>CEOU01078950.1_pt1 | contig 17946 bp, 16 predicted proteins | sample 530731 | NCBI WGS metagenome assembly CEOU01 (sample SAMEA2620894, study PRJEB7988) | marine metagenome | isolation source: saline water (ENVO:00002010), including
TCGTTGATAAACGAACCGGTTGCTTCATTTAACGCCTGTCTTAATGAAGCTTCTTGTTGCAAAGTTTTTGCCAGTAGTTTGTTGTTATAATCCAACATTTCCTGTCTTTGCTTGTTAAGCTCTTTTAGTGCAGATAAGCTTTCTCTTTGTTCGTCTGTTTCAGGATCTTTTCCTGTTTCAGTACCGGAACCACTAAGAATACCGTCTTTCTGTAATCTTGTCTCAAGGTCTCGTCGCCTTGCTTCCATCGCCTCGGCACCGCCACCTCTTGCTTGGTTTTGCTCGAATGTGGCTCTTAGGTTTCCTGTCGCACCAGCTAAATTAGACAAACTTTGAACAGCATCAAGATTGGCAGCTTCCGCCTGTCTCATGCTAGCATCAAAATCTTGTATGGCTTTCGCAGCTCTAAAAGTGCTTGTAGCATATACCCTAGATATAGCTCCCACCTCTAAAGCAAATTTTTGGAAATCGGTAGTTAGGTCGTTCAGCTCTGGTCCAGTCTCATTAACCTCCGCTCTAAAGTAGCCCAACGCTCTCCCGCCCTCGTAAATAGCAGCCGCTGCTATCGCCATAGACGCCGTAATTGGATTTGACGCTATAGCCAATGCCGCATAACTGATTAATACAGCATTGGTTACTTTTTCCATTGCTCCCATTGTTTCACCAAAAGCTCTGGTGTACTTGGTCGCATTGATCGCTACTTTGTTAAAGTCGGCCATAGCAGCATTAGCTCTATTATCAACAAACGTTTGTTCGTTGGCAGTTCCAGCTTGAGCATCGTCAGTTAATTTGTCTAATTCTTTATCCGCCACCTTATTAAACTTCTTAACCGCTTGTTCTTGTGCTTTGGCGGCTTTTGCAGATTTATATAAAGAATACAAAAATGTACCAACAAGGAAGGCGGCTATAACAACTAGACCCGCAAGAAGAACCGCAAGTGCGGCTGTAATAGCTATGGCAGCAAGAGCGAATGGTCCAAGAGCAGCAGTAACCGCTATCGAAGCAGCGGCCTCACCCGTATCAGCAGCCGCAGCTCCGAACGAGGCAACTATCTCTAATCCCTTTGCAACCAACTGAACTCCGGTAGTCGCTAGCCATGCTACGGTTTGAGCTATAATCGCACCCATACTAAAGACAAGAGAACCTATTTGTGCTCCCAGCCCAATTGCGGCACCAACAGCAGCTAAACCAGCTTGTTCTTGTTCTTTTTCAGCTTCAGACAACGAACTTGACTGTTGTATCAAGGTTCCCATAACCAACGTTGCACCAATCGCAGCGGTAGCAATGCTGCCAAGGGCACTACCCACCTTGCTGAATACTCCAGATATTTTTGTAGCGGCATTACCAAGCTTGCTCAGTTTGACCGTTAGCTTGGACATTTGGTCGCCAACTTTGTTGTTTCTACCACCGCCGCCGCCTCCGCCGCCGCCTCCGCCTCCGCCGCCTCCGCCGCCTCCGGGACCACCGGGTTTACTCTTCTTGAGTTCCTTGGTCTCGTTATCCATCTCCTTTTCAAGCTCTTTCTCGGCCTTGACTCTCTTTACAACCATCTTGCTCAAAGTTCTGCTGTCAGACATAAGCTTGCCGTCCGTCGCAGCAACTTCTTTTGTTGCATCAGACATAGCCTTCATATGGCCCATGCCTTCTTGTCTTTTCTGCACATATAGTTCTTGAATTCTAGCAACCTGTCCTGCTGCATCAGCTTCGTGTTTTATTTGTGCTGTTAACTTACTATAATCTCCGCCAAGCTGTGAGCTAGCTTCTGTGGCTGCCCGATTAGCTTCTGCCGCCTCACTGTAAGATCCTCCGGCTTTCGTCAATTGTTCGTTGAGCATGTCAGAGGTGGCCTGCAATGCTTCATTCTTAGTGGCACCAGACTGAAGTTTTTCAGTATAAGTTGCCAACGCCTGACTGTACAAGTCTTCGTTTACATCTAAATCTCCGTGCCCACCAGCCATTTGCCGTAGTGCAGCATCCGCACCACCCCCAACGGTGGCACTTGGACCCTTACCAGCCTGAGCGGACGCCGCTCTTTGCTGCTCGCTAGCTAACTGTCCCGCACTCTTTTCTCCGATTGAAATAGCCTGATTCCACGCCTCGGTCAACGTAGCACCCTGAGACATTGCTCTTGAGAATCTCTTTGCTACCTCTGTTGTGGTGTCTGAAGATGCTTGAAGGTTAGTAAGTTTTTGTGCCAACGCATCAAGAATCTGAGCGTCTTTATTGACTGCCGCCTGTAATTTAGCAAAGTCAACACTACTTAAACCAGAAAACGGCTGTGTCTTTCCACCGTCCGCAAATCTTTGAATATGACCAACCGCACCGCCTTTATTAAATTTGGCGATACCGGTCTTATTCATCGAAGCAAGATTGCTGTAACCGATACTTTGGGCAGCAGATTTTTTAACAACAAATTCACCGGGAGTTAGTAAGGCAGGAACAGTGTCAGATCCGCTTATACTTCCGCCTTTATTTGCTCTTTTGATCCCTGCGGTTTGACCTATAGATTTTGGGTTAACAATCTCATCAGCATTACCCATAAAGGCCGCTACATAATCGTCGCTGACCGTTTGTGCGGCTTTCTTGATAATTTTCGCGATAGAATCGTCCGAATAGGATCTCTTAGCATCTGCAACCATACCTCCCGGAAGACCAAACAGATCAGCAGCACCACCTAGTCCTTTAGGAAAGTCAAATGTTTCATTAGCCTCACCCTTTGTGTCAAAAGGATTGCCAGACATACCAGCTAACAACGCCTCAAAAAGACCACCCTCTACCTGCTCTTTATTTATAGATGCGTATGCATTTTTATAGGCACCCTCATTAAAATTCATTGATTCCGCTGCGGCAAAATTCTTGCCAGACTGTACCAATCCATCACTAAGAGTTTGTTTGAAAGCTTGTTGCTTGGCCTCTGTGAAGCTTGCAAGCCTAAGATCCGCTACGATAGTTGAGGATTCCTGTAATGCAGCCAGTTCATCAGTCGAAAGAGGTACTCCGCTTTTAGCCTCAATTTGCTTTTGAATATCGTTAACTACGCCCTGTGAAGGCATTACACTTCTTATATTTGTTAGAGGTTGAGTTTGCTCTGGATTATTTGGAGACACCATCAGAAAAGCACCGGCCACATCAATATCGGAATCGCCGGGGTTATTATCATTCTTATCAGTTGCAAATATTTTTGCTTTGCCTCCAGTGGCCGCGATTGCTCCAGCCCTTGAAGCTGTAAATCCGGGTGTAGCTGTACTCTGGCCGCCCTCCGCTATTAATGAAGCTTTACGTGTTTGTGCGAAGTCATCTTTCGGTGATTTAGGTCCGTAAGCATGTCTAAAAGAAGAAACCTTACCACCAGAAGCATAGCCCTTTGCATTCATCTCCGCTAGTGTATTTTCGCCCAGTTTAGAGGCACTACTCTTCTTTATTACAAATTCTCCGGGCGTAAGCATTGCTGGAACAGTGTCTCTACTACCAGTTCCGGGAACCCATCCACCACTAGAGAAACCATGAATACGACCCCCCATATTCTTTCTGGCACCGCCGCCACCAAAAATACTCATGATACCCGGAGCTAGGTTTTGGCCTATCTTTATAGCGGCTATAGCGGTAAGCTGAGGTAAAATATCTTTAAGTATTTCCGCAAACTTAAGAAAACTATTGGCCAACTGAAGAACAGTTCCTGCCATACTTCTAAATGTATCACTATCTGCGAACTTACGAATAAGAGCGTCAAACTGTTCTCTCACTTTTGTAAACTGTACCGCAAGTGACTGCTGGGCTGTTTGAGCGTCTTTAGCTGTAGATCCAGCAGAGTTATTTGCAATAGCTAACGCCTGTTGTGCGACAGAGTACTGCTTGAGAAGAGGAATCACTTTACCAATCTGACGGAAACCACCAAGCTGTTCCACAATCTCATTAAATCTAACATCTTTCGGATCTAACCCCGCCAAGCCAACAGAAAGTGCTTCGATAGCTTTCATTGGTCCAACAAACTTACCCTCGGCATCGGTCAAGGCTATGCCAAGCTCTTTAAGGGCGTCGATAGTTTCTGCTCTCTGCAATCTGGTAAAGATGGTTCTAAAACCAGTAGCAATAGTCTCAGCAGATTCACGAGTTGTTTGTCTAACCGATGTGAACAACGCTATCAGTTCTTTAAGATTACCACCAGCAGCTTGGAACACACCACCAGTACGTCTAATCGTAGCAATCAAGTCAGCAGACTCAACAGCAAAGTTCTTAGAAACAGCATTGATAGCATCTAAGCTTTGCTCCAAGAATTTAATGTCTTGACCAGTCTTGGCAGCTTCTCGACCAAACTGATTAAGAATAGCAATAGCACCCTCTGTTGTGTCGATGATATTATCAAAACTAGGTGCTAAAGTAGTATTGGCCAGAACCTCAAGTGCCTGTTTGGTTTTAACAGCAGATAAACCGGCCTGAGAAAGAACTCTAGCGGTTTCTAAAAGACTTTGGTTTGCAACACCAAGCGTGACAGAAAGTTTAGTAACCTCACCAGCAAGACCACTTAGAGTACTAACAGAATTACCAGTAACCTGAGAGATTTTAACCATCTCTCTTTCAAATGCCACAGCAGCACCAACAGAGTTCTTAATAGCTCTGGCAAAAGATATAAAGGTTCCAGTCGCTATCGTAATAACACTAAATCTACGTGCGGCCTCACTGAGGTTTCTATTTAATGTAGTAATAGACCTCGAAGTACCTGCCGCCGATTTATTTACAGCCGTAAGCTGATTATTAGCTTGTGCCAAAGCCTGTTTATTAGCCTTGACATTAACATTCACGCTAACATTACTTAGCTGCTTTTGAATTTGACTAGCAACTTGTTGTGTATTTGTAGGTGCCTGTAGCTGTAATTGTGCGGTTAAATTAAAGCCTGATGCCATCTGCCTGCCTTCTTTTAGTCTTGAAAAGTGGGGGGATTACTCCCCCCACAAAATCTCGCCACTTTTTATACACAATTAAGTAGTTTCTGTGTCAGTTTCTACCTTTGTACTTTTTCGCCTTCTTTTAGGTTTTGGTGCAGGTTTTTCAGCTACCAAGTCTTCCTCTTTTTCAGCATCTTCAGTTTTAGCAGAAATGACAGGATTTCCATCATCGTCTAGGAATGGCTTTCTTTCTACTAGATCTGCTCTGACCCAGCTAACTTCGCCATTCTTTTCTACCTTTACGACCTCTTCTCCAGACTTATTAACAAAATAACGATCTTCGACATCTTGGTTTTTATACCCTTCTTCCGTGCGATACTTGATATATCTGGAATCCTCGTCAATAAGATCGCCGTCTACGTCAACCAAGTGTCCATCATCGTTAACAAGACGCAAGTCATCGTTAACAAAGTCAAACTCTTTGAGGAACTCGTTTTCGGCAAGCTTGTTATCGTAGTCTGGATCTAGTCCGTAAATAATACCGGCAAGCTCACTGGCGGCTTCAATAACCCAAGGCTGATCAGACGATTTTTCATAGTCTTCCTGCGTTGGGAAATAGGGCTGATTGGTCTTAGGGTTAATCATGCATAGCCTAACAAGCTCTGCAAACCTAGCGTTGTCCGCTTGGCCCTCGGCAGAGTTTTGATCCAAGGCATTTCTTTCCGCCAAGAAATCTCTAAAGTTTGCCCTTAGCCCTCTAAGCTCTAGAGCAATTTCTTTAGCTTCACTAAGCTTGATACCACCAGCTTTGAGCACTTCTTCCTTAGCGTTAATCTTCTCAACAAACTCGTCATTTTTCTTCTGTTTTTCTTCGCTCCAAATACCCTGCTCGGTCATATAATCCGACAGCTTTTGCCTTAGCAACGCACCGGAATCCAGTGCAGCTCTAAATGCTTTGTTGTACTCAATTTGCGAGTCTCTATATTCAGATGGGCCGGGAGATTTTAGCTTTACCTTAACTTCTTCTCCGTCCTTATTTTTGCTTTCGATGATTTTATCCGTCATTATCTTCTTCTCCTTTTAAAGTGTCAGTTCCTACCACAGGAATATTAATTTGGTATCTTTTTTTAGTTACTTCGTAATGTGAAAATTCTGCTTCCAAGTTTCTTATCTGTGTGTTGCCTCTGTCAAGTATCTTAGCTCTAACATCGTCGTATATCTCTTTTAGATGCTGTTGCTCTGATGAAAGGTCTTCGCTTGAATCATCATTAAAACCCCACAAAAAACCAAAACCTTCTTCAAGAGTGGAGAGTGCTCCAATCATTGTAGTCTGGATTTTTTTCTTTGCAGATTTAAATAGATTTTCTTTGTGAATCTCTTTTGTTCTTTCTTCCCTAACCCGCTTTAGACTGAGAGACTTTTGCAGAAAAGCATTATAGTCTTCATCTTTGGCCATTTCCTAGTTCCTCCTTTTTGTGGCTTCTTTTGCCGTATTAACCGCGTTCATGTATCTATCCTGACTTACGTCAGACAAGTTTTTGAAGTGTAAATTTGAATCGCTAAAATTAGATTGTTTCGCCTGCTCTATTTGTGCATTTCTATTTGCTATAACATTTTTTCCGTGCGAATTGTTTAAGTCTAGGATGTCTTTAGCCTGTTGTTGATTGTTGGCCATTAGGAACACTTCTTGTGAGTTGGCAATTTTTTCATTTCCAAGCAGTTCTTCTGCTTGTCTTTCTTTGGCTTCTTTTTCTCTTTTTCTTCTCTCTAGTACAAACCAACCGTCTAAACAATCATCATCTTCTATAATTTCCTCTTTAGGATGATCCGGATTTTCATATAAATTTTCATACATTATCGTCCAAGAACATAACCCTAGCTGTAGATCATTAAGGTTTACACCCTTGACATCAAAGGGATTGTCTCTTTTTCTGGTAACACTCCACATTGACCTCCAAGGGTCACTTCTTGCTATGTGTCGTAACGTACCAGAAGTTATTTGTGCTGATGCGTATTTGTCGATAACCTGACTAACAGACATTTCTGAAAAATCATAAAGACTTCCGTCTGGTAGTTTTGTCGATCTTTCAAATAGCCAACTTTTTCTAACAAAAGCAGCTATTCCATCGCAGCTCAAATGATCAAATTGTGCCTTTTGTCCTCTTAGAGAATATATCTCGTTTTCAATTCTTCTTATTTTTCTTTTATTAGATCTTAGTTTTTGTTTGTCGAAAAAACTTTTGTATGCGTCTACCTTAGCGTTTTCCAATTCGTCGTCCTCTAGTTCTTTCAATCTCTTTGCATCAATAGGACTCCACAAATCAAAATCAATAAGCATCTCTTGAATTTCTCTGTCCACATAGCACCCGTTAATCCAGCACTTGTATCTAGTTTCTTCATAGATATCAAACGATTCTTCAATCAAATCTTGTGTAGGCTCATAAACATATAAAACAAGATCGCCACGCTTGATGCGTAGACGACCTTGTAATATTCTGCTTAGAACTTTCTCATAATAAATATTGTCCAAATCCTAGTCCCTGAAAAAGTTTGTCTATTAACCACCACCATCAACAACGGTTAGACCATTGAAGTTACTGAATGAGTAGCTGACAGTTGCGTTTCCACCACCGGTGTCTCCACCAGAGTAAGAAACCGAAGAAAGCTTGTTCTTGGCCTTGAGGTCGAGAACAGTACCTGCGGTATCTTTGATAAGAATCGTCTCATTTGAAAGGTTTCCACCAATACCTGAAACGGTTTTCAAGTCACCAGAGGTTGCAATAACCTCAAATTCGCAAGTAACTTCGATTGGGAAGGTAGCATAACGAGCATACGGTCCAAATCGACCCAACTCAAGAATGTTTTCCTGACCAAAGTCAGCACTAACACTGATACTTTGAACATGGAATCCACCACCAAGTCCAGTAGCGTCGTCACCTTTCTGCGATTTAACAATTGCAGGAAGGGTTGAGCCTTCAAGGTCAACATTAACACGACGAACAACACCAGAGTTTGGTGAGTCAGTACCGTCAAACTCTCCGGTAGTAGGTGCGGAGCCGGGAGAGGTTCCCCACTTAGCAGCGGCGTTTCCGTCTCCAGCACCAAGGGCAGTGTCAGCGTTCCAGAATCGGTCATTACCAACAAGGGTAACAGACTCTGTAGCACTTCCGTCTACACTGTAGCTGTAAGAGACAGAAGACGTATACATACCAGAGTTCCAGCAAACGTTTCGAGGAACACCGGTAGCATTGTCTTGACCGTCATCAAACAAGCCGACGTAAACGTCAGATCGCTTTTTGGAAGCGGCAACAATACTGGTTTTACACGTACCACCACTAGCCAAGTTATAAATGAGCTTTTCACCGTCAATCACCTTTTCAAGTGATACTTCGATGTCGGCAACATCTTCGATATTTTCGTAGATTTCCAATTGGCCAATCTCGAAAACTTGGTCAAGCGTGAAATTTGAATTCATACCCACACTCTGCAAACCACGCACAATACCGGTATTAGCAGGTGCTACACCTGTCGGCATGATGATTACAGCTTGGCAGGCATAAAATATTCTATTATTTCTTGCCATTTAAAATTCTCCTAGTAAATTGTCCTCTGGTAAAGGGCATTGTATTATACACAAAAACAAGATTACACGGGTCTAACTTCAGTTGTGCAGCGTGCAGTACCTATGTACAATTCTGGGGTTAATTGGGTTATTCCGTCTGCTCTGGAATTAAAAACCCAGCATCTCCTATAGTGATAATTAGCAGTCAAATTTGGATACAGGCCGCTAGGAACAGCGTGACCAACAAGCTCGTTTCTATAGTTAAAGGGAAATGCCCCAGATAGTCCTACCATAGTAGGATCAAATAAATCTAATGTTCTATCATTTTGATACGTTACCGTATCAACCAAGTTAGTACACTCCCAATGCTGCTCTGTGAGGACATAAAACACTATGTCGCTATGAACCCACTGTCCTCCCCCTAGCTCATACGGTTTGGTATTTCTTGTCGGAATAACCTCTACCGCAATAGCTGGAAGCTGTACTCTGGTTTGCCCTAATTGTGCCCAACCACCCGAAGCGGCAACTTGAAAACCGTCTTCGTTTCTAAAGGAACCCTGCTGTATTTGTCTGAACCAAGGTATTCCTTTGGCAGGAACAACCTGAACAGCTTTATGGCTATACTCTAAATGCACTGAACTTGTAGACGGTACAGCAGAATCAAAAACAACCCTTCCATTGGGATAATCTATATAAAACGGTTTAGTGACATTTCCCGTAGCATAGAAGGTGTTGTCAACATAAACACCGGAGATAGTGACTGGCTGCTCGGTAGTGCCGTCTATATTGCTACCTTCCCAGACCCAGTTTTGTCGGTAGGCTTCCCATATTTGACCGGAGTTGTAATTAGGATCATCGGCAACCCTTAGCTTGTGACGATCTCCGCCATAAATACCAGACTGAGGTATACTTATTGTGTAGTATTGTCCAGCGTCAAGCAATCCCCAGTCATAAAAGTTAACGAAATTTTCTAGCAATATTTCTGTGAGACTAGCGTCAGAGACTTTAACGCCTTGCGGCATCCGGAGTTTTGTGTTTGATTTTCCTACCATTTTTTATTCCTTAATATAGTACGCTTTTCATTTGGTCTTCAATTTGCTTTTTAACCTTATCCACAGCTCTGGTTATAAAGTTATTATCTGCCGTACCTGAGTATCTGCCATCAACCTTGAAAGGTGCGAAATCTCCGGACATTCTTGCTTTTCCGGTTCTACCATATGGCCCACGTTCAACGCCAAAGTTTCTTATAATTATAGAATCTCCGGCTGTAAGAAGCCACTGCAACCAAGGCAGGGAGCCTCCATTTATTGGCTGTTGTGCGACACTAAGTCCTAACAAATTTGCAAAATTAGATGGCTGCATAACAAGTTCAAAGCCCCCCATATTCTTAGAGGTTGCTTTTACAACTTTGACTTCCATAGAATCAACCACCGCTCTTACTATCGCAGAAGACGGATCGGACTCTAAACCAAAATCCGCCGCAAGAGTTCCTCCCGAAAGAGAACTTATTTCTGGACTGGAAAAAAGAGCACTTTCTATAAAAGGTTTTATACGAGCTTTGAAGTTGCCAGCCGCCTTCTGTAGACGCTTATTAATCTCTACAGCCAAAGCTTTATTGACTCCCTCCTGTATCTCTGCGGCACTTTCCAGTATTTTAATATTTGCTTTAGCCATTCATCCTTTTCCAAAAAGTAACCACGTACTTTGTTTCGTTCTGTTTAAATCCTTGTGGATATGAGGTTCCAGCTCTTTCGTACTTAGCATTAGTGTCATAGTTTTCAATACCATCATATTTTGGTATCATATACTTGCACTTTTCTATTTTTGGTAAATCTGTCATATATGCTATAGTTTGTATCCCACCGTTTGGTACATCAATAGGCACGCCTATATCTACCCAGTACTTTCTCTCCCAGTATATCCTGAGAGTTATGTTGTCGGAGGACTCAATGGCTTTGTAACCTCTTCCATTACAATACGGACAAGGCATACCGCGTTCAAAAGGATATGGTCCTCCGGGCTGATACTTGCTAATAGAACGACTCCTTGTGCCCATAGTGTCTATAAGGCAGTTCGGACAGTCTTCCTTTTTTTCCGGATATACTAACGTAGCGGATCTCGTAAACAAGAGAACCGCTTCGTTGTATGTGGTGAAAACGCTACTAGGTATGTTGATAGCCATCTAAAGCTCCTAGCTACAGCAGATACTTGGATCTGGATTGTCGAATCTAGCATCCAGTTTTCCATTTATATCAGCAATTGGCTGATCAATAATGCTAGAAGAAACCGGTGTACTAAGCCAAGGTTCTTGAGTGTTCTTAGAAGTATTCCATTCAGTAGCGGCTAATCCTCTAGCACCAGCGATACTGGTAATAGCACGCCCACCAGCGGGTTGAGAATTTCCGGATTTTATTTTTTGTGCGACTGCCATTTTACTTTCTCCAGTTAAATTTTATTTGATTAGAAGTTTCTGTGTCCACCATCGTTAAAGCCAACGCCCCAACTCGCAGGACTGTAAGGGCTAAGTACCGCAGCTCCAGTAGGTGTACCGTCTCCACTTCCTTTTTCGTATCTATATTTTGTTAGCATCTCATCATATTTTTGACAGAGGTCTTTATACATTGCAGCTAGACTACCACTTACTCCACGAAGATCTATTGCAGAAGGGCCGTCTTTGATTGAAATGGCGTTTGCGGATTCTGTTTTTACCTCGCTCCCTAGTAAAATACAGGCGGATTTATACACTGTTAATGTGCAAAAATCAGGATCATTCACCAGCGGATCGGGACTAATCGTCACCTCACCAACGTCTATAGTATATGTATTTACAAAGCTTGCCTCGTTATTTACATTATAGGCACCAAAGGTTATAATTTGCTTTAGTCTCTCATTAGTGTACTTTGATTTATCTAGATCACCTATTATGGATCTAAGCATTAGTACTAAATCTATGTTCCAAGCCATAACTTAGACCCCTATGATAAGTTTTCAAATACGCGAAAATTTGCCACGCTGCTGTTCCAAGTACCGCCAGAAGTTGCAACGTAAGCTTGAATAGACCAAGTTCCAGCCTTGCCTAGATCGCCATCAACAGTAGCGTATTCTATTTTGCCATCACTTCCGTCAGTAGTAAAAGTGGCTACCTTGGTGAAAGATGTGCCATCAGGTCTCTGAAATATGAAGTTCTTGGTAGTAGCCGTACTGATATCGGCCACCTCAGAACCTCCGGTTGCTGTGGTGTCATATATGGTAACTCGAAAAACAGTACCTATGTCATTAACGTGTGCTTGTTCTACAAAAGCCATTGCATTACCTCCTAGTAAGTATACACAGTTGAGCGTAATAATTCAAAATATTTGATAATTTGTTATATAATTAAGTGTCCCTCTGGCAATATTCTGGAGCAGTCTACGATAGGATGAGATAAAAGATCTTTATTTTCTTCCAAAAGCTTCAGAAACTCATAACGTTTGGGATGTTCGGGATTCGCTAGGTTCTTTTCGTGGAAAGTTTTTGATCCCCCTCTGATGTCTGGCCAGTCACGAAGCATAGTAAGGTTCACACGGGAGGCTTTGTGATCTATGGCTCTTTCGATAAACAGAGGAATATCGGTGAAATTGTCAGACTCAACAACCATGTTAAGTATAAAAATCTTACCTAGATTAGAGACAAATTTCATAGCCGTATCCATCTGTTCAAACTTTCCGCCAAGCCTTGTCTTTTCATAAATGTCTTTGCTTGCAGCGTCAACACTCATTTTGATTCTAGAGATATTATCATGTATATGACTGATAGAATCCCAATATTTTGGTATAAGTATTCCATTTGTGAAGATTTCTATCTCTAAATCGTGATATTTTTTTATATCGAATGTTTGTAGTATTTTACGCCAAGCGGGGCTAGCAAAGGGGTCTCCAGATCCGATGGCAGATATAAATCTTATTGTTTCGTGAAAAGTGTCTAGCACGTTTTTTGTTTGTCTGAATATCTCCTCTTGTCTTTTTTCTATTATTGGTTTTGATCTGCAAGACCAGCAATGTAGATTACAGGTCATATCGTTTGCAAAGACAATGTTTCTAGGACCACGATCCATAACCGGTTTCATGTAGTCCTGTATAGGCGGATCTTTTCTGTTCTTTAGCAGTGACAACACACATCCTTGGCAGAGACTGTTATCGCTATTAATCCAAGCTTCTCTCAGTTCTTGAAATCTTTTATGGTTCCACATTTTCCAGAGATTTTCATACTTTCCCTCAACGACTACCTCAGACGCATCCGTAAACCAGCTAGGGCAACAGGTTATATAGCTAGCCGGATGGACATGCAATGTAGTAAACGGATTCTCACAAAATTTAATCTTGACACCTCATACGTAATAATTTTTCCAAGAGCAACCAAGAGGTTCTAGCCACTCTTCAAACATGGCTAAATTTTTATGGTAGTTTATTGGCAGCAAGGTAGTGGGGGTCTGCATAGCTAATGAGCAGATGGCTAAATGAAGTCTGTCTGTGGTTATGCTTTTAAAAGAGCACGCGGTCTTCCAGTAATCTTCTGGGGTGTGGCAAAACATAGCTGGGTCAACTTTCATTTGAACAGGAACGTGATGAAATATAGATCCCCCATTCCTCCTAAGAAACACCTTGTCTTCCTGCGATCTCTCAATATCTAGTTGTGGAAACTGGAAGCCTAGAGCCAAGTCTGGGGCTATTTCGCCACTACCAATTATATCTCTACTTACAGACTCTCTAAAGAACATTTTTTCGCAGCGTAGTTCTTCTTTTCTTACGACACTTTGTGGCAAGAGCCAGCAAGGAATTCTGGATTCAAAGCATTTCTTTCTTATCGCTACGGCAGGCGGAAACCCTATGTTTCCTCCACCGAAAAGGAGAAGTTTGTCGCATTTTGGTATTGGTTTTTCTGCGAGAGCATTTACCGTAAAGTGACTTACTCCAAAGCAGTCGCATAGCTGTCTGGCAGCCAGATATAGAAGCTGATCTCCTATATTACCAATTCCATCAACTATTCCAACTCTTAGTCCTCGCAGAGGATCAAATATTGGCTCAAATAGTTTTATGTCTAGTAGCCTCATCATCTTGGCCCTATATTCAAACGTTCCAATGTGCATTGAGGTATATTACATCTTTCGCATATGATGGGCCAGTTTTCATTTAGTCTTTCGTAGTCCCACACCTCAACTCCGATGTCTTCTTGGTTTTCTCCTTTGGTATACCAATCAATGTTGTTCTTCATAAATCTCTCCCAATACTGTTGTCTAGTCTTTCCTGTTAAAACATCCTTCCATTGTTGAGGGCAAGATTCCTGCTCATGGATTTTATTTTCGACATCTCTTTCTATCAGCCTTAAGGCACTTCTAGCTCTGTCTTCTTGTTTTCGATATATGGCAAACTTGTAAATCTGATCCCATTCTTCTATATACTTTTTTAGTTCTGATGCTCTTATGTGTCTAGCCATAAGACCCCAATGAGATATAAATCCAGACGTTCCAATAATTGTATCTATACCTCTACCTGCACATGCCGTAGCTATAGCACTCGTAATAGCATTACCAGCCGCTCTTGGCACATGTATGAATACGGCTCTTTTAGGTAGGTACAACATATTATTCTCTGGGGCAGACCACGTATTTATTGGTTATCTGTCTAATTATTTGGGCTTCGGGCGGCTCGCTTTCTATGAAAAACCAAGCGTCGTAAGCGTTTTGAAAGTGTAAGGATTTAAATTTGGCGGCTTCTTGTATATGGTTTCTGTCTCTTTCTTCTTCTCTGTCTGTGGGGAACATTTTCAGGAAACCATAGTTTATGTTATGTTTTTTAAGCCACGCCTCGGTTATATCTCTATACTTCTCAAGTCTAGCAGTAACGATACCGTGACAAAATGTTTTAGGTATTCTATGTGGAATTGGTTCTACGTTTGTAATATAATCAATGTAAAGCTCTTCATTTTTACATTTGCTGTATGGAACGTTAGGGCAAAATATTCCATCAAAGTCTAATATGGCTCGCTCGATATATGCACAGTTAAATAGATTCCATTCGAGGAAATGGGGTGGCGGTAGGATTCTTGCATAAAAATCTACATTTTGCGTAGAGTCTGGATGTGCATAAACAACAGCATACAAAGCGTCTTCGTTTATTTTTTCTTTGATGTTATTTATTGCGGTTCCAGCATATATAGTATCGTCTACAACTAGCAGTTTTCCTCCGGTATCTTCGTGATTCTGCATTCTCATACCTCCATACTTTGAGTAGGAGGACATTATTTTTAAGTCACCGTCAACCATCGTATATAGCGGCAGATTAAGCCAAAGGGCAATCATTGACGCAGGAAACATTCCAGATCTTGGGATACCAAGAACACCCTTCAGGTTTAGACTGGCTATTTGCGGGAGCAGAAGCTCTCTACAGTGTTCAATAAGATCTGAATTTTTTATATACTCCGAACCGTTAAACTCGCTGGCTCTGTTGTGTTTCTTGTCGCACGAGATTTTATACTTAATCCTGTCCTCCGGAGAAGCGTCTCTACACCACTGCCAGTTCGGTGGGTCGTAAGTCATTTCTTGTTTATAAAATTCACAAAACCCATGACTGGGACATTGACAATCTTTCACTATATAATTCCTTCTTCTACTTTGTCAAAAGTTAAAATGTCAACATGCTCCCTTTCATTCATAGCTTTTCTGCAATCACATAGATGGTTTGGGTTTCTTAGGTTGTCAACTGAAGAGCCAAGTGCGGCTGTTAGATCCCAATAGGGAACGAACCACTGCCTCTTTGCTAGAATAATAGGATCGTAGTCTTCGGGCGGATCTTCGGGATAGTCTTCAACAGCAACGCTTTGTCGGGTATGAACAGTATCTCCAGATAATTCAACTCTGGTAAATGAATCACCAGTATAACTTCTGCCAGAAGTATTTATGGCTAAAAACGCTCTTTTTTCAACATCTGAAAATGGAAATCTTGTATGGTCAGACTGTAGAAAGTCCGTGTGAGTTTCTATGTCGCTCCACACCGCGTTTATATCTATATTGTTTCTTTCTTTTGCGTACCAATATTCTAGTCCATTTTCTCTAAATATTAAGTGGTTTTTATTTTTTATTTTTTTGACGACGTACTGATAGACATCAATTTTTTCACCGTTCGTATTTGGTGTGGTGGTCAATATGTCTTGCTCATCTGTTAGAAGATTGGTTCTTCTTACTTCGTTTGAATTTAATCTTTCAAACTTGTATGTCTTTGTTCTTTCTAAAAACTTTATCAACAAAGGATCGGGGGATCTCATTCCGTCTGTGGTTAACGCAAAATTTCTAACATTGCACTTGTTCTGTGCGTGATGTAAATATATCTCATCTAGAGTGAACGCTTGTACTATGTCGCCATCCTTGTACGAAGTTTCCGAGGGTCCATCGTTAATCTTTACTATAATCTCCATCTTTTTTCCTAGTCTACGAACATTAAAAATGCAGGGCTGGTCGTGGTGGTATCATTGGCCGTTTGGTCTGCACCCATATCCCAAGTGACACCATTAGCGTCCCTGTCAAAACCATCTATATCTATGTTGACTCCGTTGGTTGTGCCTAGGTCAACACCAGCTTGTCGGCATACTGAAGATGTACCTATGTGTAAGTCAACCGACGCGGTAACATCGTCTTCATTAAAATCTATCTCGGACAACGTTTTGCCAACAAGGGCACCGGGATTCGTGGTAGTATCATAGCTACGTCCCATATTTTGAGCATTGCGAGATGAATCGCTTGTGTCGTCTGATAGGTTGTTACTAACGCTCTTATTAGAGACGGCAGACTGTATGTCATAAGCGTATTTGTCGTCGCTAGCTGATAGTCCAGCAACTATATTATTTTTTATATACAAGTAAGTCATGCCGCTATGGTAGCCAACTCTGATTCCAATTGCGTCTTTACTTCCGCCATGTCCTGTTATTTTATATATTGTATTGTTGTATATATAGAATGTTCCTTTATATTTTCTACAGACTATTCCACTGCAACTATCACTGTTAGTCTCAACAAAGTTATATATAATGTTGTTCATAATAGACCATGTGTTGCCAAGGCCTCCATCGGTACTAGCAGCTATGCCAGAATTACCAGCATCTCCCTTGTCTCCAGAACAGTCATGTATTAGATTATTTCTTATAATTAGGTCGTCTATATTGTTGCCGACAATTCTAATACCCTGATTCTGAGATGTAGTTCCTCCAGAACGATTAGGGACGCTGGCAAGACTTATGTCTAACCATTCAATAGTCATGCCGTCTATTTGAACTTGAATTAATCCGTGTGAGTGCGTCCCTCTACTTGTTGGTTTTATTAATGCACCACTTTCTGCGGTTCCGTTGTGTCTGTCTTCTGAGTAAACAGAAAGAGTTACAGAAGACAAGCTTTGCTTACTATTAAAATTAACATCATTATCAGTGAATGTTGAATCTGCGTGTAGTTCTCCCACCACATCATCAGTAGTACCAAACAAAGTAGGACTGGAATCGTCGATCATCCCTTCAAACAAAGTAATTGTCGAAAACGCTCTTTTGAATGTCATTGTGGCTTGAACTGGAGAACCACTACTACCGGCAGTGCTATAAAGACCATATGGAGAAGCGTCACCAAAGCCCTCAGAATCAGTGCAATACTTAAGAGTTATATTTGCCCCGCTAATGGCTGTCACAAGAAAAGTATACTGAGATTCCGTTTCGTCGTCCCATCGAAATGTATCCATGACACCAATATCGCCAACATATATACCAGAAGGGGTTGTTCCGAATGTCACAACATAAGAAGGCCCACTACCAGTAGAGCTGGCTGGCGTTTCTGTATCTATATTTTGATTTGATCCTATACTAACTGTTGTAGTAGCCATCTATCTTCCTTATATATTTTGTCCTATAACAAAGCCATCAAAAGCACTTGAAGCTGTTGTGCAAAGGAATCCAAGAACGTCTGCTTTATCTGCTGTTAGTGTCGGTGCAGATCCACCTGCCCATTTGATTGTGTCTGCATATGTCAACGTAAAGGGGGATGTTCCACCACCGCTGTCGTCTTGATTAATTCTGACAATTATTCTTTGACCAAGAACAGCGTTAGTGATATCAAGCTGAATTGGCCCCTGCATATTTATTTCAAAGTAGTTAGAAGTGCGTGCATCCAGAGATACAGCGGCAGCACTACCACCAGCAGTACCGTTATCTCCCTTATCGACCCTAGCCCCAACATGAGCTTGGCTAAACGTAACAGTTCCACCAGAAGATATTGCTATAGCATCTGGGTCGCTAGCAGAGCCAACGTTTCCGCCGTCTCCAACTTTGAGATTAGCCATAGTGACAGTACCAGTAGTGGTGTCGTCAGCATTGTTCTTTAGGAAAGCGTCGTCTACATTAACCGTAAGGGTATCTCCACTCATTGCGGTGGTTGCGTTTGTACCTCCTGCAATAGTGAGCGTATCTCCGGGCGTTATGCCTGTAGAACCA
>CEOU01034166.1_pt1 | contig 17857 bp, 29 predicted proteins | sample 530731 | NCBI WGS metagenome assembly CEOU01 (sample SAMEA2620894, study PRJEB7988) | marine metagenome | isolation source: saline water (ENVO:00002010), including
CCTTCCATATGATGGGAGTTGCTGGTATACTGGGAGGAGCACTACTCTGTGCTATTCACGGTGCCACGGTGGAGAACACCCTTTATGAAGACGGACAACAATCCAATACATTTAAGGCATTTGAACCCACGCAGGAAGAGGAGACCTACTCAATGGTCACCGCGAACCGTTTCTGGTCGCAGATCTTCGGTATCGCCTTTAGCAACAAGAGGTGGCTTCATTTCTTTATGCTATTTGTTCCTGTTATGGGTCTTTGGACCAGTAGTATCGGGATTATTGGCCTTGCTCTTAATCTACGTGCTTATGATTTTGTGAGTCAAGAGATTAGAGCGGCAGAAGATCCTGAGTTTGAAACCTTCTACACTAAGAACATTCTTCTCAACGAAGGTCTGCGTGCTTGGTTGGCACCAGTTGATCAACCACACGAAAACTTTATCTTCCCTGAAGAAGTTCTCCCTAGAGGTAACGCTCTCTAAATACCTCATATCTGTTTGATATAATGACTAACCCAAATGCTTTGTATGAAGATATGGAAAAGTTGAACGACCTCTTTGAAGAACTTCTCTGGGGTCACGATGATGAACTTGTCTTCACTCACGATGGCGAGAAAATCATTGTTTACAATAAGACCAAACAAGATAAATAAAATTGAATATCGTCGCCGCTAGGGGACAACTGGCAAAATCCAGTTGCGTCCCCTATTTTTTTATGGTAAACTATACATTCACACCCCTCAACTATGACTAGAAACAAGTTGGATCCAGACGAACGAGTCCTTGCTGGACTCTACAAGGAACGCGACATTGTTATGTACTCAACTTCTGGATGTGGTTATTGTCGTATGGCAGTAGAGTTATTCCAACGTGCTAATATCCCATACACTGAGTATAAGGTGGGGCAGCATTTGACTAAGGAAGATGTTCGTGCTAAACTCGGTGTTGAAAACCTTACCTTCCCTCAAGTTTATTACAAGGGAGAACATCTAGGTGGTCTGATTGATACAGCAAAATACTTCCAAGACAATGGTTTTGTATGACCCTTAAGATAAATAAAGGTGTAGAATTAATGCTCAGGAGAAGCACTAAACCCACACCAAAGCGAAAGGGGTTCGCTTTTAATCCCACAATTAAAATCTTCCGTAAAAAATTCTATTTTAAATTAGAATTAGAGTGGGAGACTAACACTTAAGGAGCAAGGACAATGCCACTATCTGTTACGCTATTTTATTCTGCAATCTCGTGCGTAATCTTCTTTATTATGGGAGGCATTATTGGATGGGTAGGTAATGATGTTGTTTACTCCATTTCCTCACCAGATGAACCAGCACCGTTTGATCATCCAGAGATGTATGATTCAAGAGGTACACCGTACACTGGGGAGTTACTAACTCTTCACTTTGAAGAGGAATACGACGAGGAAGACTAATCTTTTAAACTGTTATGACTGAATTATTAATTTCTGAAGTGCTTCAAAAAGTAAGCAACGCTAAGACCAAAGCGGAGAAGATCAAACTTCTGAAAGAGCATAATAGTGATGCTCTCAGAAAGGTTTTGATTATGAATTTCGATCCCAGCATCCAGAGTGCTCTTCCTGAGGGTTCTGTTCCGTACAAACCTAACGAAGCACCTGCTGGGACCGAACACACCAGACTGTCCCAGGAGCATAGAATCTTGCACTACTTCGTTAAGGGTGGTTCTGATGGCACTCCTGCTCTCAAGAGAGAATCAATGTTTGTGGGACTTTTAGAGGGTTTGCACGCAGATGAGGCACAAGTAATCTGCTTGGTTAAAGATAAGGACCTTAAGAAAAAATATAGAATCACTGAGAACGTAGTCAAGGAAGCATTCCCTGCAGTGCAGTGGGGAAACCGTAAGTAAAACTGTTATTTGTGATACAAAACTCTTGACTAAATAGAGTATAGGGTTTACAATACCCATACGTTCATCCAATGGTTACCTTACTGTTGGCACTGACCTTAGCCCATCATCAAGACGGTTCACCTTATGGGTGGCATATGTCGTGTGAAAGGTTTCTACAAAGAAGAGTTGAAATCCTTATGGATGACAACTTAGATCGTCGTACTAAGTATAACCTTATCGGTTATCTTAAGACTAAAGTAGAAGGTCCGTGTGACAGTATGTTAATCTAGGACGCAAGTAAGTCGCGGAACGGAGCGTTCATCCTATGTTTGAATTTCTACTATATTCGAGTATGGCTTGCGCTGATGCGGATACGTTGATGCTCAAGATCAAAGCAGATCGAAATCTTGAACCTGTACTTCAGGTAGAATTGATTGAGACTGTGAGAGAAGCCTTACCTGAATGTGAATACTACTGGGACGCAAACGACTGAAGGAACGGGAAACTCGGATCACCCTTCGGGGTTAAAGGAGAAAAACCACCCACTTCAGGAGAAAACAAATGAACACACTTACACTCATCAAGAATAAGATCGAGAAAGCAGCACGCCTGCACGACGCTCAGATCTCTCACACTGCATATCGTGGTGTTGAGTATGACACCCGTTGTGTAGAGTCTAAAGAGACTCACGGCACTTTCTGCTATCGCGGTCAGAAGTACACCAAGTGATCGCTATGGAAGCACTTCAATTAGTTGGACTCACGTCCCTTAGTTGTGCAGCATTCATCGCATTACTTTACGGTGAGATCCTCCTTCTCCATAAACTGTAGGGGGATTGGACAATGCTGAAGGTCAGTTTAGAATATGACCTTCCAGAATTTGATCCAAACAAACACGATCCAGCAAGAACGTTCGCGCTCTTAACGTACCGTGGTGTACACTACGCCAAGTGGGTTAATCTTAAGTCACGAGGCAATAAAAACTGGAAGATCAATGACTGAGGGTCTAGCGACCCTCATTTTTTTGTGTTATAATTAGTAGTAGCATTGTCCTTTCTATGGATAGAGACAGACTTAAACTCATACTAAAGAATCTCAAGTCTTTAGTAAGCGCATTGGAAAGCGAAATTTATTCCGACCCCGATTCGTACATTCAACTACAACAGGGGGGACCACAATTTGGATTTAAATATGACCAAGGAGATGACGACGATGGATATCCAGACTGACTGGAGATTCAATTCGGAAAGATTCCAACAAAGAAAATTTGTACTTAGCGCATTCATTGAGATGGGTTACGAACTTGATAGAGATGTCTATGAGTTCTGTGATACCTGTTTAAGTCAGGGATATTCACTCCCAGATAAAGATTATCTTCTCGACCTGCGGGACAGATTTTACGAATACAAACAGGCAAAAAATGCGTTACAAAGACACGATAAAGATGGCGAAACTTGCGCTGAAACAAGCGAAGAAGAACCCTCAACTCTACACTGAAAGTGAGTTGCAGTATATGCACATCCAACTTAGACTAGCAAAGGACGGGTTGGAAAGAAAACGTAAAGACCGTCGGAGGGAAAAAGGATTTGCCCAGGATTAGTATTGATCGGGAGCAGGTAGAACCTATCTTCTCTACTCCCATAGCATATTATAAATTTCCTGATGATAAACACTGGGAACTTAAACGTGCTGTTCGTAGTGCTGTAAAGAAAGTGAAAGAAGGACCATCGCAATGGTCTGATGCGATGTATCACTTCTATCAGCACGCTGGAGAGCACCTGCTATATGATAATGACGAACCTATCTTCCAGTACTTTCACGACTGGTTGAAAGAATGTTATGCGGATTATGTGTTGGAATTGTGTGGATGGAATACAACATACGATTCCTTTATCACTGACTGCTGGGTTAATGTCACTAAAGATGGTGGCAATCAAGTGATCCATACTCACGCTAATGCTTTTGTGTCTGGCACTTACTATCTTCATATGGAAGATGGTGCTGGACCTATCATCTTTATGAATCCTGGTGCTCAACCAGAGAGACCTTACATTGGGTTTGATACCCTGAAGACGACACAGTTTAACTGTACTCAGTGGTATGGTAACTGCGAAGAGATGAGACTTATCTTATGGCCAGGTAACATCGCTCATCTTACAGCACCAACAGAGAAGGGTGCTACTCGTACTTCTATCTCGATGAACTTTATGCCTGCTAAGTTTACTGCAGGTGCATATGATTTTTCTGTGGTTAGATCTGATGAGAGCTGAAGTAGTAGATCTATTTCCTACCGCACTGGGAATCTATCAGTGGGATAGAGAAAAGAATAAAGAACTGAAGGAACTTGTTCGAGAACTTATTAAGTCTAGAACAATGATGCCTAACCCGATGACCCAGGACATCACACATTTTTATAATGTGTCTGGCGAAAACTTTTTGGATGAGGATTATCCTATCATCAAAGAGTTTAATAAATTCCTGGATGAATCTTTTGTAGACTACACAAAAGAGGTACAAAAATTAGATATCCCTGGACATATCATTCCTAACTGTTGGGTGAATGTCACTAAGAAAGGGGGATGGCAGTATAAGCATAGTCACGCTAACTGCTTTGTGTCAGGTACATACTATTTGAATTTCCCTTATGGAAGTACAGGTATTACTTTTAGTAGCAACACGATTGAAAAGACTTCCCCTTATTTCTCTGTCAACCCTACCGAGCAGAGCAGATACAACTCCGAGTCCTTGACTATGATGCCTGAAGAGTGTATACTGTTTCTGTGGCCCAGTAACTTGACTCACGAAACCCAGATTCAAGATCGTGATGCCCGTCGGGTATCGATCTCTATGAATTTTGTTCCGACTGAGTTGGACACTGGCATTTACCGTATGAAAATTTCCCGATGAACGTCAAACTTGTTTCCGTCACCCCTGATGCTGAGAAGACGATGGCGTATGTCGCCAGAGTCAGCAACCCTTCTAACCAGAACAACGAAAATTATTCTGGTCTTCTTAAGTACTGCATCAAACACGGTCACTGGAGTGTGTTTGAACAAGCGTTTATGACTCTGGAAATTTCAACTACCAGGGGAGTAGCAGCTCAAATTTTGCGTCATCGTAGCTTCACATATCAAGAGTTTTCCCAGCGGTATGCAGATGCAAGTCTTCTAGGTGAAAGTATTGAAGTTCCTGACCTTCGTAGGCAAGATCTTAAGAATCGTCAGAACTCTACGGCAGATCTTCCTCCTGGTATCATCGAAGATTACCAGAAGAAGATTCGCAAACACTTTGATGATGCGATGTATCTGTACAATTCATTGCTAGATGTTGGCGTGGCAAAGGAATGTGCTCGTTTTGTTTTGCCCCTATCCGTAGGGACTAAATTGTATATGACAGGCTCAGTTCGCTCGTGGTGCCATTATATCAATCTGAGATCTGCTAATGGAACTCAGAAAGAACATATGGATATCGCTGAGGAATGTAAGTCTATCTTCTGTGAACAATTCCCGACAGTAGCTAAAGCATTAGAATGGATTTCCTGAACGACATTAAAGTCTACGATGATGTCCTAGACGAAAAGACCACGGAGACTATGTACCAATGGCTCCGTGGTAGTTTTTATGTTCTCGCTCGTTCCAATAGCGAGAAGCAGTTTGAACAGACTCGTAAGTTTCTTAGTCAGAAACGAACACCCGAAGAGGTGGAAGAGTTTAAGCAACGAATGATGCGAGAGATCGCTAACTATACTTGCGAAGAGTCGATGGCGATCGACGATAAGTATTGGACACGTATCCATAAGGGTGCACCTGAGTGCACACACGATGATGAGACCTTCTGTAAGGCGCTGTATGACTCTTTGTCTACCATCATCGATACTCTTCCTCCTTATGAGCATCTAGGCAACGTGTACACGAATATGCTGAGGTTTATGGACAAACCCAAAGCACATTTTGACAACGTAGATCCTAGGAATAGAACTGTGATGTTCTATATGAATGATGAGTGGGACTATAACTGGGGTGGTGAGACAGTCTTCTATAATTTTAAGAAAGAGATTATCAAGTCTGTTTTACCTAAGCCAGGACGTGTTGTATCATTTGATGGTCGGATTCCCCACGCTGCTAGAGCACCTATGACCACTGCTTATCAACCTAGATATATTACGGTGATGAAATTCTAATGCCTCAATACGAATTTAATAATAAAGAAACGGGGGAACCCGCTGGCGAATTGTTTTTGTCTTTAGAGGGGTTGGAAGATTTTCTCAAGATGAATCCTAATCTCTGTGTTGCCCCTGGCAAACTCAGATACCTTAAGTTTAAATCGGACGAAGGATTCCCTAGTTATCCTGACATCGATCACGAGACTAGGTGTCAAGAAGAGAAGACTGCCAACTGGAAACCAGCACAACCTGCTTCTTGGAATGATACTAAGGATCCTCTAGAGAACTATACTAAGTATAAGGTAACTGATAAACGTAAAAATAAAATCAGTCACTTTGATGAGGACATTAAAAAATATGGTAAAATTGTAGGGACTCCCAGAATGATGGGAGACTCTGACCACGACTTTGAATGGAAGAAGATTGATTCTTCTGAACCCCTGAACATTCAGGAAGAAGATCAAATGAACGCTATGCAAGAGTCGAAGGACAGACAAGGAACCTACGAACGTGATCGTCTCCGTCAAAAAGGTTGGACTTCTCAGGAAGCAATCAACTTAGGTCTTGACAGTCAGGAAATTATGCCTTGGGAATCGGGATTTACCGAAGCTAATAAGGATAAGTATTCTGACCTCAAGAAAGAGATGAAAGCAGATCAAGAACGAATCAACCGTGACAAGAAACGCGAGTGGGAAATCACTCACAAAGATGACGCTCAGGACTAAATAGCTATGCCGATCTATCCAGTTAAAAATAATAAAACAGGTGAGACAAAATCTCTAAACCTCTCCCTTGCTAACTACGAAAAGTGGAGAGAAGAAAATCCTGATTGGGATAAGGACTGGTCCGCTGGAGTAGCTGGGATGGCAGAGGTAGGGGACTGGAGAAATAAAACCGACGGCGGATGGAATGAAGTCTTACAAAAAGTAAGTCAAGTTCCTGGATCCAATGTAAAACCCTACAAGTAAACGTATGCCCAGAAGGAAATCCACTAGCACGTTATCCGCTAAGCAGATGAAAAGATCTAAACCGATCAACACATCTCTTATGAGGAACATCGAACCTCTGACAGAGAATCAAGAGTTACTTTGGGAAAAATATGCCGAGGGTAAAAACTTAGTCTCATATGGTTGTGCTGGTACTGGTAAAACTTTCTGTCTTTTATACAATGCACTGAAAGAAGTGCTGACAGAAGATACTCCATACGAAAAAGTCTATCTTGTAAGATCACTAGTCGCAACACGGGAGATTGGATTCCTCCCTGGTACTCACGAGGATAAATCATTCCTTTATCAAATTCCTTATAGGAATATGGTAAAGCATATGTTCTCGATGTATAGTGATAAAGAATTTGAAACTCTTTATGAAGACCTACAACGTCAAGAAACTATCAGCTTTTGGTCTACTTCTTTTCTTAGGGGTACGACTCTTGATAATGCTATTGTGATCGTTGATGAATTTCAGAACTTGAATTTTCACGAACTTGATAGTATAATGACTAGGGTTGGCGAGAACAGCAAGATTATGTTTGCTGGAGACGCCACTCAAACCGACCTCCAAAAGGTCACAGAACGCACTGGCATTCTAGATTTTATGCAAATCCTTGAGGGTATGCCTGAGTTCTCTAAAGTAGAATTTGGTCTTGAGGATATCGTTAGGTCTGGTCTTGTTAGATCGTATCTGGTCTCCAAGATCAACCAAGGTTACAATGAAAAAATTTGACCACTCACAACTTATTGATTCGGTCACTCTAAAACGAGAACTAATTGAGGGGCGGCGACTTTACTCCGTTGAGGGTGGTCACTACCCCTCTGTTACTACGGTGCTATCAAACCGTAAGGAAAAGAAAGCAGCTATTCATAAGTGGCGTGCTCGTGTAGGAAAAGATGAAGCAGATCGTACTACCAAACGTGCAACCACACGTGGTACAAATTACCACGGTATCACCGAACGATACATTAAAAATGTTTTAAATCTAGAAGATCATAAAGATTCTCCTCTGCCTGTGCAGATGTTTCTTACTTCTAAAACTAGCCTAGATAGGATAGACAGACCACGACTCATTGAGAGTATGCTGTGGTCTGACAAGCTTAAGATCGCTGGACAAGTTGACCTCATTGCTGAGTTCGATGGTGTCCTATCGGTTATTGACTTCAAGACTTCTAAGTCCCCAAAGAAGCAGTACATTGTGGAGGATTACTTCACACAGATGTGTGCTTATGGGTATATGTTTTACGAACGGTATAAGTTGGAAGTAGAACAGTTTGTTGCAATCGTTGCCTGCGAAGACGGCGAGTGCCAAGTGGTTAAAACTTCCCTTAAGGAACCGCATTACAAGAAGCTCCTATCCGCTATCAAGGAATACAATGCCACAACAAAATGATGGAATAGAAACCAAGTTTATGACTTCTACAAAATTTGCAGGTGAAATTGAAAAACTCGTTGTGGATAACAGCGATATGAATTACATCGATGCAGTTGTACACTTTTGTGAATTAAACAGCATCGAGATTGAAACTGTTGGTAAACTAATCAGCAAACCACTCAAGGAAAAACTGAAGTTCGATGCTCAAAGGTTGAACTTTATTAAAAAGACTAGTCGTGCTAAGTTAATGTTCTAATGTTTAGAGATTCAGAATTTGTCAAGAGCGAGATACGTGTTATCAATGAGTTGCAGGATAAGTTAGCGGAGATGACGCTTTCATTTCCGCAACTTGATGCTGACGAAAGAGAAGAGTATGTCGAGATGGTCGAGACACTTCTGAATAAGCAAAAGATCTTATGGGCACGTGTTGAACTGTCAAAAGAATATGATGAAACTGCAGCGCTGATGGCATCTGATGTCCGAAAGGTTATGGATGCTGTAGGTATCCCTAAAGATGTCAGTGTTAGCAATGTGTTTGGTCAAATGGATCAGATGGTAGAGTCTCTTAAGAAAAGTATAGAGGACACAGATTGACAAATGATAGTTCCTGCGGTAACATAAATAGGTTCTCACGCCACCGTTATTGTGGAAGAAATGAATCTGTCTAGACTGGAATGCACCAAGTGCGGTGCTGTTTGGTTGAATGGTCAACACTATTGGGCAACAGGTGCCCAAGGAAATGAACTAGACCTGGCAGGTTTAGTCTGCAATAATATAACCAAAGAAGATCCAGATTACACTAAGTGTATCAACCCTGTTAGAGGCACGCCTGGGGGTCAAACCTGGGAGTATCGAAGAGGGTTCATCGATGGTAAACTAGAGGACGTAAGTCCACACAATGAGGTGTAGCTCAGCGGTAGAGCTATCGACTGTTAATCGATTGGTCGCAGGTTCGATCCCTGCCACCTCAGTTAAGGGACTGGAATGCATCCTGGCTCGCGTCTCCGAGAGAAAAAAGAATCGGAAATCCAACCCACGCGGGAGAGAGGTGGGACCCCTCTTGAGCCTCCTCTGCTGACGAGCAGAGGATATTTTCAAAAATCTATGCTATAATGCATAGGTACCAAACCAAATCCTATTCAATCCGAGGTAATCCAAATGTCTTTCAGCGATCTGAAGCGTCGTTCCAAGTCCACTCTGTCCAATCTGGTACAGGAAGTGGAGAAGATCAACAAAGGTGGTGCTGGTGCCGATGAACGGTTCTGGAAACCTGAACTTGATAAGTCTGGTAACGGTTACGCTGTGATCCGATTCCTCCCCGCACCTGATGGTGAGGATCTGCCGTGGGCGAAAGTCTACTCACACGCTTTCCAAGGTCCTGGTGGTTGGTACATCGAGAACTCTCTTACTACCATTGGTGGTAAGGATCCTGTCGGTGAAGTCAACCGTAAACTCTGGAACTCTGGCATCGATGCAGACAAAGAAACTGCACGTAAGCAGAAGCGTAAACTCACGTACTACACCAACATCCAAGTGGTTCGTGACCCTGCACACCCTGAGAATGAGGGCAAGGTATTTCTCTACAAGTTCGGTAAGAAGATCTACGATAAGATCACTGCAGCAATGCAACCCGAGTTTGAAGATGAGACTCCTGTGAATCCCTTTGACCTCTGGGAAGGTGCTAACTTCAAACTCAAGATCTGTAAGGTTGCAGGTTTCTGGAACTATGACAAGTCTGAGTTTGATTCTCCCAGTGCTCTCAGTTCTGATGATGATGAACTGGAGAAGATCTGGAAGTCTGAATACAGTCTGTCAGCATTCACTGCTGCAGATCAATTCAAATCGTTTGAAGAACTACAAGCACGCTTGAATGAGGTGCTTGGTATCAACAAACAACCCGCACGTCGTGTTGATCCTGAAACCTACGAAGACGAATCTGAAGGTCGTGGTGGTTTCAATGACGCTGACATTATGGGAGCACCTTCGTTCTCGTCACGTCAAACTTCTGCTCCCGCTGCAGCTCCTGCAGTCAAGGAAACAGAAGATGATGATCAACTCTCGTACTTTGCCCGTCTGGCAGAAGAAGACTAATCTGCAGATCTCTTCAGTGATCCGCTGATATAATCACTAGAGGTTTTGTAAGGCAATTGCCTCTTCATATCCTCAACGAAGCGTGAGACGAATCGTTCTTTAAGGACGTAAATCTCACGCTTTTTGTCGTTTAATTCTGTCTCGTAATCAAAGTTAGTTACTGCTCTAGCAACAGAGTCACCAGTAATAGTGATGGTTGTTCCTGAAGGATCTAAGAACCTGAAACTATCGCGAACAAGTTTCTCCCATCCAGAAGTCTTTGAGACTTCACGTACAGTCTTGTATCTAAACTTGTTATTGTCTTTGTCAACATATGTTGGTTCGGTCAGTTCGGTAGAGAGAATTTCTTTAATGATTCCATCACTACCATTACCAGACCCAGGTGCAAATCCATTAGGGTTGTAGTGTTCCCATTTCATATCAACACTGAGAGGATTATTGGGATCAGGATTCTGTAAGTTCAGAGTCATATTCATTTGCTCTGCTGTCATAGTTACACTCTCCATAATACCGATGGTACCATTGGAAAAATGTATCTCTGCATTAGGATTGATAGTACTTCCATCTTGCACAGTTGTAGCAGAGAAAACTGGTAAGACTTCTCTACCAGTACGATACACTAAACCACTCTGTGAATTAGCATTTCCTGGTCCATCATCGTAACCACTGTTTGTCATTGTGATTAAAAGATCTCTACCTATCTCATCGTAGGAACCTTCATTGGTTACAGTAACACTCTCAACTCTTTTATTCAGATACACAATACCCGTAGCACCAACACCAGTTGTGTCTGTTTCATTAGGAGTAAAGATGACACCACTGTCAGCGTATTCAATTGATGCATCGATGAATGTTAAACTCAGGATGCCATAGTGATCATACCCTGGACCACTGTTGCCAGGTTGATACAGTTGGAACCAAGCGTGCTCTGATTGTGCTTCGGGTGGTAGTAAGAAATCGTAGTTCTCCAATACACCAGAACCACTACCATTAGGAACAGCGTCGATAACAATACCAAGATTGATCCACTCTGCTTCATCTGGTTCAGTTTCATTGATCTGATAACGGATCATCAAATCTTCTACACCATTAATGTCAGGTGTTTCGCCACCGTTACTTCCATTACCACGGATAGCATACACACGAACAGTCTGGAAAGAACGAGAGTCTTGTTTTACAAACGTTGCATAACGTGTTCCAGAACTCTCTCCAAATCTTAAGTGTGTGCCACCAGGACTGATATTGAAACCACCACTTGTGCCTGTGCCACTACCATTTCCAACGATCGTAGCACCATTGCCAAGTTCATAGAAATTATTTGCATCTGTGGTATCGAATACTTGACCATCTAATTGGACACCAGTAACGTTACCAGTCTGACTGAGGAGGGCAGTAGCACCTACACCTGCCATACCACCAGTGAAGGTTACTGTAGGAGGTACGGTGTAACTATTACCACCATTAGTCATCTTAACTCTCCTGAAGGTACCAGTACTGGAGAGGTTAACGGTACCAGTTGCTCTGACAGGAGACAGACTACCATTAGGAGCATCTGGTGCTTCGACCACAATGGTTGGAGCAATTTCTACACCCACTTGTGGGAAAGTATACGAGTGATCAACCTGAATAGTCTCAACAACAATTCTTCTTTGAAGAACTAGTTCTGCAGTATTCTTTACCTCTGGGAAATCGTCAAGGTTATTGTCATACTCTAACCAGTATGGTGCACGATAGAATCCTTCGTCTACAATTTGACCAGCTGGTAATACTACATCACCTTGTGAGTTCTTTACTTCTCTAGTGACATAGTGTTTGATATCATATGGTTCATCATATTTTTGGTTGATGTACTGTGCTAGCACATCAGTAGTCATTGGCCAATCAAAGTATGGATTGACAACGTTGTTACTCATCATCACAATCCAATCATAATCTGGTCTACCATAAACACTTTGGGAGATCAGATCAGGACGATCTTTATCACTGACAGTATATTTTTTAAAATATGTTGTCGTCTCTATAGCAGCATCAGAAAGAGTAAATCTTCTGAAGATATTTTTCGCAGTCTTATATTGCTGTTCCGACCACGGAAATCTAATGGGTCGAGAAGCAAGTTTGATGTTTGGTAGGTAAGAAAAATATGGCATCAGTAGTACTGTCTCCCTGCTTCGTATTTGTCGCCAAGATCATTCCCAAGAATCATCTTGAGTTCTTTGAAGTTTAACGTTAGAGTGGTTGCTGTTGGCGAACCATCTTTCAAGGTAGACCAAGAACCAGCAGCGGTGTAGTCCACATCAACTGCAGTTAAAGCACAACCTTTCATTTTATTTAACCAATGGTTGTCTTTACTTCCAGTCTTATATTGAATTTTGAAAATGTTAGGAACGCTTAAGAACCAACCATCTTTCTTGATAGTTGGTGCTGATGCTCTCTTAAATTGCCAGATGATTTCTTTAATAATGATTGCTTCCTTGGCATTCCTAGGAACCATAGTCCATTGGAATTGAAACTCTCTCATCCCAGGACCCGAGAACATAACTTCTAGGTTAGGATTGAGAACTTCACCAAGCACACCACCAAAACCAACGTTTGCTTCTACACCTAAAGCACCAGAGACACCTTGACCTAGCATAGACTTAGCAAGAGCACCTGCTTGTGTCTTCAATTGATTAGGAGCAACTGCTTTCATTCTGTCAGCAAATCCTTGCAACCCCTGTTGAGTACTGGGGGTTCCTATCTGATCGAGAACTTTACTGGTCATCTTCAGACCTTCGCGTGCTACATTACTAATAGCTTTAGTTCCCCAGTCACGGGTGTGTGCATCCCTAATATCCTCAGGCATAAACAACACCATTGGTTTGTATTCGGTTCTTTCTTCTGCACCGAAACCAGTGATGTCATACCCTGCAAAAGTACCACCGTAATCAATACCACCAGCACCTTGTCCTAAGCACTTCGCTCCTTTGAAAGGTGGTTGGTATTTAAAAATTTTAAAAAGGATATAATCATCGTGTTCATCCATCTTGTCATATGGGAACCTCAATGTTTGATCGGAATTGCTCATTGAATTTTGCGTTTAGCTCTGAAACGATATTTTGTTTGAGGATCATACTCAACCCATACTTTCAGAGATGGGACGGGTATTTCTATCTTTCCGATAGCGCTAACGAATTGTTCGATTGGCATATACATTGCTGAGTCCCAATCGCTTTCCGCAATCTCAATAAAGAGACTACCTTCTACATCACTTCGCTTATATTTATGGATTACTTTACGGGGTACATCTATCTTCCCATTAAGTAATGCCTCAATTGTTTTTAATCTTTTCTTCGGACTGATGTAATGTAAGTTCGCTCCAATAAAATGCTGCTGTTTTACATCTAACACTAGTAGAAGTGGAAGACGATCATAATACTTCATACTCTGCTTAGTTGTCTTAGCATCGTATTCAAATAGAACTAGAGTTCCTGTCCTAGGTTTCATTCTTACACCATTAGGATCATCTGTATTAGATTTCTCTCGCTGAATGATCTCTTCTTTTGTTGCCTCTGATATAGTAGAACGCACAGCAATTTTTCCTGCCTTCTTCCACCAGGCAGGACTACGATCTTGTCCGTCTTGTGCTGCTTCTAGTTTCTCAAAAACTGAGTCCAAGATGATCCTCCGTTAGGATAAGGAAGTCCATACCACGATCATCACAAAAATTTCTCGCTGCCTTCCACTTAGCAGCGTTCTTCATAAAGGTATTTACCTCAGTCAAATACTTTTTAGTTTTTCTTTTCGGAACATCAGGTGGTTTGGTCTGCTTCTTAGGTTTGATCTCAATTATATACTTCTTCAGGTAACCTTGTTTATCTCTGACTTTGATATAAAAATCTGGGTAGTAACGGTGTACTCTTCCATCAGTGGGACAGCGATATGGTACGATGATCTCTTCACTACCCCACTCTAAAATAGCAGCATTTATATCACAGTATTTCATAAACTTGAGTTCCCAAGATGAGCGGTAAAATATCTTTCTTGGGTCGCCCTTATACTTTTTGATGTTCACTGGTTTGTACTGCCCTGAGTACGCCATAAATATAATGTAACCATATTGCCTATTTAGATGGCGAACCTCTACGATAGAGTACGGAAGGAGATTAGAAAAGGCGGTGGTATCGCTAAGTCTAATCAATTTGAGGTTACGATTCCCGATGTAACAGGATCGTTCTTTGCAGACATTCCTGACTTTGATCAGGAATCACTCTCGGTCTTCTGTAGCAACGTATCCTTACCTAGTATCCAAGCGAGCACTGGACAAGTGAATGGATACTATACAGGACACTCGTTTAAGTATCCGACGATGAAAATGTACAACGATTTGTCGTTGCAGTTCATCTGTGATGCTAATATGACAGCGTACAAGTTCTTTAACGCTTGGTTTGATAATATCTTTTCAGACTATGACAAGTCAGGTAATCCAGAACAGATAGATACATCTATCTTACCTTTCCCTACGAGAGTTAGGAATAGATATACCAGACTTAGATACCCTGATGAATATTGTAGGACTGTAGTTGTAGATAAGTTTGAACCTGGACCCACACACCCTAAGCAAGGTAGAAGTATGCGCTATTGGTTTACCAAAGCGTATCCATATTCTATTGATGCTGTTCCTCTTGACGCTGGAGCATCCACTCTATTACAATGTAGCGTCAATATATACTACGAAAGATTTGAAGTCCAGTTTGCTGACACCAGAACTCATCTGGAAAATCCTAACAGAGGTATCATAAGTAACCCTCGTAGGATGTCAGATGCTATTAGAAATGTAGGTGATTCATTCAAATCATTAACCACTGATCTAGGAAAAATCTTTTCGTAACACTCTAAATAATAATACTGAATTGTAGCGATCATTATGCCTTTACCAAAACTTGAGGTACCGACTTATACTACTGAGCTTCCATCCACTGGACAGACTATCAAGTACCGTCCTTTCTTAGTCAAAGAAGAGAAGGTTCTTCTCACGGCAATTGAATCAGAGGATGAAAAGCAGATTCAAGATGCAGTGTTATCACTGTTAAAGTCTTGTATCACTAGTAGAATTCGTCTAGAGAAACTTGCGATGTTTGATTTGGAGTATCTGTTTTTGCAGATCCGTGCCAAGTCTGTTAGTGAGGAACTGGAACTCAAAGTTATCTGTAATGATGACGAGACCACTGAAGTTGATGTAAAAATTGACCTCAATGATGTCAACGTTACTAAACCAGATGACCACACCAAGCAAGTCTATATTAATGACAGCGTTACTATCTTAATGAATTATCCATCGATCGATCAATTTATTAAGTCAAACTTTTCGACAGAACAAACTGCTGAAGAAGTATTTGATTTGATTGCTGATTGTATCGAACAGATCATTGATGGTGATGAAGTTTATGAAGCTTCTGCTGCCAGCAAAAAGGAATTGGTTCATTTCCTTGAGAGTCTAACCTCAAAACAATTTGAGAGCGTTCAAACGTTCTTCCAAACGATGCCTAAATTAAAGCATAGCTTTAAGGTATTGAATCCCAACACAAAAGTTGAATCTGAATACACGCTTGAGGGTTTGGCAAGTTTTTTCGGGTAGTGATGTCCTATAATTCTCTAGAGAATTATTTCAGGACAAACTTTGCGTTGATGCAACATCACAAATACTCGTTATCAGAGTTGGAAAATATGATCCCTTGGGAAAGGGAAGTATATCTTGCTCTCCTTCTCGCACACCTAGAAGAAGAGAAGTTAAAGCAACAGCAATACAACGCTAACAAGTAATGGCATTAGATCCCTCGAAGTATACTACCTCTCCGTTTAGTGGTGCTGATAAGACCACCGCTAAACTGGTTGCTCAATCTGTGAAGCAACAGATGGTAACTAATGCTTTGCTGAGTGATCTAGTCAACTTGCAGAGCAAGCAATTAATATTACAACAAAAGACCTTTACTCTAACGCAGAAGCAAGCATCTAGGAGAGCATTTGCTGCACAAGAAGCTGCGATTGAAGCAAGGTCTAAGAGGATCCAAGTCAAGGATAAGGTAGTACCTAAGAAGGGAGGTAAGAACTTCCTGCAGGATCTCCTTGGTGGGATGATGAGGCAGGTTCTCACACCCAAAGGACTACTTACAGTTGCAGGACTTGCAGGACTTGCTGCAGCAGTTGGTGCTCTGTCTGGTAGCTTTGAGGATCTTGGAGATAGACTAAGAAATGCTGGGGATAGAGTCAGAGAATTCTCTTCTCAGTTAGGAGACTTCCTGACACCCATTGCTGGGTTCAGTATGTTTAGTATGCAGCACGCCGCAATGGGCGTTAATGCTGCTAAATCTGGTAGGTATGCTACGACTGGTGGTAAAGTTCGTGGTGCTGTTGGTAGAGGAATAGTAAAGGGAGCAAAGGGAACTGCTGGTTTAGCTGGTAGAGGTATTAAAGCTACTGGTAACTTAGCACTCGATGGTGTTGAAGCTGGTTTAAACAGAGTTGGTCGTACTAATACTGGTGGATTAGCTAATCGATTAGATGACATTGCTATTAGACAGGGTGCACGTGCACGTAGTACGACTCTAGCAACTGGTATTACTCCTAAGACTTTAAAAGATTTTGTTTCTTCCGCTGCACAAAATACTAGAGGAAGAGCTGCTGACTTTATCAGTAGCGCAAGACAGGGAGCATCAAGAGGTGCAACCACAATAAGAAATCTCCCTAGCAATCTAAAAAATCTTCCTGGCAATATCAACCAACAGCGTAAGCTGTTTATGCAGGGCATCACTGGTGCCGATGATGTATCTGTTCTCCGCACTGCAAATCGTCCTTTCCCGAACATTGCACGTGGTGTTGGTGACGTTGGGATGGAAGCGGGAGGTGTCTTCCGTGCTGGTAGAGGCATCAGAACAGGTGCTCAGAATGCTGTCAGTGCTACTAGGCAAGCAGTCTCTGCAGCAACTCCGCAGGGGGTCAAGCAGTTTATAGCTGCCTCGAAAATTGGTGGTCCTCAAGCTGCAATGATGGGTGTCTTTGATGACATCGTTAAGAATCTTAAGAACCTTAAGGTAAAAACTATTACTTCTTTGGGTAGTGCATTGAAAGCATTGCCTGGACAGTTTGCAAACCTAGGTAAGTCATTAAAAACTTTTGGTGGTAGTGTTAAGTCTGCTGTTGCGAACTTTGATCTGGGTAAAGCTGCCCTCCAAGTAAGTAAAGTTGGATCGCGTGGTGCTCAGGGTCTTGCTAGGGGTGCTGCTGGTGTTGTCCGTGCTACTCCTGGTGTTGCTCAGAGAGCTGCTACTGGACTCAAGAACTTGAGAGCACCAGTGATGGGTCCAGCACCACCGCCAGGAATGCTAGGTAAAACTGGTAGTATGCT
>CEOU01023758.1_pt1 | contig 17699 bp, 12 predicted proteins | sample 530731 | NCBI WGS metagenome assembly CEOU01 (sample SAMEA2620894, study PRJEB7988) | marine metagenome | isolation source: saline water (ENVO:00002010), including
ACTCTAGAATATGATAAAACTTTCGAAGATATCATGGTTGCAGAAGAGATTGATCCAATTAAATCAGTTAAATCTGCTCAAGAGATAAGACTTACTGGTACTCTTGCACAAGCAAGTTTGACCAATATTAAAGAAGCCTTTGGTGGCGGTACAATCACAGAAAATGATACAGACTTTGCGTCTGGTTTCGATTCCTTAGTACCACCAGCAACAGATGGCTTTACTGAGAAATCACTTTTGTTGGTAACTGAAGGACCAAGCGGTGCTATCAGGCATTTACAAATCCCTAGAGCTATTAATGTTGGAGCTTTCTCAATGGCACAACAAAAAGCACCTCAAAAAGTGCTTTTAGCCACTGAGTTCAAACTTCTTGTACCAGATAGTGCTTCTGCATCTGTAGGAACAACTGACGGTAAAAAGAACATTTTTAGAATTGTGGATAACACAAATGCAACAACTGAAGGAAGTGTAAACTAAATTAACTCATAACGATTGGAGGAATAATGAGTAAACGATTTAAAGATTTTGATGCTGCACAGGACTCTAAAAACCCTGAGCCGATCAAGATAAAAGTAAATGGAAATGAATATGAGTTTCCACCATTTTTATCAGCATCAATTGTTTTAGAACAATTGACTTGGATTGGGGATGACGGTGCTGTTGCAGCTTCAAATCTTCCAAGATGGTTTGTAACCGTTTTTGGAAAAGATAATTATACAAAGATAGCAAAAGAAGTTGATTTCAATAAATTACAAGAAATATCAACTTGGCTGATGGAACAATACGGACTTACAGATACAAACCAAGAATTATCAGGTGGGCTATCAGAGGATGAGGGTGATACCCCAAAATAACTTTTAAGGTCACCGATATCGTTGAGCGGTGGTCTTATGTAGAGTCCGACTTCAACAAAATATATTCGATCCTAGAACCGTTAGATTTGGAATGGCGCAAATTTTACAGATTACTTAGTACAATGCCATTAGAGAGTTCTTTATTTTTTGCCCCCTATTCAAATGAATTAGCAGAGCAAGAAGCAAACCAAGACAATGATCATAATTGGTATAAAGAGGAACTTGATAGAAGAATGGGCAGATCTCCTAAGATGAGAACTGCAACGAGTATAGATGAAATGATACAAGATCAAAGTAATTATGGAATAGGTAAAGATTAATGGGTCCATTACAAGGTTTCGTAAAAATGGTCATGGGTGTATCCCCAGATCTAAAAGCTGTTCAAAAACAAGCAGACAATATAGTTAAAGATACATCTAGATCTATGAAAGAGATCCAAGCTAGATCTGCTGCAATAACAGGTGGTGCTTTAATTGGTATAGGTGCAGTAGCAGTTGGTTTATTTAAAGCAGCACAAACAGCTATAGCATTTGAAGAGAGTTTTGCTGGGATCAGAAAAACAGTTGATGCATCAGAACAAGAATTTCAAAGACTATCAGATCAAATTTTACAACTTAGTACAGCTATACCTGTAAGTGCCGATGAATTAAACAGAATTGGTGAACTTGGTGGTCAGTTAGGTATAGCCGTACAAAACCTACCTAGCTTTATAAAAACTGTTTCTACTCTTGCAACAACAACTAACTTAACAGTAGAAAATGCTGCATTAGGTCTTGCAAGATTAGATGCTATTGCACAGACAAATGGTGAGACATTTGAAAATGTGTCGTCAGTAATTGTTGAACTTGGTAACAACTTTGCAGCAACTGAATCTGAGATCATGACTACAGTTTTGCGTATTCAACAGGCTGCAGCTCAGGTTGGTGCTACAACACAAGATGCTCTAGCATTTGCTGCTGCATTACAGGCTATTGGTGTTCCAGCTCAAGCTGGTGGTACAGCAGTAGCTCGTGTTTTCCAATCTATAAATGAAGCGGTAATAACTGGTGGCGAAAACTTACAAAAATTTGGAAATATAGCAGAAGCTTCAGGAAGAATAACAGCAGAAAATTTTGCTGAAGCTTTTGGTGATGATCCAACTATGGCTACAGTAGCTTTTATTGAAGGACTTAATGAACTTAATAAAGCAGGTGTAAATATAATTCAGTTCTTAGATGACCTAGATCTAAAACAAAGACGAACAATGCTTGCAATCCTTGGTTTAGCAGAAGCTGAGGGTGTATTAGCTGACGCAGTTGATACAGCAAGAGTAGCTTTTGAAGAAAACAATGCTGCATTAGAAGAGGCAGTAAAAAGATATACAACTACAGCTTCACAAATAACTATTACTGGTAATGCTTTTAGAGAACTAGGTGTGCAGATTGGTACACAAACTTTACCTGCCTTCAGGGGATTTTTAGATGTAGTACAAGAAACTGTACTTGGTATTACACAAAGTGGATTAGCTATGGGAATTCTAACTGGTGCATTAGGTTTATTTACAACTGCAATGGTTGCTGCAGCTGGTGCAACTGGTGTTTTTACAGGGGCTTTAACATTTTTAGCTAATCATCCATTTATAAGGGGATTGCTTGTATTAAGCACTGCGGTAGCTGGATTTACAGCTGCTGCTACAAATGCAAAAGGTGAAACTGTACAATTACAAAGATCTTTTGACGCTTTTGCACAAAATGGTGAAGTGACAGCAGGAACAATACAATCTGTGTTAGATGTAACTAGAGAATTTAGCAAAGAGCTAGAAGGTATGACACCACAACAAAGAGCTTTTGCAGAGGGAACATTAATTGAAGGTTTGACAGGCACACCAGCTGAAAGGTCATTTGCTATTCGTGATCTTGAAGAGTTGATAGATAAACAAGATCAATTAATAGCTGATCAAATGCAGTTAGGTAATATAGACGCAGCAAATGCACTTGCCGAAGATCGTAACAATATGCTTACAACTTTAGACATCATGCAACAAATGAGCAAAGCTATGACAGCTAATGAAAAACTTGCTAAAGAAAGAATTAGATCAGATGCTATGAGAGCTCTAGGTATAAAAGAACTAGCAGATCTTGGTACAAGTTTTAGAGACGAACAAGAAAGAGAAATAGAAAATTATATAAAACAAGGTGACGCAGTAGCAAAATATAATCAAGAACAACAAGCACTTCGAGATGAAATGATGGGTCTTGAAACAATGTTTGACAGGATTGGTGAAAGTGTAAGAAAATCAACTCATGCTTTTACAAATAGTTTCCAGGCATTGCCAGATATTGTTGTTATGTCAGCAGATGAAATGGTGAAAAATTTTCAACAAAGATTTTTACTAGCTGAAGTTTTCAAAGCACAGATAGAAGAACTGAAAAGACTTGGAAACGATGATTTAGCACTATTCTTTTCTCAATTAGGTCCTGAAGCAGCACCTAGCTTAGCTAATTTACTTGCAAATCCAGAAGCGATGGCAGAATTAGAAGCAGGTTTGGAAGCGCAACAAAGTCAAGCAGTCGAAGAGTTAAAAAAGAATTCAGAAAAAGTTACTAGTGTTATGGGAGAGGAGTTTGCACAGGCTGGTAAGGAGTCAGGTATTGATTATATGCAAGGTCTTGTTGAAGGTTTCAAAGCTGGTCAACCAGAAACAAGTGAGGAATTATCTAAAAAATTAGAAGGCATTGCACAAATAGCAGAGACGATATTTGATACTGGATCGCCTTCAAAAAGAACTGAACAGCTTGGTAAATTTATCATGCTTGGTTTTGTACAAGGAATTAAAAAAGGTTACCCAACATTAGAAAGAGAATTCAAGGGAACAATGATTGATTTAGCAGATGTCATTGAGTCAAGTGTTAATCAAGCAGTTTCATCAGTATCTAGTGCTTTTGGTGATCAGTTTGGAGCTTTTGGAAGTATAAGAAATATTAACAGAGAAACAAGAAGTCTTAATGACCTAATTAAAGAACAAACAAAACTTTTACAAGGTAATACAGCACAACAAAGAAAAGCTATTGCAGAAGCTGAAGATAGAGTTGAATTTTTAAGATTAGCAGTTGCTGAGGGTACAGCTCCTTTATATGAGTTAGAAATAGCAGAGCAAGAATTAGCAGACGCTAGAAATGCTAATGCACAAGAACTTATAAATATAAATGAACAAATAGAAGATGCACAAATTAATCTTGCACAATCGCAGTTTTCACTTGGTAAAGACGCTTTTGGTTTACTACAAGCAGGTCCAGAAGCTGTAGCTCAATTTAAAGAATTTGGAAGAGTTCTCGGTATTGATGAAAACATAATTAACACAGTTGTAGGTAAAACAGAAGAATTAGCACAAACTTTAGGAGTAGATTTTGGTAATGCAATAAATGATGTTGCACAAGGATACTTTGATTTTCAAATGAAAGTTGAGCAAGAAAAAATTACATTACAAATGGATACAAGCAAAGCACAGTTTGATTTTGATGAATTTATGAAACAATTTGTACCACCTACTACTACTCCAACTATTACACCAGGTATGAGTTTACCAGGTCAAAATATACCATTCCTTGCAGGGGGTGGAAGAATACCTATGTATGCAAAAGGAGGAACTCTTGGTTCTGGATATGGAATTGTTGGTGAAGCAGGACCAGAATTAATTAGAGCAATACCTGGTGGTGGTGTGGATATAACACCTATAGGTAATAAAAATCCATCTAGTGTTGTAGTCAATGAATTGAATGTAAATGTTACTGGTGTACCAAGTGACCCAATGCAAGCTAGAAAAGCAGCAATACAAATTAAAAAAGAACTTGCAAGACTTGATAGTGAGGGAAATATAGGAACAGGAATTAGAGGAAGATAATGCACGCAAATTATCATGGTGAATATCACAAAGCTACTCACGATAACGAATATGTTGAATGGGAAGAAGAATGATAGATAATAAAGAAAAAAGTTATTTAAAAGCTTGTCAATCAGATTTTAATTGTGGTAATTATTTTTATCATACAAAATACAGATATTGTGAACAATGTAGAGCAAAGGATTGGTGCTAATGTCAAATACAATAACTATAGGTAGATTAACATTTACATCACCAGCTTCTTTATCTGATAGCAGATCTGGAAATACACATACAATGAATATAAACGGTGTATTAGCACCAGATACATTAGCAGAAGCAAAGTACATCAGAGATGAATTGATTGCATGTGCTAATGGTTACTATACTGTCCCTTTTATTTGGCAAGGTGACACATCGGTTTCTGGATATGTAAAAGTATTAGGAGCTTCAGTTAATACCAATAAAGTAATAATTGGTGGTTATCAGTACTCAATAGAATTAGAGTTTCTAGGTAACATGGGTGAGGTAGAATTTGAAAGTCAGTTTTCTGGTGGTCTAATACAAAATGATCACAGTATAACCTCAACAACAAGTCAATTTTATGCTGGACCTGTTGATTCTTTTTCTCACGAACACGGATCTTTACCAAGTACTTTTGCAAGAGTAGGCGAAGATGGGACGACATTTATTAGATTCTCATCAAGTTTAAAAAATCATAATGCAAAGTATCTGACAGATCCAGCAGATTACTATAAAAATGCTTGTGAAGTCTTTACTGATGATGTAGGTGATATAAACAGATTAAGGTGCGGTATGGAATCGCCTAATAGATCACCATCCTCTACAAAAATACAAAATGGTTTAGTTCAAATGACTTTTGTAAACAATACTGCACAATCAAGATTTATTATCAAGTCTTATGATACTGATGGTTATAAATCATCTACAGAGTTTGCAGTTTCTCGTGGTGCAAGTGCTACTGAGTGGCAAGGTTGGAGATCTATACAAATCTTAAAAAATGATCCAGAAGTTTGCACTGTTAGGTTAGGTAGTTATTACGATGCAACAGCAAAAGATAAAAGACTTACTTTCGATGTAACACTTAGAAGGGGTGCCAGGCATTTTTCTATTGTTGCTACACAATATTCATCAGCACAATTTAATATAAGACCAACTACTACTACTGCATATACAGACAATACAAGTTATGCTATTACAACAAGTAACGACATTGATGGTAATAAAATAATTCTAGGATCACCGCAAAACTTTGATGTTGATACATCAAATGGTGGTATAAATTCAACTGCAAATACTGCCACACTAAAAGCTTTTATAGGATATGAATTTAATGGGAGTTCGGCTACTTCTGAAGATCAAGCTACAAAAGTTAGAGATCAGTATCTTGATAATATCTTTGAGGTTGTCCGATTAGTTAAGTCATGAGCGTTACTGAAAAGTTAATGGCTCCTGGACAATTTAATGTCCAGTTAGATAAAACTATTACTCCAAATACAATAATTAATCAGCTAGACGCTTGGGGAAACATAGTTATTGTCCCAGCAGATTTAAATGTTACAGAGTTTTCAGACGCAACACTTTTAGGTGCTGCAAGTTATGTTGGTATCTTATATGCTTTGGAAATTGGTGATGAAGAAAATGTAGTTCTCAACGGACAAGGTATGGTTGCATATCTTGGTAGTAGTGACTCTACAGGTATGCCTATAGCTGAAACTGGTGGTCCAACAGGTGTTAGATCATATACAAATGAAACACTTGAAAATGTTTTAGATACTACTGGTACACCTAAAGGTCTTTTAAGAGATGAAAGTGGCAGTCAAGGTCCTATAAGAAAAGGTACTATTACTGAAACTGGTACAAATTATACAGGTACACATTACACAGAGTCTGCACTAAAAGCTATTAAATATGTATGTCAAGAGGTAGGTGCAGAGTTTAAAATAAGCACTACTGGTTTACTTTCTGCTGGTCCAAGCTCATCTTTATTTGCTGGACACGGTACAGACCCAACATCTATTATTGTTAGAAATCAAAGCGGTGAAGATCCAAATATAACAGGTCTAACAACAACGAGTCTTGTCGCCCAGTATGACGCTTCAGAGTTTGTAAATAAAGTAGAACTTGTTGCAAGTAAATATGGTTTTGAGGCTAACTATGGACAAGCAACTGCATCATCTAATCCTTATAAAGATATATTTGGTAATCCACTAAAAAGAACACAATATATTTCTGATCCTCAAACACCAGCTACTAGTAAAACTACTAGAGCTACTGCTTATCTAAATGAACTAAATGAAATAAAGAAAACTTTAAATGTGTCTTTAGAAGAGTACGACATAGCAGGTGATTTTTCAGTAGGTGATAAAATATTTATTCACGATCCAGATATTGGTTTTGTTGACACAGAAGCAGATCGTATATCAGACAGTAGAAATAATTTGTTTGAAACTGTATATCAAGGTCAAATACTTAATCCAACAAAAATCAGAATATTAGGACTTACCTGGCCTATCAAAAATGGTTATGGTGTGTTCTATAGAAAATCTGACGGAAGTTATATAGAACTTACTGACTATATTTTATGGGAAACAGGTGATGTGCAACTAGAAATAGGTGATGTTGCACCATCGCTTACAGAGAGTTTAGGATTTAGTGGTTACACATTAGACGCTGTAGGTGGAGAAGATAAAACAGTTCCTAACTCACCATCAAATCTTTCACAAGTAGCAGGTACATACTCAGATGGTAACGGTGTTTCAAAAGCATTTATAAAGTTGTCCTGGACAGCTCCTACAAATACAGATGGATCTACTATTACTGATGGTGCGTATTACAGGGTAAGATATAAAGCTATTGCAGACTCTGGAAGTAATAATATAAATACTTCTGCTGGTGCGCAAGTAACAGATTATACATTTCAAACTGTTCAGTTCTCTGATACAGATTTTGTTATATACGATTTATCACCAAATACTTTCTATGAAGTAGGAGTTCAAGCTGTAGATCAATCAGGCTTTGATAGTGCTTTTGCAAGTATAAGTTCTGTACAAACACCAAGAGACGCAAGCGCACCTAACAAGCCAGCTGGTTTTTCTACAATCGCTAGTAATCCACTTAGAGTTCAATTTATACATAACCTAGGTCAAGCTAAAGACGATGACGGTAATGCTGTTAGTCCAGTTGTCAATTTTACTTTAGCTAAGGACATTGATCATCTAAACATATATGCTTCTACTACAAGTGGTTTTGATTTAGGTTACAACTCTACAACTAAAAAAGTAACAAACTCTGGTTTTAAAATAGGTGAATTAAAAGCTTCACACGCTCATATAACAAATGGTATTGCAACTGTTGGCTACATTGATCTTGATAATGCAACAACCCATTTTTTTAGATGTACTGCTGTAGATAGTTCTGGTAATGAGTCAGAACCATCAGATGAGCAATCTGGTAATGCAGAATTAGTAAACACTTCACACATAGCAAACTTAGCTGTTACAGAAGCGATTATAGGAAATGCAGCAGTTACTACAGCCAAGATAGCTAACTTAGCAGTTGGTACAGCAAATATAGCTGACGCTGCAATAACAAATGCAAAGATAAATGATTTAAACGCAACAAAAATAAATGCTGGAACGATTAGTGCAGATCGTATTGCTTCAGGTAGTATTGACGCTTCAAAATTAAATTTTACGCCTGTTTCAGGATCAAATGTTGTTGCTACGATAAATGCTTCATCTGAAGGTATAACAATTGACGCTGATACATTAGATCTATCTGGTGTATTAAATGTTGGTGATGCTATCAATATTGGTGGATCAGACTCTACGAGCTTTCATGTTGACAGCGATGGCAATATGTTTTTAGGTGCAGGTACTATTGGATCAGCACCATTTAAAGTAACAAATGCTGGTGTTGTAACAGCTACAAATTATACACTTACTGGGGGAAATATAAATACAGCTACTGTTACTAATCCAGCTATAACTTTATCTAAAAATACAGCCTCTGATGTTCCTACTACTGCTTCGAGTGATAGATTAAAAATTGGTGATACAGTTTTGTTCAACAGAGATATAAGTAGCACAAACTATTTAGCTACAACAAAATCGTTTTTAGTTTTGCCAGATGGTGATGAAGATAATCCTTCTATTGCAATACAAGGTACAAATGCAACGATGGGATTTTTTGTTAATGATCCGTTGTCTGGAGTTACACAAATGCAACTTACAAATGGTGACGACAATGTAGCTAGTTGGTCAACTGCTGATGATAGTTTTTCTGTCCCAAATAAACTCACATTAGGTGGTACATTACAAGCTGGTGGTGGTACTGGAAATTCAGGTCAAGTTCTTGCGTCAACAGGTAATGGTGTTGAGTGGATAAGCACATCTGGACATTCACATGGTAATTTAGTATTTCCAAATGCTGGTACTTTAGTTACAAATCAAAATGTAAGCACGGCACATGGTCAGCATGCTGATGGTAATTATCTTACAAATAACAATCACTCACACGGTAATACAATGACACCAAATAATCACAATCATAATTTTGGTAATGATATAACAGGGTTTAGTGGTAATAATCATAACCATAATCAATATCTTTCAAATAATCATATTCTTAACGCATCAAACCCACATGGTATTAACAGTCATATAAATAGTAATAATGCTCATAGTCTTGGTAATAAAGCTAATAGTGCAGACTTTATTGCACACTTAAATTTGTATCATGGTGGTTCTGATGAAAGACTAAAAGAAAATATATCAGATACTTCTTTTGGTCTTGACTATATAAATTCATTAAGACCAGTTGATTTTCAATTTACAAGTGAATCAGCAGATAATTTATTTAATGATGATGACCCAAATAAAGCAAAATATTTACAGACTAAACATGGTTTTATAGCACAAGAAGTAAGAGCTACTACCTTAGATAATCATAGTTCAAATAATGCTTTTGGTGGGTTAGGTTATAAAGATGCTGATGATAATGATTTATTTGATGATATACAAACCCTTGATTTACAACAATTTATTGGACCATTAGTTAAATCAGTACAACAATTATCAGCTAAGATTGATGTTATGCAGGCAAGAATCGATGAGTTGGAGGGATAATGTCTATCACATATGAAGCAATAAATATTCCAGACCCAGAATCTACAGAAGAAAAACTACAAAGATTGTTAAACGAAATAAAAGAATTAGAAATGACATATTATAATTTTGACAATAGAGAAGATAAAGATGATGAATTATTAATTTCTTTAGAAAATGAATTGACTACAAAAAAAACAGAATATACAGAAGCTGGAGGCAGTTTCGATTGAAATATTCTTTGGGAGGTAAACAATTTATAGAATTCAAGACAGATGTAAAAGGTCTTGAATCAATAGCACCTGTAAAACCAGCTAAGTATTTTCTCCCTAGATGGTTTAAAGATATGCCTGAATCTATTGAAATACCTGCAGTACATGAAAAAGGTAAGCGTGATTATTTTGGAAAGAAAGGTACAACTGCCAAAAAACATACAAGTGGTACAGTCAAAAGATGTCCTGCAATTGTAGATTTAATAACTGAAGGATTTATCATACCGATGTGGTGTGATTTTCTTATACAAAGAGATATGGAAACATTTGAATGGGATAATAAAAATTTTAAATATGGAATTGATTTTCATAGTAAAGAACAAATCAAAGGTTGGAATTTAAAAAAAACAGATTTTAAAGAAGGTATAAAATTTCAAAATCCATGGAGAATATATACACCAAAAGGTTATTCAGTAATGTTTATTACACCTACATATCAGTTTGAAAAAAGATTTACTGTGTTGCCTGGAATAGTTGAAACAGATAGTTATCATCACATAAATTTTCCTAGTATATGGCATACAACAAAAGACGCTGTAATAGAAAGAGGCACGCCGTTTATACAGGTAATACCTTTTAAAAGAGATGAGTGGAACTTAGATTTATCACAAATGAATGATCTTGATTTTAAAAATGATGAAACTGAAAAGACTGCGCTTTCCACTAAATTTAAAAATGCTTACAGAGATATAGTCAGTAGAAGTAAGAACTAAAATTTAAGTATTGTATGGTAATCTGCTTACTGGAGGGATAATGCCAGAATCATACGAATTCAAAGTATTTGATGACAATATGAAAAGACAGTTTTTGTTAAACCAAATACTAGAACAAGAAGTTCAATTATTTAGTTTGATGGTTGCACCTTTAGATGAAAAAGATCCACAATACGATGAGTGGAAATGGAGCTTTGAGGAAATAAAAAAATCGATAAGTAGGCTGATGGGAGTATACGAAGATCTTGGTGGAGATTATGATCTACAGGAGATAAAGCGTGTCATTAACAACTCACAGTAATAGTACGGTAGAGATTGCAAATCTCAGTACTCAAGATAACTTTTTTGATACATCAGATACTGGTGAAGGTTATACACTATCACAAGCAACTCTTAAATTAGTTTCTTTAAATCATAATCTGCATTTAGACGGTAGAACTATAGTTTCTGACGGCAACCTTTCTATCGGCACAACAGCTACTGGTACAGAAATAGTATTTGGTACAGCAGCAACAGCTGCTTTTAAAATAGACGGAACTGGTAGATTAGATATATTATCTGGCAAACTTTTAATAAATGGAGATGATGGGGATAGTGGACAGGTTTTAACAACTGATGGTTTAGGTAATATATCATGGACTACCCCTGCAACAGCACAATATGCTTTTGCTAATTTTTCTGTAACTGGACAGACAACACTCCAGGCATCCTCTACTTCAGAAACAGTTGAGTTTGAAGCTGGATCTGGAATATCTATTACAACTAATTCAAGTTCTAATCCAAAAAAAATTACTATAGCTAACTCAAATACTGCAGCAAATGCGTTTTCAACATTTGCAGTAGCAGCTAACGGTGGTTCTGCTAGTGGATCTGGATCTGTTGCAGATAGTGAAACTGACACATTGACACTTGTTGCTGGTAATAATATAACACTTACATCTGATCCAAATAATGATCAAATAACTATTGCAAGTTCTGGATCTGGTAGTGGTTCTCAAAATCTATTTAGAAACATATCATCAGCAAATCAAACTACTATTTCAGCTACAAGTACTAGTGATACACTAGCAATTGAGTCGTCTGCCGATCCAAGTGGAATTATCACAAGAGACGGTAATGTGGAAATTACAACGGACTCATCACAGAGAAAAGTAACTCTAAAAGCTAAGATACCAATAACTCACAGTCACAGTGGTAAAATGCCAGTAGTAACATCTGATGGATCTACTAGTGGTGTTCCACTTAAAAATCACTTTATACCAGTTACTACTACAGCAACTGTTAATGGTGGTGGATCAACAGTAGGTATGAGTACAAGAGCTGTAGAGGTTTTACAAAGTGATGGAAGCACATTACAAAGGATGATTATGCCACCAAGCACAAATAATCAGACATTAATATTTACAGCAACTCAATCAGATGGGAGTAGTACTACAAAAGAATTGGATATGGGTGAATAATGTCACAAAAAACGCCAGTTAGGTTAAATTTTGATAACTCAGGTAATCTGGATGGTTTTGCTGAATTTCAATCTAGTGAATTTATAAGTTTAGCAGACGGTGGTACTGGAGCTTCTTATGGATCTTTAGCTGCCCTTAGAACAGGAATAGGTCTTGCTATTGGCACAAATGTACAAGCATTTGATGCTGATCTTACAACATTATCTAATATGACTCATGCTGATGGGTCTTTCATCGTTTCAGACGGAACACAATTTGTTTTAGAAAGTGGCTCAACTGCACGAACATCTCTTGGCTTGGGAACTGGCGATAGTCCACAATTCACAAGCCTTACACTGACTGGCAATCTTGATGTAAGAGGTGAAGTAGTAAGTACGGTATCAGAAGTAATTACTATTGACGACGCATTTGTAAAGTTAAATACTGGTAACTCAGAGGTTGACTCAGGTATTATTGTAGAAACAAGCGACACTAATGACGCAAGACTATTTTATGATGTATCTAACAATCGCTGGGTTGCTGGCGAAAACAACTCTTACGATGAACTATTAACACAAACTTCTACAGATACAATTACAAATAAAACAATCAGTGGATCATCAAACACTATAACAAATATTGGCAATAGTTCTTTATCAAACTCTAGCTTTACAGTCACTGACGGATCTAACTCTTCAGCAGTAGCACTTGGTGGCACAGTAACCTTTACTGGTGGTGCTGGTGTAGATATTGCAGAAAGTTCAGGTACTTTAACATTTACAGCTGATCTTTCTGAAATTCTTACAGATTTCAATGAAAGAGTTGATGACAGAGTTGGAACTATGCTCACTGCTGGTTCAAATGTTAGCTTGACTTATGATGACGCTGCTGGAACATTGACTGTTGCTTCGACAGATACTAACACTCAGTTAACTGAGGAAGAGGTAGAAGACTTTGTAGGCGGTATGCTTACTGGTAATACTGAAACTTTGATAACTGTTTCATACCAGGACTCTGATGGAACTATAGACTTTGTTGTAGATAATGATCTAGCAAACTACTCAAATACTAATTCAGCTTTTATAACTGCTTCATCGTCAGATACATTAAGCAATAAATCAATAGATGTAGATAACAATACAGTAACTAATATCGAATTAGATAATCTTAAATCAGGCGTCTTAGACACTGATATTTCATCAGTCGCTGGAACTGACACAACCATAGCCTCTGCAAAAGCAATCAAAACATATGTTGACGCACAACTCACTGCTGCTGATTTAGATTTTCAAGCAGACTCTGGTGGTGCATTATCAATAGATCTTGACAGCGAAACAATAACTTTCACTGGTGGTACTGGTATCGATACAACTGGTAGTGGAAATGATGTATCTTTTGCTATAGATAGTACAGTAGCAACACTTACAGGTTCACAAACTTTAACAAACAAAACTATAAGTGGTGCAGATAATACTTTATCAAATATTGCTAACTCATCACTAACAAATTCATCTATAACTGTCACTGATGGATCAAACTCTACAGCTACAGCTTTAGGTGGAACTATAACTTTTTCTGGTACTGCTAATGAAGTTGAAGTATCAGAAAGTTCTGGAACAATAACTGTAGGTTTACCCAATGATGTAACTATTGCAGGTAATTTAACTGTAAGTGGTACTACAACTACCGTAGATTCAACCACCGTAACTATTGATGATCCAATGGTTCGTTATGCAGATAATAACTCTGGAAACTCTGTTGACTTTGGTTTTTATGGTAAGTATGTTCAGTCATCTACCACTAAATTTGGTGGTTTAGTATGGGACGCTTCACAATCAGATAAGTTTAGATTGTTTCATGGATCTCAATCAGAACCAACTACTACAGTAGATACAAGCGCTACAGGTTTTACAACAGGTACAATAATTGCAAACTTAGAAGGTAATGTTACAGGAAATGTTACAGGTACAGTATCAAGCATTTCAAACTTTGATACTGGTGATTTATCAGAAGGTTCAAATCTTTATTTTACAGACGAAAGAGTAGATGATCGTGTCAATGCACTTTTACAGGCAGGTACAAATGTTTCTATTACTTACGATGACGCAGCAAACACTTTAACAATAACTTCTACTGACACAAATACACAACTTACACAAGAACAAGTGGAAGATTTTGTGGGCGGTATGTTAGATGGTGATGAGACATTTATTTCAGTATCTTACGATGACACAGACGGAAACATAGACTTTACAGTACCAGTTAAAGATGAAGATAATATGGCTTCAGACTCTGCTAGCCATTTAGCTACACAACAATCAATAAAGGCTTATGTAGATTCACAAATTACAGCAGAAGATTTAGATTTCCAAGCAGATAGTGGTGGTGCTTTATCAATTGACTTAGATAGTGAAACTCTTACATTTACAGGTGGCACAGGTATTGATACTTCTGGATCTGGAAATACAGTCACATTTGCAATTGATTCAACAGTCGTTACCGAAAGCTCTACAGACACACTTACTAATAAAACAATTAATTTTGAAAATAATACTGCAATCATTGAATTTGCTGTAACTGTAGCGAACCCTGGTTCAGGTAATAAATTTTATCTTGATGGTGAGCTTGCTGCAAATGTACAACTTATACCAGGTGTCACATATAGATTTGATCAATCAGATAACTCAAACTCAGGACACCCACTTAGATTATCAACTACTAAAAATGGTACTCACGGAGGTGGATCAGCTTACACAACTGGTGTAACAATTGCAGGATCAGCTGGTAGTTCAGGTGGTTACACACAAATTGTTGTCAACGCAGCTACTGCTGATAAATTATATTATTATTGTTCATCTCACTCTGGTATGGGTGGAGATGCTGTTATATCTGTACAAGGAAGTAGTTTTGTTGCTGGTACAGGTATATCAATATCTGGTGAAACAATATCTTCTACTATTACCCAATACGCTGATAGTGATGTACAAAGTTACTTATCAGCTGGAACAGGTGTAACACTTGGAGGATCAGGCCAAATAAGTATTGGTCAGGCCGTAGGAACAACTGATAATGTAACATTTAATAATTTAGTAGTTTCAGGAAACTTAGATGTCAACGGAACTACTACGACTATCGATACAACAAATACTACTGTTACTGACTCTATTATCGAACTTGCAAATGGTACTTCAGGATCTCCAAGCAATGATGCAGGTCTTGTCATTGAAAGAGGAAGTAGTGATAATGCTTTCATAGGTTTTGATGAAAGTGCAGATAAATTCATTGTTGGAACTGGATCTTTCACAGGTGCTTCAACTGGCAACCTTTCTATAACTACTGGTACATTAGTTGCAAATATAGAGGGTAATGTAACAGGTGATCTTACTGGTACTGCAAGTACTGCTACGACTGCTGCTGGTATTGCAGCTACAGCAGTAACTGGTCTTACAGCAGAAACTTCACAAAACAATGCTGACTTAGTAATTATATATGACGATAGTGCCTCAGCATTAAGGAAGATGACTGTTGGTAATCTTCTTGCAAATGCAGGAACATTTAGCAACTTTACTTTATCTGCAGATAGTGGCTCAGATCAAACAATTACAGATGGTAATACTTTAGAAATAGCTGGTGGAACAGGTATATCAACGGTAGCAGGAGCTACTGATACTGTAACAGTTTCATTAGACGCAACTGCTATAACAGGTCAAGGTGCTTTATCAGGATCTGTTGACACTGGAAACGATTTACTTTTAATATACGATAACTCAACTACATCACTTAAAAAGGTTGATGTATCCTCTGTTCTTGCTGCTGGTGGTACAGGAACTATGGATCAATTTAATATAGCTGCCGATAGTGGATCTTCTCAAGTTGTTGCAAATAATAATACACTTACAATAACTGGTGGAGCTGGCATTGACACAAGTGTGGGCGGTACAGATGAAGTTACTGTAGCTCTTAACACAGAAGCAGTCCAAGATATTGTTGGAGCAATGTTTAGTTCTAATACAGAAACTAACATTACTGCTACTTATCAAGACTCAGATGGAACTATAGATTTAGTATCTTCTGGTTCTGTAACAGAAACTTTTAAGACTGTTGCAGTTTCTGGACAGAACAATATTGTTGCTGATAGCGCAACAGATACTCTTACTTTTGCAGCTGGTGCAAATATTACTCTTACTACAAATGACTCTACAGATACAGTTACTATTGCAGCAACTGGTGGTGCAGCAAATGCTTTCTCAACATTAGCAGTTGCTGGACAATCAAATGTTGTAGCTGACGCTGCTACTGATACTTTAACCCTTGTAGCTGGAACAGGAATGACACTTACAACAGATGCAAGTGCAGATAGTATTACATTTACTTCAGCTGCTTCTGGTGGCGGTACTATGCCATTCACTGCTTTTGATGGAAGTACAGATAACATAACTTTAAGTTCTGCTTCTACTGGTGGTGCTTTACCAGTTACATTAGCTGGTGGTACATCAGATCCAATCAATATGACTGCTACTACTCAAACACTAACTTCTTACGCAGATGATGATGGTGACACAAAAGTAGAGGTAGAAAGAACTTCAGACAACGATACAGTACATATCAAAGCTGGTGGTACAGATGTCATAACTGCTACAAGCTCAGGTGTCACAATAACAAACCTTACAGTCAGTGGTACAACTACACAAGCAAACGAATTAAAAATTACAGATACTTTATTTGAATTAAATGCAGATGGTGGTTCTCTAACAACAGACGCAGGTATGATCATAGAAAGAGGATCTACTGGTGATAATGCAGCATTTATTTGGGACGAATCAACAGACTCTTTTGTAGCTGGTACAACTGCAACGGATGGATCAGCATCTAGTAACTTAACTGTTACAGAGGCAACACTAAAAGCAGCAACTCAATCTCAAAATGATAACTCAACAAAAGTTGCTACTACTGCATATGTTGATACAGCAGTAGGTAATTTAAGTTCTAATTCAATATCTGACGCAGATAGTGATACTAAAATACAAGTAGAAGAAGGATCTGATGAAGATATTATTAGAGCAGATACTGGTGGACAAGAAAGGGTCACAATTGACAACAATGTTTCTATGTCATCAAGAGGTGGTTTCTTTACACATAATTTAACAATGCACTCATCAGAAACATTTACGATTGCTTCAACAGAAGGTACAGTAGCTGCTGGACCACTAGATGTTCAAGGAACAGTAGATGTTCAGGGAAGTTTGGTAATATTATGATAGATTTTTTATGGGGAATGTCAGTAGCTTATATGTCAATACTATTGACTCTTGTCGCCAAGAAAGTATCAAAAGATGATAGATTGGCGATCAATAGTCTGGAAAGTAACGATTATGATCTACTATAAAGTAATGGAGAAGATATGAGTGAATTAAAAGTAGATGCCATATCAGA
>CEOU01069818.1_pt1 | contig 17636 bp, 30 predicted proteins | sample 530731 | NCBI WGS metagenome assembly CEOU01 (sample SAMEA2620894, study PRJEB7988) | marine metagenome | isolation source: saline water (ENVO:00002010), including
TGCATCAAACCTGCCGGAACAACATCATGTGTTTTAGGAACATCATCTGGAATTCATGCTTGGCATTCTGATTACTATATCAGAACGATTAGATTGAACAAACAAGAACCACTATGTCAATATCTAGAAGAGAATCTGCCCGACCTAATGGAACAGGATAAATTCAACAGTAATCAGATGATTTTCTCAATTCCACAAGCACCACCTAGTAGTGATGTAATAACAAGAAGTGAGTCTGCTATTGAGATGTTGAATAGAGTGAAACATTTCTCAGAAAGATGGGTAAAGCCCGGTCACAATTCTGGGTTGAATTCCCATAATGTTTCAGCAACTGTGAATATCCGTGAACATGAGTGGGATGTAGTTAGAGAATGGATGTGGGAAAACAGGTATGTCTACAATGGTCTATCTGTTCTACCATTCGATGGTCATGTGTATGAACAAGCACCATTCCAAGAATGTAATAAAGAAACTTATGATAGATATCTAGAATATCTTAGAGAGATAGATTTGTCTAAGATTATTGAAGACGTAGATAACACTAACCTACAGGGAGAACTTGCGTGTGCAGGTGGAGCGTGTGAAGTTTGAGTGAATGGAAGAATTCTATTTCTCAATATCTTGAGATTGAAGATGACTTAGTGAGTGCAACAGGTAATGACTCAATAAGATATATTTTCTCACAATACAGGGCAAATAGAAATGACCACCAATATGTAAAAAGAAGAATAAGAAATATAGTGCAATCTAGCACAAAGAGTAGAAGAGTAAACAAGTTCCTAACGGAACTATATGAGTATAAACAATATAAAAATTTAAACAAAGAGAGGAATGAAAATGAAAATAAAAATGAAAATAGAGCAACCGGGATATAATAGTTATAATGGCGGAACTCACTATAACGTGACAAGTTTCCTAATGTCCCATAGTGAAAAGACTGCAAGACAGGTAGGAAGATTGAACCAATATGGGGAGAATGTGTTCACTTCATCTAGAGGTGGATATTCCTATGCTAGAAGAGAAGAAGACCCTGTGTTTGCAAACCTAGCAAAGAGATTGGATAAGATAATATTCACCAATGATTGGGATGAGAAGTATAAGAAATTCTATGCTGAGATGTGCTTCAAGTATTTTGATGGTGATGTGACTCTACTCATCAGTAAGGAATCTGGATATACCTTGAATGGTAGAAGAATAAACAAAAGCGTCTTGCTGAGTATTCTGTCTAGGGTAGTGTATCGTTCTTGCTTTGTGAGAAGTAGAGACATACTTCGACCATATCTTAGGGATTTACTAGAAGTTCCACCTAATGTTAGATGGGCCTTAGAGAATAGAACCCCATACTATTTCTTTAGTGAAGATAGTGACAATCCATATCGTAGAGAAAAGGTAGAGGTTATGATTAACACTAGAAGAATATCTAGAACTTCCTGTGCATTGGAGATTTCCGAGAACATCTGGGGAGAAATAGCGGTAAGTGATTTGGATAAGTTTCTGAATGTGTATAGGATGAATCAAGCGAGGTCTAAGAAATGGCTTCACATTAGTCCTAGTCATCTATGGAAAGAATTGTTTGGTAATAGTCCTACTGAGTCTCAGTATGCATTGATGATAGCATGGCTCAAACAGAATAGAACTGAGGATATGGTGGAGAATAGAGCAAAGGCATTAATGGATGAATTACATGAGGAACATGAAGGAGTCCATGTGTTCAAATTCTTAGATAAGCAGATGATGTTTGTGCGAGGAAACATATGTGATTGGGTTCTTGTAGAGAATGGTGCGGCAAAGTCAAGTCCACAAAGAGTCAGCATATACTGTTTCCATGAGGTCGAAATTAGAGGTGATGGATTTTCAAAGACTGTTCATAGGAACTTCACATCTAAATTCTTTAATGGTAAATTAAGAGGCCCGATATGTGTAAACAACTCAGTTGGTAATGTGAGTCTAGGTGACCAATTTGCATCTAGGGCATTTACTTTGATGAATGATAAACTAGCACTCAAGATGGTTTCCACATTGAAGGGCTATACTCCCGATAGTCTATGGGAAGACAATCAACCAACAGGAAAGCAAAACAGATTAGACTTCGATGCTCTAAAGAAATGGATAGAAGATGGTTGTAAGATTGTTGATGAAGAGGTGTTATTCAAATGAAGTGTCCAGAATGTGGTTCACATAAATCCTCATTCAATGAGGCATTAGGTGAAACTTGTTGTGATGAATGTGGATTGGTTCTAAGTTTCGTTCCGTTTGAAGAGACTACTTACATTAAGAAATTGCAAGATGTGCATATGGGTGATTCACATGGACAACACGCCATGAATGCGGCTAAAGGTAAATTCTTTGCAACGAATGATGGTTTGGGTTCTAATATTCCGATAGTAGATTCCAAGTCTAGAAAATTAGCAAGGACACATTTGAGGCAGTCTGCTAGGTATCGTGGTGGATTATCTCAATCCGACAAAGAATTCCAAGTTGTAGTTAGAAACATCATATATCAATATGGGTTGGTTAATGAGTCTAAACATGATATTGCTAATAGATGTATGAAACTTAGAAGGAGACTACAGGAGAAGCATCTTGCTAGAGGGCATTCTGCTATGTTCATGGCTAATTGTATAACGTATCTCATATTAAAGGAAATGAAGATACCTGTGTCTCTTAGAAGACACGTTAGCATTACCGGAGAGAATAGAAAGAGACTTTCCAAAGTCACAAGAAGATGGGCTAAACACATGGCTAATCCTCAGATACATCAAAAGCAAGATGTGACCTTAATGATAAGTAATGCTTTGAATCTACTACAAACACATATTGGTGAAAAACTAGATAGTGAGTTTAGAGAGAAGACTCACATACTAGGTATTTATCTAGAGGAACAATATAATACTCTAGATATGTCATATCGTAATTCAACAAATGCCATGTGCATTTGGATGGCATCTCTAATGGAAGGCTACTCTTACAGGCAATCAGATATCGCTTCTGTCTGTGAGACTACGGCCCAAACAATCCGTTTACAACTGAGGCAGTTTTACTCGTTGTTTAGAATGGATAAAAGAAGTCTTCAACAGATAACCGTTGATGACTTTGTAAGCGGTATAAGAAACAAAAAGGTGAATGAAAATGAATAAAAGAAAAATAATGATAATAGGTGCAGGTGGAATAGGAAGTTATCTTATTCCATTCTTGAACAGAATTGGACTGTATGACATTACAGTTTATGATGATGATAATGTTGAAGAAAAGAATTTGACATATCAGAATTATAGTGAAGATGATGTAGGAACAACAAAGGTTTCTGCTTTACAATCTAAAATGTCTAATATTACTGCGGAACCATATATGGTGCTAGTGAAGAAACAATTGGCAAATTATGACCTAGTTGTTTGTTGTGCGGATAACCTTGCAGTAAGGCGACTTTTGTATCAAGAGGGGTATGGTTCAGATTGTGAGAATAAGTGGCTAGATTTGCGCTCACAAGGGCGAAATGCGGCATTGATTTCATACAAGATGAATCCGTCTTTGATGGAATCTATGTTAGCAGGGCCGGATGGTTCTTTCTCATGTCAAGGAACAGATTGGGATGGTAGTGCAGAAGATATTGATACAATGCATATTGCTATTGCAGGTATTGCTACACAATGGATTCAGAAGTGGTTCAAGAATAATGATGATGTTGTGGATAAGATGGTGGTGAACGTATGATAAATGAAGGTGGAAAACCAGATACTTGTGATGAGCCATTCAAAGGACAAAACTGTGATAAGTTTGGAGATAAGAGAGAAGGTTGGGATAATTGTTCAGTTTGTGGTAGAACAGATTGGGATGGACTTTACAAGAAGAAACATACGACTGAAGAGATAATCAATCTAATTAGTCAAAGCGAGGAAATCATGGATGAGATATCTGATATAGAGTATAAGTTCTTTGAGAAGAATCAAACAACCTACCTAAGTCAGAATAAGATGGATAAAATAATTCATCCATCTATAATGGGCATTGAAGAGATAGAACATGAGTTGGCTCTCGATGAACCATTTGCAGATTATCTAGGAGATAGGGACTTATTGGTATGGAACTACTTAGAATGCCTATCAAAGAAAAACAGAACAATACTATTCGCTGAGTCACATGACAGAATATTTGGGACTGAGTGGATTAAGACAATGAGAGGAATGAGAAGAGAAAAGGGGTATGAAATATGAATGATGAAGAAATGAAAGATGGAGATAAACTGTCAGAAGAAGATGTAGAAGAAATATTGGATATCATCTGTCAAGATGGACTATACAAGAGAGCAGAAATTGTGAAGGTGTATTGTCCTGTTTGCGGTGAGGAATTCATAGGAACAAAGAGACACGCAGGTGGATTTATTGCGGGTCATCAAGCATTCCATGAATTTGAGAATAATCAAGACGTAATGATGATTCAGATGGGAGGTCAATGATATGGGTAAGATGAGTGATAAGCACATAGAAATGCAAGAGGGGGTTGCTACAACTTCTAAAATAGAGATTTGGGACGGAGAGAAGTTTGCAGATAGAACAAACGAACCTATTGTCCACATCAAGAATTGGCAAGATAAGATTGATAGATATTGGAAAGCAATATTGCTAGGCTTCAATGAAGTTGATTTCGCTAATCCAGACACACTACTAGAATCTACGTTCCTTACTGTGATTTGGGATATGTCACAAAACGCATTTGACATTCCTAGAGAAATTCAAGTAATCGTAGATGCTGATGATAAGTTATTCATGAGTGTGGGGACTCCGGGCTTTGTGGATTTTCAAGTAGACCCTGTTGGTATGAAACTACCAATCAAGTCGTGGATTCACACACATCCGTTTGGTCGTGCTTATTTCAGTAGCACAGATTGGAAGACTATTAGAACATGGGAACCTGTGATGGAGACTGCTATTGTTCTAGGAGACAATGAGTATTGGGCATACAATATACCAAAGAAGGTGGTCAAGACTGTGAAGTTTGCTGAGTTAGTATATACAGGAGTTGATGAAGAATGAGTAGATGGCTAGTAGGAATGAGTGGAGACAAGGATGCTATGATAAGACATCTTGAGAAGTGTGAGAAGCGAATGTTGAAGCAGTTTGAAGAAATACGGGATTGTGCGGATAAGATGAAGAAAGCCGTGAATTTAGACGATTACTCTAAGAGAAACTACACAGATTCTATACAGACTATCATAGATTTGTGCGATGTGTATGTTGACAGGCGTAGTGACAAGCAGAAGATGAAAGATGAACTAGATGAATTGCGAGAGAGAGTAAGGCAATTGGAAGGTGATTCAGAATGACACTTTGGAATTCACCACATGAACCTTTCAAGAATCTGTCTGATGTAGAGAAATTCTTGAGGACTACGCTGGTTCAGATAAATGATATTCTAGATAGTATGGAAAAAGACCTGCAATCGGATGATGATGGAGTGACTTATGAATGGGTGACGGAACGGATAAATGAGAAAATGGCCGAAGTTGAACTCAAAGTAGAAGAATTAGAAGCAAGGGTAAAGGAGTTGGAAAATAAATGAGAGAAGTAATTGTTGTGTTAATGCTATGTGCATCCTTAGCGGGATGTGCTGAGATGATTCCAGACCCTCCGGTTGAAGGTAATGACCCTATTTGGATTACTGAGTATCATAACTTCACATATGAAGATACTAACAATAGCACATTACCTGTAATTACATTTGGTGATAACTCTACTCTTGTAGAGATATTCTCAGCAAGTGTGACTATGTATAATGAGACTGTTAATCTAACAGTTGAGATGAAACCCTACTTCATAGTCAATGATGTATTGTTCATGCAACAACACGCACCTGCTATGGGTGAAGTCACATTGGATTTGATGGACATGAAAGGTTATGATTACAATTGCACAGTTGTGTATAGGTTGTGGAAACTATGAAACGAGCCGTGACTGTTAGATTCCCTGCACCATTACCTGCTGAAATAGAATGTCCTATTTGTTTAGGAAACAAGTGTAAGGTATGTGACATGACAGGGAAGATTAAGGTCACGGTAGATGCAAAGATTCCAATCCAAAGACATTTGATTGTTCAATACGTTGCTGAACATATGAATGATGTAGCGTTTGAATTATCCAAACACTATGGTTTGGTTCCAGAGATGGAGACTGCTGAAATGTTTGAAGTAGGCGATGCCACATATGAACTTGTGAAAGTTAGTAGTTTAGGCGGAGTTTTGTGGATAGCAAATAGAGTAGATGTATTGGAGTCACCCAGATACTTCAAGTCCTATGCTGATGTTAAGGAATTTAAGCAGGGGATGATAGGATGAAAGACGAAAAACTAGTAGCACGAATACCCCGTAATGCTACGAGTGAATTGAAAATAATAACAGGGGAATATTGGAATATACCAATCATAGATGTTCGTTGGTATAGCGATGGCAAACCCACCAAGAAAGGAATTAGGGTAAACCACGAAGAGTTGAGAACATTAATACAAGCATTGGAGAAGATTGAGAATGACAATAAGCATAAGAGAAATGAAGAAGAAATTGAAGAATGAATTACCTGTTGGCACGTTTGTTAATGATGAAGTATATCAAAAACTAAGAGAAGCGGCTGATGAACATCTTACTAATCTGTGTAGGGAAATAGCCCTAGCATTCGCAGAATCAGAAGATAGGGTATTGAGAGTAGGTCTGGTGACTGAGGTTATGGCAGGTGATGATTATGACTCTAACTAGATTCGCTAGAATGTGTGAAGCATTGGAGAATCAAACACCCACAAGAAAGTGTTTCACTATCAATGAATCATTATCTAGTTTTGATAATGTAGAAGATGTGGTGGAGATTCTAGCAGTAGAATACCCTAACAATAACATCGGTGAGAAGAAAGCAATAAAATGGATTGCTAATGCTCTTGGTGTTTTTGAGTCTGAGGTTATCAGACAGAAGGATATATGGGGAGACTTAGGTGAAGGTATGAACAAATTCATGAGAGGTGCTACTGAGGATAGCGGTATTTCACTTCAAGAATTTAAACGTCATATTAGTATGGATTGTTCTTCAAGTAGTGGAGATAACTACACACAAGTAAGTGATTTACTTGCTAGTCTTTCTGGGTTAGAACTGAAATGGTTCATTCGTTATTGGTTGAGAACACCTAGAAATGGAATGGGTGGTGGTTCTAATGGAGTATTGAGGAAAGCATTGAATCAGTATTACAAGGTTCACAATATTGATACATTAGCCAAATGTAATTCTATGAAGAACATCGCTATGCATTATGAACATGGTAAACCATTGTCAGATGGAGTTGTCGTTGGTAAGCCATTCAAACCTGTGTTGGCTAAGAAACTAGGTAAGACTATTCCATTTGAGAATTTCATGTTTGATATCAAATATGATGGCAATAGATATGTCATCCATAAGAAGAACAATACAGTCATGATATTCAATAGGTCTGCTAAACTAATAGACAATGCTAATTTTTCTGATGTTGTGCAAATAGTCAGAACCTTAGATGCGGAGGAACTGATAATTGATACTGAGATATATCCATATGATGTCTTTAATGATAGACCGGATAAACATCAGAAAATGGCTACTAGGGTTCACTCAAAAAATAGTGCTGAAGCAATAGAAAAGGTTCCGGTGAAGTTAGCGATATTTGACATCTTATCTATAGAAGGTGTGGATTTGATGGGTCAATCATATCGTGAAAGGCTAGAGCATTTGGATAAACTACTTCCACGCAGAAGCATACATCGAGCAGAAATACTAGACTTTGACGATTATGAAGCGGCATATAACTATGCCATCACAGGAGGATATGAGGGTATCATGATAAAGAATCTAGATACTCCCTATGAAATGGGTAAGAGAAGTAAGAATCTATTGAAACATAAGCCACCTAGAGTAAACCTAGATTTGGTCATCACTTCTGCTAAATATGGTGATGGTAAGAGAAGTGGATTCTTTGGAACATTTGGATTGTCTGCACCATCTCTAGATGGATATGTAGAAGTGGGTTCTGTTGGGACAGGTTTCTCAGACTCGGACTTATCATACTTAACAACAGAATTGAAGAAGATTGTAGATGCTCATGTTGATGGGATATTCCACTTCTTACCTAGAATAGTATTAGAGGTTGATTGTGATGCTATCACTAAAGACGAAAAGACAGGACATCTAGCATTGAGATTCCCTAGAATGGTTAGAATACGAGATGACAAAGCCCCTACTGAATGCGATACTCATACAGATATGATTCTGCATATGGGCTAAGACTATAGGTTAGAGTGTCTACGGTGTGGTGGTGATTAATTGATACCGGAACAATGTTTAGTTGGAATATTGTATTCTTCTACTAAACTTTCAGTATCTGTCACAGATAGACCTTCTTCAAAATTTGGATATCAAGTTAGAGTATCTTGTTCTATACGAGATGATATAGAATTACTTGAGGCTATTAAAAGAACTCTTCTTCAAAGTGAGATTGAAAGTGTCATTAAGAAGAAAGAGAGTAAGTCATATGATAAGCCTGTATTGAAAATAACAGGTATTGATAATATCCATAAATTAGTATCGAAGATTTGTAATCAACCACCAACAACACCTTGTCTTCCAAGATGGGAGAATTTCTTATTAATCATAGAATTAATTCGTGACAAGAAACATTACACGGAAAAGGGATTTGACCAGATACTCTTACTTAAGGAGTTGATATAATGAAACCAATAACTTGTAGAAAATGTGACAAAGGTTTAGTTAAAGTGCATGGGCAAGTATGCTATGCTTGTAGATTAGAAGAAATAGAAAATAATGCCCCAGACGAAGATGCTACTGATGAAGAAATAGTTTCTTACTATACAAAACAAAGAGCCTTGTTAGGTTGTAGGGAATGTGAGGATAAGAACTTCGGTTATGAAGCCGGAATGAAAATAGAAAACGGATTGAAGTATTACATTATGTTCGTTCAATGTGTGAAACCTGAATGTAATGCACAATATATGGATTTACTTGAAATAAGAGAAATGAGGTTGAGAGATGTCGGGATTGAAGAATCTGAATAAAAATAGAAGTATAATAATAGTAGGAAAAAATAGAGAAGAGAAACTAAAGAAAGCATATTCCTTTGTTTCTGAAGATGCAATCCTTCAGTATGCTAATGAATATGACTTAGAAGATAATTTCAGCATATCTTCTGAATCTGGTATTATTATAGAAGAAGTAGACTACAAACCTAATGTAGATTTAGTTAAGAAAACTATGTTAGAATATAGAGGACAAGTAGTATTGCTTTCTTCTAATCAAAAAGATGTGCCTAAGTCATTGTTCAATTTGTGTATCTTGAAAAGAGCAACAAAGAATAACATAGATGAACATCTAGAAAAGGTAGCACCCAATTCTGATGATAGAGATAGTTATGATGTAGATATATTTCCTATGATTAGAAATTATCTAATGAACTCTGATAGAGAAAGGATTGCTACTATACTCAAGATAAACAAGACACCCGATGTTCAGTTGTTGACTTGGTTAGCACCTAACATACACCCAAATAAAATATCCTTTGTTGATTTTGTTGTCAAGAGAAAATGGGACTCAGACTATTTCTATGAAATGTTAGCATATTCTCATGATGGTAAGATACACAGAAAGATGGAAATGCCAAAGAGGGGTTCTTATTCTAAAGTTCCAAGACTACTTAGGAAAATTGGATTGAAACCACAAGATGTATATCTCTTCAATAGTCTAAAAGAAGACGAGGAATTGAGGAATTTCATGAAGACTAAACTAACTCATGAGGAATGTAGACTATTGAAGTTAGGTGAGAAAAGAAGGAGGAAGAAGTATGACCCTGTTGTTCAACCTCCTAGTTTGAGCAGGTGGTTATGATGGCCGGACAAATAAAACATACACATAGAAAAAGAGCAATGATAGAATATGGAAAGAAAGAAAGAGAATTCTATCTAAGAGAATGTCTATACTTTATGAATAAGTATAGAAATAAGGAAACAGGAAAAATACACAGGCAAACTCAGTCAACGCCTGTTCAATTAAATAATCTATTACGAGGAATGGTTAATGATTTTAGACTGATAAAGAAAGATAGAAATGGAACATATTGGAGATATATAGGAGATGAAGAAGAATGATAAAAGTAGTAAAGAGATGTGAATTCCCGATGCCGGATGGTTTCAAGTGCAACAAACCATTTACTGTAAGTAGTGCTACTGCGGGTTCTAGGAAATTTTGTGAAGAACATATTGGTAATGATTCTAGGAATCCTCATAAACATAGTGAAAATAAATTAGTCACTTCGACTAATGTTCATGCTCAAGAGAGCAATAATATTGCTATGAGAGAATGGGTCATGAAACAAATGAAAGCAGAAGCAAAGGATGAGCAAAGGATTCAGAAACTAGAAAGAGAAGTTGAAAGACTACGAGGACTGATAAATAAATCAGAAGGCGATAAGAAGAAAATTGCTAAGATAGTAAGAAAGGAATTGACAAGTCCTATTCAGAAAGAAAGAATAGAAGCAGTAGTAGTTAAATTACTACAAAGAACTAATATGAGAATTAAGGACATAGAAGATATAGTAAATAAAAATGGAGATGAAGAAGAATGAGTATGTTATGGACAGAAAAATATAGACCACAAAAATTGAGTGAATTGTTAGGGCAACCGGGTTTTGTAATTGATGCAGAACATTGGGTTGAAGATAGAGATATGCCTAATGTCCTTCTACATGGAGTAGCGGGAACAGGTAAAACTACTGCGGCTTTGGTTTTAGCAAAGTCACTATTGAAAGATGAGGCAGAAGGTAATTTCTTTGAGATTAATGCATCTGATGATAGGAAACTAGAAACAGTTAGAAATAGAATCAAGGATATAGCAACCACTCGTAAACTAGGAGATGTTCCATTCAAGATAATTCTCTTGGATGAGATGGATGGTATGACTAAGGATGCACAGAATGCACTAAAGAGAATAATGGAAAGGTATTCTCATAATTGTAGATTCATCATTACTTGTAATGATAGGTTTCGTATTATTCAGCCTTTGATATCAAGATGTGCGAATTATGCCTTTAGGAGAGTGAACAACGAATCAATGCGTTTTGCATTAGAAAAAGTGATTCAAAATGAAACGAAAAATGGCACACCTATTGTGAATGAAAGTGAATTAGAACCGTTTATAGAGGGGTTGCATGGTGATTTGCGTAGAGGGATTACCGAATTACAAGCGGCAGTTTCTGGAAAGACAAGTCTATTGAAGCAATCCCAATCCCTCCTAGAACCCTATGAAAAGATAATACAGATGGTGGAGAATAATGAATATGATAATGCAAATAAGGAGGTTCACAACTTACTATACCAAGCAGTTGATATGAAGACTGTCTGTGTAAACCTACATGATGTTGTAATTGGATTAGATATTCAACACACAACAAAATTCAAACTCTTGAGGGTTATCGGAGAGGCAGAATGGAGAAGTAGCAATATGACTCCAAAGGTATTGGCTTCTTGGATGATAGGACAGATGATATGAGTGGAATAGAGGTATTTTTTGCATTTATATTGATGAGAGGATTGTATAAGATATTCTTTGACAACAATAGAAGGTGGAATTAAAATGCGTATAGGTGATAAAAATGGTAAAGAAAATATTAGATTTCAATGAAGACGGCGAAGTAAATCTCGCTGATGTAAAGCATCTCATGCTTAGGTATGAGATTATATTAATCGGGGGCTTGCTCTTGATTACACTTCCCTTGCTGAAGTTAGCAGGGATATTGACATTAGATTCCGATTGGTTTTGGATATTGGCCGGAGTGGTCATAAGTGCTGAAGCCATATTGGAAATCTTACAAACAAAAAAAATAGGAGAAAGAAAAAATGAATGATGAAATGAAAAAAGAGATAGCAAAAGTAGCAGAAATGTTAGGCATGGATGCTGATAGTGTTGAGGAAAAAACTGTGGAAATATGCACTAAGCATGATATTGACCCAGAGAAAGAAACACTATTGGCTAAGGGAATGTTGAGACAATGGTATAGTAGTGTTAGAAATGCACAAAATGCCGCAGGTGGAGATTCCTCCACTTCTAGTGGTAGTGGTGGTTTCTACAAGACTGCACTAGGGTTCTTTATTTCCCTCGATGATGCTAGGGACATGATGGCCTTTCAGCGAGAAAGAGTAGTAAATGAATACAAGAGAGATTCAGAAACTTGCTATAGGCTCGGTAAGGTAGCAGTAATCACCGTTGATGGGGATGGTTATGAAATGCGAAGAATGCACGAAGATGAGGAAAAGGTTGGTATGATTGAGAATCTACCAGATAATCACGTTGAATTGGATAACGGACAATTCCTTGTTCCTGTTGATTACACGAAGATGTATGGTGCAAACGAGAACAAGAACTTCGGTAAGCCCCTACCTAAGACTGAGTTTAGGCGAAGTGGTGTATTCATTGGTGAAGTGAATGGAGTTATGGGTAAATACTTCTTCAATTACAAGGGAGAGGCATCCGTTGATTTCACTCCACCAACCTTTGAGTTAGTGCATTTTGATTGCATAGTAAACTCAAGCAACAATACGAGGATTCATGGTGGAAAGGAACAGACACTACTATCCCTAACAGTCAATGCTGATTTGGCTGATGGAGATGAGAAGAAACATGATGCTTCTGAGTTATCAATGCAAGACGAGTTAATGCAAAGAAGTGAGGGCAATTACAGTCCTCTTGTGGATTTGGATAGATACCATTCTACTGTGACTAACAAGGAATACAATGATAGGTTTGTCTTTACAGATGGAACGGTTTCTAGTGTGAACATGACTCCAACCGGAAACGGAAATAGGATTGTGAATCTAACTGACCTAAATGCTGATTTCGATTATGATGATGGATATAACAACGGAGTGACTTGTTGGGTTCCCTCTCATATTGATATTGACTTCGGTATTGGTAGCCAAGTAATTGTTGTTGGTAGAACGTCACAAGGAACAGATGACGAAGGAAACGTTAGACCTGTATCAATCAACGTATCGGGACTTTATGTAATTGACAAGAGAGGTGGCCCATCCACAACTGATGCACCTGTAGAGGATAACACAGATTGGATTTGATTGCATGACTGAAATGAAAGGGTATTATTCCGCTTTCAACATAACATACTGCGACATGGGTATTCCTGTCATACATGGGGGCAGTTATGCTATCAAAGTGGGAAACATAGATTTTCTAACTTGGAAAAAGAATCATGAAACCGGAGAGTATTGGGCAAAACTCCATACTATTTCCGGTAAGGAGATTAGGATGAAAGTTTCTTTTGAAGGGCTAAATGAATTGCTATCAATAACTATGAATGAAAATGTGGAGTTTGGTGAATAAAATGGGTTGGACAGATAAGAAAGAAATGAATACGGAGAAACTTCCGGTAATGTCTTATGAAGAAAGGAGAGAGAAAATAAGGCAACAAGTAAAGAATAGGCTTGCACAAGAAAAGGCATTCCTATGTTGCTCTATTGCAGGTAATCCTAAAACCGGAAAATCTGGAACTGCTATGGATTGTAGAACCGAAGAAGAAATCAAAAAGGGAATGAAGATTAGGGTTCTAGATTTGGATGACGGTTGCACACCAACTTGGCATTCTGCTTGGGATAAAGATGAGAACATTGAGATTTACGTTCCCATCGAATACAAGAAAGATGGTTCCACAGATTGGATTGAAACCTTTGAGAATTGTCATGCTTGGTTGGATGAGACTAAGACTATGATTGAAGAAGGAAACATCAAAGCAGTTATTCTTGATGGAGTGGATAAAGTCAATGAAGGCTCAAGTGATGCACTAAGAGAACATCTAGTTAAGGATGCTAAGAGAACCGGACAGATTGTTCATGATACTGATAGCCTAAAGGTAAAGGCTCTAGATTGGAGAATAAGAAACAAGATACACGATAGGGTAATCAATCCATTTGTAGCATTACAATGTGATAGGTTCTTCGTGACTCACATGAAAGCAATCTATGATGGTGTTGCAGTTCCTGTTCCTGTTGGTTTTGAACCAGATTGGCATAAGTCTGTTCCACAGAAGATGCTTCAAATGATTCAGATAAACGAGAGAAAGAAAGGTAAGGACACAGAATATGTGGCAAGATTAGAAGGTTGTAAAACAAATCCTTCTCTTGTTGGTAAGGAATGGGTAGTGTTCAAAGTATCTCCAGAAGGAAACGAATGGTTTGGTATTCCAGAATTGAAAGAAGGATTCCATAAGAATGAAGAGTGATTGGATATGGTAGTATGCATATTGTATTAGATAGTAAAAAATTGATAAAAGAAATAGAAAGGATTAGATTGAAGGGAAAATACTTCTCTAGTGGTGGGGCTAAGAATGAGTCTCTTCCCGATGCCGTAGTTATAGAGGCAATAGGGGATGACCTGCTAATCTACAATGGAAATCACATTTGCATTTGCTACATCAAAATGCCGGGGATTACAGTAGTAGAAGAAGGTGAGATGACAGTTGAAATTAGTAGACTGCTATCACACTTGAAGGTATTCAAGGGTTCCATCAATATACAAGTATCAGATAAAATTGTGATTGATTCTAATGTCACAGGTAAATCTGCTTTACCCCTATTGTTGAATCACCCCAACCCTGCTATTATAGCGAGAATAAAATCGTTTGACAAAGATGCGATGGTTTGGGATGGAGAAGATGAAACGGAATATATTGTTGGTAAGACTAAACTACCAACCGCATTGAATGTTTCTTCACTTCACTTAGAAGCCCCAATCAAAGGTTGTGATAATATTGACATGGGAAGATACAAGTTTGACTTAAACGAAGAAGACGAAACGTTTACCATTTCTACTTCTAGTAGTCCAACGAATTATTTCACCGCTAATATCAGAATGTCTGATTGGCAAGGTGAATCTGCCACAGTAGAATTTAGTGGCCCGTTCCTCACTTTCTTTGAGGGAGAAGGAATTACCATCAGAATGTCTGATGATGCACCCATCGTAATAGCATCCGAAGATAGAGCAATAATCAAAGCACCTTTTGTAGAGGGATAGAATGATAATATCAAAAATAGAAAAAGGAATATCACTAAGTCAAAGAATAGATGGTGAGGTTAAGAGAGAAGAAATATCCTTCAATGATTTTCAACCATATTTCTACGTCCTTAATTATGGAATAGAATTTATGTCTGACCAAATAAACCAAACAGTTTGGATTAAAGATAGACATGGTGGAGTAAATGTTAGATGTTTCTTTGAGGAAACAGATGCAGTAAATCTACACGGTGAATCATTGTTGAAGGTGACTTGGAAACCTAGTCTTCCAGAATATAGTAGGAAGATGTCTGATTATCTCTCTAAGCAAGCAGTAAATGGTATTCCCATTCAGACGTATGAAGCCGATGTTCCATATCATTATCGCTATGCAGTTGATTGTATTGAGGATATGCCATCATATGAAATGAGAAAGATGTATTGGGATATGGAATGGGTTAGTGATTCACATGAAGAAGAAGGAGCAATTACTTGCATTGTGGCATATGATAGTTTCACTAAGGAGTATTCCACTTTTATGTGGACTCCAGATGTTGATGATGAATATGACAATAGTGAGTTTACTATGCTTGCTAAGTTTCTGAAATACGTTATTGATACAGACCCAGATATGCTTCTTTCTTGGTTCGGGTGGAAATTCGACCTACCTAAGTTATTGAAGAGACTTGTTGAAAATGGAATTGACGCTAGACTACTATCTCCATATCAAGAAGTTATGGGAATTGGTTGGAAGCAGAATAACCCTACAATTAGCAACAGGGTAGTAGAGTCATACTCTCCCATATATCAGCCTATCAAGGGAAGAATATGTTTCCCACTAGACATGGCGTTTGAGAGACAATGGAATGATGCACAAAGAGGAACACTACCATCAATGGCATTGGACTATATTGCAGAAACAGTTCTAGGTAAGAAGAAATTGGTAAGTGAGAAATTTCCAGATAAGAATGAATTCTTTGAGAGAGGTTGGTTGGAAGACACAGAAACCTATGTTGAGTATGCTAACATAGATGTTCAATTGCTCGTTGAGATAGATGAGACTAACCATACTTCTGAATCTGTCTTAGCACTTCAACGATTGCTAAAAGCACCCTTTGACGCTTGTTTCTACGCAAGTAATATGGGAAGCATATACTTCATGCGACACGCTCATTGGAAAGCACCAACAGGGCGTAAAGGGGAAAGAAAGTCATATGATGGGGCTATGGTGTATGACCCTCTAAGTGAAGAGACAAATGGACTACATTCTAATGTTGCCGCATTCGATTTCGCTGGTCTATATCCAAGCATGATAATTTCAAGAAATATATCTTGGGAGTCTGTTTCAAGAGAACCTACTGAATTGGCAGTCAATCTAAAGACTCCGAAGGATTTCTCTCCGGTGGTAGAAGAAGACATGAGATACTTCAAGACAGATAAATTGGGATTATTGCCACGTTCAGTCTTAGAACTCAAAACTCTAAGACAGGAATACAAGAAGAACATGAAGATGTTTCCAGATGAATATGCTAAATGGAATAACAACCAATTAGCAGTAAAGAGACTAATGGCATCATTCTATGGAATAATTGCCTATCAAGGGTTTGGGTGGGCTGATGTGGATTTAGCCGCAAGCATTACTGCTAGTGCTAGAGAAGCAATTAGAGAAGCCGCTAGATTAGCAAAGGAGATGAACCAATGAATGGTATTGTCACAGTAAAATGTGAGACTTGTGATGAGTATATCATGGTGGGAAACAGATGGTGTCGTAAGTGTATCGAAAAACAGGTGGAAGAAGAATGAAGATTCTAAGAAGAATATGGAATTGGATTACCTATGATGAAGGAATGACATGGGAAAGATACCATAGGAATATGGAAAATAATAGGAGAGATAGAAAATGAGATGTGTAGTATGTCATAGAGAAGGAGGTAATGATGAAGAGGGTGTGATAACCCTACAAAGCACATCTCATGGTTCTGTTTGTCCTAGATGCATAGACCAACTAGTGGGAGATGTGATGAGAATGAGAAGTCCGTGGACAGAAGAAGACCTGAAGAAATGGGGTTTCAGAACAAAATGGGCATTGTATGGAAGTGAGGAAGAATGAGAAAGATGAGTTATACGACATATCCAGCCCCATGTATATCAGATATTATCCGACAGACCGGAATACACAACACAAGCCTTGACTTGAAATTCGATTTAGGTGAGGAAGAATGACTAGACGAGCAAAAAGTGTCGCCCATGTGGAATACGAATTACTCAACTTTATTGGTGAGAGATTGTATGTTGATGACCTAATGCAACAGATGATTCCAGAAGGAGATAAGGTTGCTAAGAAAAGATTCGATAAGGGTGCGACTAACATCAGCACTTATCTGAGAAATATGGTGAATAGGCGACTACACAAGTTGCCTAAAGACCATCCCGCATATAGGGGGAAAGATGAATGAATGCTGAAAAATATTGGTCTATGATGCATAGGATAAATCAAGGAAGAATAAATACAAAACAATTACAAAAACAATTAGGAGATGAGGAAGAATGAAGGTAGTTTACGGACAC
>CEOU01026070.1_pt1 | contig 17606 bp, 11 predicted proteins | sample 530731 | NCBI WGS metagenome assembly CEOU01 (sample SAMEA2620894, study PRJEB7988) | marine metagenome | isolation source: saline water (ENVO:00002010), including
CCACGACCTGGTCAAACATACTCGAGTTGGATTGCCCCATATGCCGCTGTGCCGCGTGGGTGATATATACTCGAATCTCCATCACAGGCCAATCAAACTAGCCGTACAGCTTGCGCTTGTGCTGCATCGCCCGCCAGTAGCCCTCGTAAGTGTTGACGTAGGGAACCTGGAACTTGCACGGCATGTGCGTATTGCAGAGGGGCAGTCGACTTGTAATGCCGAGGGTTGAGTCGAGTAGTGTCAAATGTTCAAGGCCATTGGTTTTTTCACAGAACACACACATGTGCGGCCGTGCCTCCGTCACCTTCTCAGTGTACGGACACTTGACGAGCTCATGTCCACAGCCAGTCCACTCATGTGTTTTGAGACACTCATGACAGAAGTAGTACGACGTGTTGTGTACGGTGACGATGCGGCCGATTGTATTGACAGCAATCATGTACTTCTTTGTGTCACAGTGTATGCACTTCATATCACCGCATTCGTCAATCCGGGTCTTGTTAATCGGAATAGGCCGCTGCTTTAAGCAACACTGCATGCATGCATTGATCTCCGCACTCTGCACAATCAAGTGTCCCTGCATGTGAATCGCGTTTCGGAGCGCCTTGATCTGCTGCAGCACAAAGTTAAACGGCAACGGCTGCATCTGCACCACGTTGTGGACGTGCGCGATGTGGGCAATGCTCTGCGTCGAGACCTCCGCGTGCAGGAGGCGGGCGTAAATCGAGCTGGAGAAGTGCGGCACGTTGAGTGCTTTGATCACCTCGTCCGGAGACACACTGAGCCCCTCCCGTTTCACACTCGGCACCAGACTGCGCATTTTATGATTGCTCTGCTCGTACTTGCTTTTGCCCTTGCAGATTCGGTTGCACTTTTCGGCGCAAGCTTGGGCCTTGAGCTCCATGTTAGCCCATGAGAACGTCTCGTTCTGCACGGACGTCGAGCGGAACGAGTCCACAATGACAAAGAGCTGGCGCATGCACTGCGAGAGACGCCCCTCCATGTCGAGAATACTGCTGAGAAAGGATAGCTCCAGCGGCATGTGATTCGTAATGAATACAATAAAGTACTCAATGACGGCAATGCGGAGAAGGTTAGGGTGTGCCTGGCAGAACGTATACAAGTCCCGGGCGTTGCCGCGTGTCAGCAGCGTGTACAGCTGGTGCATTACTTGAAACTGCACCACCCACAGTGGTTTTTTGGAGCTCCCCGAGTGTGTGCCGAGACACGTTGCCAGAATCAACCGGCACTTGAAGTGGAGCTCGTCCAAGTTTGTCTGGTTATACTTGCAAAAGTGCAGACGGTTGTGCTTGATGTACGGCATCGAGAAGTGGATCAGCCGCGACATGGTGGTGTCCTGCATCGTACCCATAATGATGTTCCGGATGTACAGGCCAATGTCTGGGAGATTGGACCCACACAGGAAGTGCCGATCCAGCACAAAGTGCCTCACACCCAGCAGCTCCAGCACGTCAGGCTGCTGCAGTTGCATCACAATGACGGGGTAGAAGGCCTCCATGGTGCACGGCACGCTAGGACCAACCTGCTTCTGAATGTCTCGAATGGTCTGTGCGAGCGCGTCGTTGGTGAGGGCGGCAGGGTTCTGTGTCAGTAGCAGCCCCATCAGATCCGATTCCCGAAACACATTGTCGCGGAAAATGACCCCCTGCTGTGGTGATGATCTGATGGGGCTCGTCAAAAATCCTCCTGGTATACACCATGTTGCTTCAGATGCTTGACCCCGTTGATATCCACCACCGAGTAGCGGTTGCGCTGGTGCGCTACAATCGGCAGGGGCATGTTCCGCACGGGACCGGTGGGTGGACAGATCAGCATCGCGTTCCGGTGGTACTCGTTCTCCATGTCGCAGATGTTGCCGTGCTTCTGAATAATCGCATTCACGCTCCGCCCGCTCTTGACTACATTATAGAAGAGCAGCTGCGTCGTCTTGCGCATGCAGATGACACACATACCGCGCTCGTTGCTCGCCTCCCCTGGCAGTTGGAATTGCACTCCGACAAACGGGTTCTTGCTGTCAATGAACATACATTCGCACTGCACCCCCATCACACACGCTTTCTCACTCTCGTACTGACAGGAGCGCATGTATTTCTCCTCATACGTCCGTGAGACGAGGGGGATACTCGGCGCCTCCTTGTCATGCCGAATGTCCGCCAGGCACTTGAAAAACGGCACCGTGTTGATGAAGTCATCCACGTCAAAGTCCTTCACTGGAACCGCCCCGCCCTTGTCCCGGAAGTCCGAAATGTGCTTCGTTACGATCTGGTCAATCGCCTCAATGCCACACTCCTTCACATTCATAACCCGCTGCACCTTCGCCGAGCCACGCCCCCGGTTCTGCAGGGAGGCCTTGCGCTTCGTCGCCTGGCACCAGCTCGCCGGTAGCGTGGCCATGGTGTGGAGGCTCTGCGCTAGCCCTTTCTACAGATGGCTATTATTTTTTTCGGTGTGTGCGTGTGTATGAGTAACTTTTGTTTGTGAGTTTGATTCAAACTGTTTACGCTCAAATGTACAGGGAATGATTAATTCTTAACACAGTGATTGCTTTGTATAAATGTTTTAATACGGGCACACGGGTCAGCACACAGCATGACCTTCAAACCTGTTGGACGTCAACAACCATGATGGCGTCCTGCAACTTTAGGATAGTATCAGGCCAGAATTCGGCCCAGAAAGCATCCTGCTGCTCCTTTGGTAGGTTCTTGCTCTGACAAGCCTGCTCCATTACCCTCAGGCAGACGTGATGGACCATACCGATGACCGGAAAATCTCCCCCAATTACACTTAGTCTATCCTCGCGTGTCTCCACTGCATCCATCGCGATTGCGTCGATGTCCACCTCGCAACCGGGATACTTGAACTCGATCTCCTTCAGCATGCTTGAAGCAGCATCCAGAGCGATTGAAATGTACATTTCGCGCGCGTTATTCATTGTAACACTTGAGGTGTGAGGCAGTCTTATATATCTTTTTTGCAATCTCAATATCACACAATCAGCCATTTAAGCTTCTCGTCGACAGCCCCCAATGCCCACCGCCACTGCCCTCTTCGTCCCCGAGCTCTACTTCCTCTCCCCGCGCGAGCTCGCGTGCTGGCCCGTCAGTCAGGAGATTCGGGCGCAGATGGTGCTGGGCTGTCGGGAGAGGGGGGAGAGGCTGTATGTGACATAAGACGGTCATGTGTTACAGATATTTATCATAAAACATAGATAGTCTCCGTTTTCACTCAGAGAAACTCATATCAATTCATTCCAATGGACACTGGTTGTCTTGCGTTCGTTCCTCCCAAGGTCTGGCAGCCTTAGCCATCGATCTGGTAGTGAACGTCATGACAGCAGCTTTCCGTTTTTCCTTCTTGACTAGAAAATCGGGCTCGTTCTGAGCCAGAGCGCCAGCCTCCTCTCCGCCACCAGAATCATCGGATACCGGAAACAATGAAGAGCCAGTGGTGTTCTCGCTAGAAGAACACACCTCTTCTTCATTCCCAGGATCCAAAGACGCTGACGTAGACGGCGAGGCACCTGAAAAAGAAGTAGTCGTCGGAAATGATTGCTGTAAGATATACCGGCGCATTTTAGTCTTTTGGTACTTCCTCCATTCTTTCAATGGCATGGGCCCAAAAACGTCCTCATCGGACTCACAGGAATCTGTCTCCTTTCCGCCACCGGAACCATCGGCAACCGGAGACACGGAAGGAGGGGCGGTCTCGTTACCCGAGGAGCCCGCGTCCTGTCCGCCACCGGAACCATCGGCAACCGGAGACACGGAAGGAGAGGTGGGCTCCTTACTGGAGGAGCCCGTCGAGGAAGAGTGAGATCGTTTTCGGACTTTTCTCTCAGTCCGTGCACCATCGAGTGGTACTAACCTTGGTCCGAAAAGATCATTATGACCCTCTCCATGATCGAAAGGAGAGGGAGGACGACTTGAGTCTTCCAACTCCCACTCACCATCCTCTGTGGTTTCGCCATCCTCCCAACGAACTTCTCTGCCGGGTTTGCTATCATGCGAGCGGCAGCAAACTGTTCTGTCGCGCTTTCCCTTGCGCTCTGCATTGCACTCACGTTTGTCCATGATCAACACATTCAAATTCAAGTCACTTAAATACCAAACGACATTCACTTCCGCAGCGTGGCAGCGTGGTCGGTGGGCGGTGGAAAGTCCTCCGGCTGATTATATAGAGACTCAGAGCGGCGTTCCGACCCTCTGTGTACAGTATTACTTCATCGTGGTACCAGTAAATTAAATGTAAAATGATTCTGGTACAATTCAACCATGGAATTAAATGTAATTAGAGTTGTCTGTTACGGTTTATTACTTATAACAAACCACAAATTAAATGTAAAATAGATTTGTACCATGATAAATTAAAGACATAGTACAAAGCCAAAATTTGTCATAAACCCCTCTACTAACCTATCTGGTACTTTAAACCAATCTCTTTAGTTATCTCATGCCCTTCGGAAATTTAAGACCCCTTCTACTGGCGCCCATCTGCCCGTCCACTCCACCACGATGAGCGGCAGTGACGGGGAGACGAGTGCGCGCTCGGAGGAGGAGGGCGGAGTTGAGTCCAAGCATAGGAGAAAGGTTAGGAGGACGGAGGCGAGCTCGGAGGACGGTTCGGGGAGCGGCGATGAGGGTGTGAGTGTTGCTCAGGACGGGCACAGCAAGGAGAAGAAGAAGAAGGGCAAGGTCAAGGTTACCCAGAAAGCAAAGGGTAAGGACAAAGCAAAGAAGAGCAAGCGCAAGACAGAGAAGCACTCGAGCGAGGGGCGGTGTGAGAGTGACGACGATGGTCCAGCGGAGGGCGCTAAAACGCCTGCGACCATCAAGAAGAAGTCAAAGAAGGGGGCGGAGGAGGGCAATGCGAGGGGCTCTGGGTCATCCTCGAAAGGTGGGGGTGGGGAGGACGGCGAGGATGGGGATGGGGAGGACGGCAAAAACAAGGACGAGAAGAAGTGTGGCTATCCTTACCGGGGGCTGGGCTTGCACATGAGGGGAGCGGAGCTGACGGGCCAGGACCCTGCTTCCGTCACGACGGAGAAGATACCGCTGGTCGCGTCAGACTTGATCAACGCGTCGGTAGCCATTGGCAATCTGGTCAGGCCGTCGTTGGAGCGGTCGTCGTATTCTCTCATCGACAAGACGGACTTCTATCAAGCGGAGAATGTGCAGAAGGCTCCCGCGTGTGCGATGAGTGCCATCTGGGCAAGTGACTCGCGTGAGTACGTGGGCTGGCTGGCCAAGGCAGAGAAGCAGCGCGAGTTTGCGATGAATGTGCACTGTGTGCTCCCAGACGCGGCACAGGCCGACCCTGTGGGCGAGGTGCTGCGCGTGCTGCATGCGGTGCACGGGCTGAATGCTCTCTCAGCGCACCAAACTCCGTACGTGAACGAGTCGTGGCTGGGGAACCAGGGGACGACGGAGAAGCAGAGTATGCTGGGAACTCTTGGCTCGGGGGCGCTGTCGGCGCTTGCGATTGATTTGTTTGTGATTAGGCTGTCGAGTCCCACGGCGTTTGACCCCAATCTGATGAAGTTTGCGACGATCCTAGCCGAGTGCAGCAACGACATCGAGTCAAGGCCCATGTCCATTGGGCAGACAACACACTTCACCACGGTGGGCGCCCAGCGGAGCAATCGGCAGTGGCAGTGCCGGGCTGGGCCGATCTCACTCACATGCGCTGGAAACAGCGACGCCGGGAGCAGCTTCCGCCTTACAGGCCTGGCAGCGTCGTTGAACCAACATCTCCTCCAGAAGGTCGTTCAGCACCGCCACCGCCAGGACCCCGACTTCATCAAGCACCGTGAGAGGGTCATCCAGCAGAACAACATGTCGTACAAGGCCAACACGAGACAATGCTTTCAAGAGGATATGGAGGCTGACGTGATTGAGAACAAGCACAACGGCATCCGCATCCAAATCGGCACCACGGTGCTCGATGCACGCGACGACATGCTGTGTCATGCGCCGATCAGCGTGGACACAGTGCGCATCCTTCCCACGGCGCCCGGTGTGGATCCGACGCAGTTTATCTTTGACCTCCTCTCCAAGCACGAGGAGGCCATGACGCTTCTGCACAACATCTGCATCGTGATGGCCGGGCACCTCAAGATCACGGAGCAGATTACCATTGACAGTCTCTTTGAGACTCGGGGCTTCAATCTCCCGACGCTGGCGCTTGCTGAGAACATGCGGTTGGCAGTGGCGCGCTTTGCGGAGAAGAAGAGCATGACTCTGGAAAACGAGGACGGCATCGAGATCAAGATTCACGACGCGGGTTTCATGGAGGAGTTTGGCAAGCTGATTGGCTTTCGCACGGACGAGCGCCGGTGCCACTACCGCAAGATGCTCGAGTGCACGAGTAAGGTGATGATGAACGCCGCGCATTTCAAGCGCTTGAACGACAAGTCCATTCTGCACATGCGCGAGAGCTTCTTGGTCGGGCCTATGTTGTGGGTGATTGTCCCAGTGGACGTGGTGCGTCGGGAGCTGACTACGGAGCTCACCGTGCTGAAGCACCACGACCTGGTCAGTATTGAGGACGTGAAGGATACCGTGGAGACCGAGATCACCAAGATGCTAAGCGTGGCGAATTCAAGCTCGACGCTCTTCTCAACCTCGGACCAAACTCACATTCTCCGCCAGACAGGCGAGGACTATATGTGGAAGTACGGGGCCTTCTACGAGGTGCGGCTGTCAGCGATCAACAAGAAATCGACTGTGGATATGCTCCCGATGCCGGGGGATATCAGCGCGATGATGCAGACGTACCTGCTGGCGCGCTGGGATGCGAGTGAGACGGACTTTTACCGTCGCTTCTTTACCACCACCAATCTGATTCCGGACCAGGAGAGCATGTTGCAGAACAAAGCTCTCCTGAGTCCCCCCGCGCTGCGCATGCTGGACTCATTGAGCCAGAGCATCTCGTCGATCCAGGACATGATTGACATGCAAACCAAGGCCCGCGAGGCACTGATCTTTGAGATCATGGGCGCCAAGCGGTCCAAGATTCTCGAGGAGATTGAGCACGTGTTTCAAGATGGCGATGTCAAGGAGATGATGCGGCGCGTGTGTGGTCTGATTGTGGACGGCTGCAACCGTTCAGTCTCTGCGAGTAAGCGCTCGCCGTGCACGCTGTTCCAGGAAACGGCCAAGGTGCTGCTCAACATGCAGAAGGAGTCCAAGGACGACAAATCGGTGTTATGGCACCAGTTCATGTCTCTGTATCTTACGGACAAGAACGAGAAAACCCTCGACCCTGTGTTGCTCGACACGGATGGTATGCTCTTCAATATGACCATGGCCTCGCAGTCGTGCTACGATTACGACCTGCATCTGGGCAACATCGTGCTCCTCCGGCGGCTGTGGCTGGGCAATGTGGCGCAGGCAATGAACGCGATCGGCAATGCTGAGAAGGAGTTTATGATTCCGTCCATCATCTGTGACGCCGGGGGCTCGCACGAGCGCAAGAACATCTTTACCGGTAAATTGACCATGTTTGCAGAGAAGACGACCGGAGCGGGCCACGGCCGGACGGACTCGACGCGCAACCGCATGATCAACGCGCTCCGGGAGCAGCTGGGCTTTCGGGCACCTCAGGACGAGACGGTGCTGCGGATGACGGAGAAGACCCTCCGCGAGAAGAACGGGAGCGTGCTCAGCATGTGGCTGTGCCCCAAGACCGGCAAGATGGTGATGTCCGCTAACAACGACGTGCAGTCCTACGGGCGGATCATCACGCTCTCAGAGGGTGGCAAAGCCGAGTCGATCGAGACCACCAAGAACACCCTCGCTAACATCGAAATGTCACTCCAAGACAGCGAGACGGACATGAGCGGCAGCACGAGGGACAACGCGACCAACCAGATTACGCGCACGATTGAGGTCATGTACTGCCTGCAGTCGCTCTCGCTCGGGAGCATGTGCAGCAACCTCCACATGCCGCTGGAGAAATCAATGATGTCGCGTGTATCGCTGGTGCCCTGCAGCACCATGGACGACCTTGGGGAGAACACCTTCCAGACCACAATTTCTCAGCAGGGCGGGGCGAGCTTGAAGAAGAAGGTGATGATGGATCACGGTGCCAATGACCCCAAGAGCCAGAAACCGGCCAACGAGGTGTCGGACCAAGCCAAGCAGGACAACTTCTTCTACTGGCTGCTGTTCTGGTTTGGGCGCTACGCTAACATGGAAACCAAGTGGTTTACCAAGAGCTTGGTTACGACTTCCAACAGCATGCGCGCCGGGCACCACCTCCCTCTCGCCCTGGCCATGCTCACCGTCAACGTGCGCCGCTTCCAGTTCAACTCGGACGATACGGGTGGCACTGAGAGCTTTTCCTACGCCATGCGCCTCCTCAACGGCTCCTTCCGCTCGGTGTACGTCAAGGGCCACTTTGCGCTGTGCCTCATTGCCCGGGCCTTTGAGCTGCAGGTGCGCTTGGCCAAGCGCTCGAGCAAGGGTACGATCTTCTTTGACATGTACAAGTCCTTCACGGACTTTATGAAGATGAAGTTTCTGGTGCCCATCAGCATCACCAGCCAGATTTCAGGTGTCTACGACCTGCTGCGCACCGAGATGCTCGACATCAAGTTGATGATGTTCACGTGCTACACGGCCACGTTGTTTGGTATGAAGCAGAGCTGCGACTGGATGAACATTGCGATGGCTATCAAAGCGCCTCACCTTATGACCGCGGTACAGCAGGCGCGGTACGAGTACATGTGCCGCTTTCTCTTTGACATGGTGTTTGAGCTCGTTGGCGAGGACGCCCAGCACCGCTGCGAGTTCCGCTCTGGTAACCAAATCACTAACAACGCCAAGTTCAAGTCCAAGAGCATCAACACGTACGCAGACATGTGCAACTGGGACCTTGCAGCGAACTACAACCACGAGAGTGACATGGAGAAGATGGTCCAGAGCAACAACACGGGTGTGAGCAGCATCTACGCTCAGATGGGTCCCGTGCAGTTTCAAACGGAGATTGTTCCGGACGACATCAAGGTAATCATTGACAAGAACAATGGAAAGAGCGTGCCGGGCAGACCCACAAATCGGGCGACCCCGTTCAGCGAGGAGACGTGGCTATGGAAGCAGTTTGCGCTGGCTCAGGACAGTGAGCAGGACCAAGCGCGGCAGAGCTCACAGAACCTGCCGACGTATCAGAAGAATCTGTCCCCACTATGGGAGTCAATGATGGCGTCCTGCAACTTTACGCCGCGGGAGGGCTACTACAAGACGCATCTGACGAATGAGTTTTACAAGAGTATCGTCGACAGCACTGGGTCGTTGGTGGGGCCCATGACGGATTTCCTGCAACTATGTGGCTTTGGTGTACACGAGAAGCCGTCTCGACGTGACTTCTTTATCAAGTTCTACCGACACTTTCTCAACTTTGTGATGCTTGACTTTGAGCTCAAGTGTACGAAGCAGGACTTGGAGAACAACGGAATGAAAGCTCTGATTACTACAGCTATTGAGAATGTCACCGTGGACTTACTCTCCGCTCGCAAGTACGACGGCCCAACAGTGAAGGTGAAGGTCAGTTTTGCAACCAAGTTCAACTTCCCGGACACCATCAAGGCCAAGGTGCACATTATCGTGGGCAGGGAGCATGTCGATGTAGTCAGTGACCTGTTCTCCGATTTGTGTGCGAGTCAGGGCCTCGTCATGGCGTACCAAACCGGCTTTAACCACAAGAATCTCTGCACCATCGACAAGATCTTTCTCCGTAGGATCCCCAACAACATCATGTGGAAGGCTCCCATCGCTGATGACGTCAAGAACCACAGCAAGATCTGGAGGGTGTTTGCCGAGCCCACCAAAGGCACCCCCGAGCGAAACAAGAGCGTCTACAATCGTCTTGAAATTGGGTTGGTCGTGGACACGTTCAAGTTCTTCTGTGTGCTTGCGCCGCTCTTCACCCTCCACAAAGACCACGGCGACGCGGGCTTCCGCACGACCTGCTCGATGAAGAACATCGCCAATGCGTCCGTGCAGATGACCAGTCTCATTGTGATGACACAAATGGACTATGCCGAGTGCCCGGTGCTGAGCTGCAAAGACAGTAGCAAGTTTCTGCCTCTGACCCAGAACGGCTTTGAGGTCAACCATGGCGATACGTACCTGCGGATTCCGCTGAAAGTCCCTGAGATGCACCCACTCACCTTTATTGACGGACTCACCAACACATACACCCCGCTCTCAAACTCGTATCGCAGCAACCGCTTCGTGTGGGACGACGACGGCTACCTCGAGTACGGTATTCGGGCGAGCACAGGCCACCGCGAAAAGTTTGGTGATCAACTCCCTCTCAACCCAGAGAGTCGCTTGCACATGAGCATCTACGAGATCCTCAAACCAGCGTACGCTAACGTCAAGAAGCAGAAGTTGTATCCCGAAAACTACGTGCTCGTGAACACGTTGAAACAGCTCGGCTCCAACATCAAACGCGACGACGTCTCGGTGCTGCCGTTCAAGATGCTCGAGTGGATGGTTGACATTGAGATCTGCTGCAGCACGTACGAGAACCACCTCTTTGTGGTCCAGATGAACCGCGAACGCACAGCCTTCACGTTCAAGAACACTAATGTCTCGCATACAGTCGACAACGACTACAAGGCACTGACCCTGCCTGAGAACATTACAGTGTCCGTGCGTGACATGTGGCTGTGCATGAGCCATGGTATCATCACCGACGGCAATGGAAACATGCGCATGAACGACTTCAAGTGGAACGACGTGCTGCCGGAGCTAGCCGACAACGAGCGCTACTTGCCCTGGTTTACCATGCCCATTATCAACTGGACGACGCTGACTCGGTGGGTGGTGATTGACGATATGTTTGTCTCGTTGAAGGACACCCACACGGACACCGAAGCGCAGTACTGCATCATGACCACCGAGCGGGTGTTTCGGAAGATGAGCATGTCGTTTATGCCCAAGAAAGCCGTGCGCAGCTTTCTTGCCAACCATATGCCACCACAGACCTTCTCCAAGCTGCAGAATATGAACATCGACGTCAGCAGCATCATGATCTGTGAGGACCACGAGCAGTGTGTCATTGTCAATATGTGGATCGTCAAGGACAACCAGCCGACGCACTACTTCCTCAACACGGAGGAGTTTGTGTGGGCGGTGCAGAACGACAATCTTGACGAGTTTGCCGTCCACATGGACGGGTACATGGTGACCATGGACGACTACTATCTGGCCAAGGAGACGGGTTCTGGTCAGGTCTTTCCCCTCACACCGTCACCTGATCACACCCAGTTGACGGCGACGCTCGCTGTGTACGATAACAACGATTTCCAGAAGAGCAAATCTGAGCTGCAAGCGGTCAAAGCGGCCAAGGAGGAGTGCGAGGACGAGGATGCACGCTCGGAATTGGTCCAGAAAGGTCGCGTTCTGTACCAGCAGATGTCAAACGCCAAGGTCACGCGCAAGATCTCGACGCGCCTTGTGTGTCCGCACGCCTTCAGCTACACTGCGGTCGTGGTGCCGCCGAACACCTTTCCAAACAGCCACACGTATCGCACGGTGTGGGGTAAGGTTGTCCCGCACCAACCCCAAAACGACTCCAACGTTCGTCGCTGGACGCAGAATGGCATGCATCTTATCGAGTTCATGCAAGCTAATACGACGAGCATCACGATGGAAACGGACTTCAAGACCCTGCTCCTGACAATGCTCCCGGAGAAGGCCCGCATCTGGCTGCGCATGACCCCAGTGATGTTTCGCCAGCTCCAGAAACTTGGCAGGGACGTGTTCGGGAGAGAGTTCCAGCTCCCCAAGAACTGCACCGATGATCAGCCCGTCTTTCTGCAAGCGTGGTATATCCTGTCCAACACCCCTCAGGAAGCGGTCTCCCAGGGTTCTCTTATGCACCACGACCATCCACTCACCACGGCCATCCGCGTGGTCATCCGCCGGAAGGAGATGAACGTGTACGGTGAGTACAAGTTTATCAACAAGCAGGACGACAATATCACATTCTTTACACGCATCTATGACGACGAGGGGAAAGACATGGTCTTTTACGAGTGTCCTGACGACGCGCTGCAGTGTGAATACGTGTACGAGCGCAAGAGGGGGCAGGACGACGGGGACTCGATGCAGATCGATGAGCCTAACACTTACATTTATTTCAAACCATAAAATCTAATCACATCACTTTGCTCTTCTTACCCTTAGCAAGCGGCACCGTGATCATCTGGTTGACAGAGACACGGGGTTGTGAGGTTCCAAACAAATCGTAATCAGCTTGTGTTGCGCCCTGCCCCAGTAGTTGCTTAGTGGAGAGAGACAGCACCCGTTTTCCCGACCCAAAACTGTTTGTGGATTTGTTTCCCTTGGCCGGGCGCTTGGCAGCCCCGGCTTGCATGTACACCAGAAACGCCTGAATCAGAAGAAAGAGCAACCACAACACTGCCAACACCCGATTGTACCAATCAAATGCAGTCGACGGGAGCGCTATCGTCGACCACGGCGTGACACCGTAGTCCTGGAACGCGTGCAGTGCAAATAACACAAACGGGATCATATTCACGCCCGTGTACAGCGCCACGTTCAGGTACGAGTGTGCCGGGCCGCGCATGATAACGTCCAAAATCTCGTTGGCAACAATCTCCACGATCATGAGACCCAAAACACCCAGCACGCCCGTGATGACGACCCGGTACGCGTAGTCCGTTGGCTGTGTACCCAAACGCAGGTCACAGGTGTCAAACGCCACGGCGTCAGGACACACCCGAACCCATACATCGTTCAAGGACCACTGGATGAAGAACGACACTACACTGATGAAGTACACAATGCGCAGGAAAGCAATCGACGTCGTCCCCGTCATGCCCAGCTTGACAATCGTCGTGGCGTGCCGAATGATCAATCCCAGACACACCATCAACCACGAGAGCGCTACGCCCACCACAAGACGCACCTTCACAAACGTGTCCGTGCTTTCCGGCTGCAGGCTGCTCGTGAACACGGTGGTAAAGACAAACAGTCGAGCGTTGCTCACCGCTGTCCACGACAGTAGAATAAGCGCCGTCAACACCACACTCACAGAAAAGTGCACGACCAGCGCGGTCCGCGACGTCTCCAAGTACACCCGCATGATCCACTCCCCCAACCACGCCTGGCTCTCGCTCACCATTGTCCGCCCGGCCGCAATCGCCGTCATGAGCAGGATCGTCGCCATAAACGTAAAAGCATGCACACTCAACACCGCACTCAGTCCCACCGGAAACCGCCACTGCTCTGACGACATTAGCAAGAACCCGGCGGACAGAAGCACAAAAATCACCGCCTCCAGACACGCCACCACCACTGACTCCGATAAGTGAAACTCCATACGTCTGTCCTTGTCAGACGCGGATGCCATGTATGCGCGTGCTACAGATCTCTTAAATTCTATCATACAGTGTATCGAGCAAATGATTTGCCCGTGATTTTACGATATTACCAAGGACGGTGTATATACCATGCAATACGCTCGTTCCAATGGAAATCTCACCATTGCAGAGCATACAGATCTTTGGGATGTGGGACCAACCGCGCCGCATTCTGACGTGGGAGGACATCAAGGAAAAATGCTTGACGTGGAAGATGCTGCGCACGGAATACAACTTTTCTGCTGAGACCCTTGCCAAACTTCAACCTGATAAGAGTGAGTGGATCAGTCGAGGGGCACTCACCCTGCACGTCCTGCCCGAAATGACCATGTTCCCAATTAATCCCTTTACGGACCTCGGCGCGGATATTGGGGAAGTCTGGAGTATGAAGTTTTCTCCTGAGCAGCTTTACAGCATGGACGTAACATATGCACAAATGCTCTCGCGGGGACTCACACCACAGATCATGAAACTCTTTGGCTTCAGCCTAAGCGCGTGGGTCACCCTCGGCCTTCGAGCCAAGCAAATAAACGAATGGCCGTCGGATTACTGCTCCATGGTGTTTGGCATGGACAAAAACGAACTCATCAATGTCCTTTCCAATTTCACAGGGTCAGACACAGGGGTTCATAACAAATCTGATTTGTAAGGACGAGTCAGTACGTTCTCTCAAAACATGCAAACCCTGACGTGCATCCACGCACCCATCTACCACAAGCACCGCGTCAGAGACCCGTACTACACCTTGCGCGGCTTCAGCCCAATCAAGGCCCAGGTCAACCCCGCCGCGGCGGTGCAGTGCGTGTGGACCGCCATGGACAACATCAAGTCCACCCCGTCCGTACTATTCACCGCAGGCGATTGGACCAGCTACCTCACCTTCTCCGACGACAAGCGCTCGCAGGTCAAGCGCTGCATCAATCTCGAGCATTCCGATGTCATCCAGGGCACACCGTGCGGTGACGATATGTGCTCCGTCAAACTGGTCAGCAGTATCGTCTCCACGAACCGAGGCTTGTTACAAACCGCTCCAGTAGAGGATCACCACGTGTCCTACCCTCTTCGACTCTGGGCCGGCCAAAAGGACAGCCACATCAAGAACATCGCTGACATGCAGAGTGAACTCTTCAAACGCGTCCGGGAGAACGTCCAGTTCCTCGACGTACGGGACGGTGAGGTCCTCGACTGCCAGCGGCTCCAGAACGGCTGCGTGGGGAGAAAGCGCAAGCGGAATTTGTGTGATGATAAGATTCTTTAATTACACAACATTACTCCCCACCACACACCCCACCCTCCACCAACAACTGCCGCGCCTCCATGATCTGCTGCTGGTTGATCAAATTATTACAAATCAGCCGCTGCGTGATGATATTCATCAGCTCCGTCTTATGCACAGCACTCAGCACCCGCTTCTTCGACGAGTGCCGCGACAGAATCACATTGCACGCATACAGAATCAGCGTCGGGCTCACATAGAAGTCCTCCCGTGCGCACCGTTGGTACACGTACAGCCCGCCCCCCATCTGCGTGCACCCATGATAACTCTCCATCTTGCGCATCAGCCGGCACACCTGCTGAATGACCTGCAGCTGCGCATAGGTCATCTTGCTGTATAAAATCACAATCGTCGGGTTCTTCTCAATCGGCGAGAACCCCAAGTCCGTGAAGCAAGCATGCAAGGCGTGCTGGAGTAACATCGATGGAATGGTCGTCAGCACATCCGAGACGCTATCGACGTAGTCCGTGAACAAAATGTTCATCGTCGCGACAATCGTGTCCTTGCCAAAAAACGCCTCCATCAGCGCTGACATGGCCTCGTGCATATCCGTGAGGGGTTTGTCCGTGGATTGGTGTTGTGTCATGGTGCAGTGTGTAGCACGGCAAGTAACTGCAATGGACAGTATTTTTTTCAAAGAGCACACTTCAAATCTGATAACACCAAGATATAAGAGCTCTCACACACCCACAAATGCTCAGTAGATTCATGAAATCTTGTATCTGTGCATTGCTGGTGCTCCTCGCCACCACGCGCGCCTCCGTGCTGGTAACCATTCAGTCACAGTCTCAAGAAGAGATGGACGCGCTGACGGCGGCGGTGGACACGGCCTCCATCAACCCCGGTGGCCCAATGCGGACGACACTGGGCGCTATCGAGGCTACGATGAGCCGTGTGGTGGATGTGGACTCGCCGTATTTGGTCACGGTGCCGCAGTCCATGCCGACACTAACCAAACTAAGCGACATCGAGTACGACGACACCATTAATTCATGGAAGTTCAAATACAAGTCCATGGCCATTGATCCGTCCAACACCGTCAACGATTTCAAGCGCATCCTGTACTTGAGCAAGACCGGCAACTTCGTCAGCTTCGACAACGGCAATCCTTGTCTGTCAGAGAGCACGACCAACAGCGACTGCCTGACTGCACTGCAAACAAATTACGTCACGCCGGTGCAAACCCTCGCCAGCGACACCGACTACCTCGAGTTCACCGGTGATGTAACGTCGGTGGTGACCCAGCCGGACCCGACCAGTCTCGTTCAGGAAATTGACATCACCATTCCACACACCGTGGTCCGTGATAACATCGCGCGGCGTGAGATCACCACGCACCCGACCGAGGGGCAGCAGATCCAGTATACGTTTGGCATTGGTATGGCGTTTGTGGGCTCTGGCAACAACATGATTATCTTTGACACATTCACGCTCATCGAAAACAACCGCGACCAGGTGGCCATCACGCGCCTCAACACCTACGCTGTGGCCAAGCACGTCTCGTTCTGGACACAACAGGTCGAGGCCGATCCCTCTATCCGCGTGGTGCACATCGAGTACGTGCTCAATGTTGGCCAAACGCTCGCCGCCATCAACGCCTCAATCAACGCGGCGGAGATCACGGACGAGGTGTGTGCGGCCATGCAGGCCAAGATTGACGCAATGGACGACGCTACGTGCATCACTACACAGGCCTTGTGCTCACCGCAGCACTACGAGACCACGACCGAGTACGGGTTGCAGACCTGGGCGTCTTACACGCTCCCTCTGCCCGAGGGTGTGACGGAGTTCAAGATCAACACGCTGCTGACCACCAACGACGGCGCGGGCCTGCAAACACTGTCATCGCTCAATTTCATCACCAAGCACACACCGCAAACAGTGTGCGCCGCTCACACGCAGACGTCCTTCGACCCCATCGACCACGTCGACGTTTCACTCTACCGCGGTCACTCCCTTGTCCAGGAAACGCTCACGGACACCTTCGACGTTCAAAACGCCACTCAAGCCGTCGGTCTGCCGGACACGCTCATGACGTTGGTGCTGTCTCCGAAAGATGCCGCGGGTCTCAATTACTTTACGTCCTACACGGACGAGCACATCAACCTGGACCAGGTGTATATGTCCCACGCCAAGCACGCCACGGATCTCCCCCAATCCATCTCTAACACCATCCAGGGTGGAGACAATGGTCGCTCGCTGATCTCCCTCGACGCCACGCTGCTTCAGCAGTGCCCGGTTGAAGTTGCCGATGCTAGCTTCACGCTCACCAGCAATCTGGACTGTATTACCACACTGGACTGGGACGTCACCGGACAGAAGGAACGACCCAAGTCCAGCCCGCACCTCCATTTTGTGCGCCGCATCACCAACTCCCCGGCGGACAGGGACTGGCTGCGCGACAACGTGTTCAGTGGTGTGACAGAGGCCGCGACGACCTTCCTAGCCAACACAGAAGCACTGGTTCCCACCAACAAGCGTGCGTACTCCCAGATTTACTACATCTGGCCAGTGTACCAGTGGCCTGACGAGAGCCCTATCGGTCTCCGTGATAAGGCAATCGTGAGCTTTACGTGGTCCGTGACCAAGGTTGCTCCGCCGGCACCCCAGGCCCGTCGACTGCTCTCAGAGTCCTTCTCCGTGCCACCACGCATCGCTGCCACTCTCTCCTCCCCTTCCAACATCAAGCGCCCATCCATCCTCCTCTCTGGCAACCAGCCCGCGCACCCTGATATGCAAGCTGTGATGCAGCGCGTAGCCGCCAAGAAGAACGCGTCACTGCCGGGCAGGAGCCGCCGCTCGCTTGACTCCGACGTCCATCTCCAGCGGGTCATCTACGAGCACTTCAAAGCCTAAATCATTGAATTTGGCGGGAAAGTGACGGGAGAAGTTGATATTGACATTTACATTTCTGAA
>CEOU01027440.1_pt1 | contig 17582 bp, 13 predicted proteins | sample 530731 | NCBI WGS metagenome assembly CEOU01 (sample SAMEA2620894, study PRJEB7988) | marine metagenome | isolation source: saline water (ENVO:00002010), including
TCTTCTTTTGATGATGCTCTATATTTGTAATCTACATCTCCCCAATCAGAATGTAGTATTGGAAGTTTTCCATAATCAACGGCTTGAAATATTGAATATCCAAATGGTTCATTGGTATGACAAGAATGTGAAATATTCCAATCTTTTCTCATAAAAGAATCTAATATTTTAGAATCCCATTGATAATATTTTATATCTGAGAAATTATATTCATTTGTTTCTAATATATTTTTCCAATCATATTTTCCACTCAATACAAATCCTCTATGGTTATCTAAATAGTGAATATTTTTTCTTGATTCAATACGAGAAGTAAACCCAATTTTAGAATCTGATAATTTTGATAATAAATAATTGTTTTTAAATTCGTAAAAGTTTGGAATTGTTATTGTATTTTTGGGATAATCTGTAAACAATTGTGAATCTGTTAACCCTATCCAAATTCTTTGTTTACAATACTTCATCAAATCATTAACTGCTTCGGTATCTATATTAGTTTGAAATTGTTTTGTAGAATCACCATACTTTAACATATCAGGTAAATAAGCATGTACAAATATATTACCCCATTTATTTTTATGTTTCCATAGATGTTCTCTTTTGTGATAGTTAGCGTGTAAGAAATGTATCTCATCACATTGGTCTAAAAGTACTTCTGAAAACCCATTATCATCATTATGAAAATGAATATATTTTGAATCAAAATCCCAACCTACAGGTTTTTTACCATCTACTAATATAAAACAATCACCGATGTGAGGTAAAACTAAATCTATAAAATGATTTACCCATATATCTGCACCACCTTGAATGATGTTTCCACAACCTGTTGTAACTAATAATTTCAATCTAATCGTTTTTTTGAATTGTTACTATGGGAGTATTATTTTCATCTGTAATTTGTAGTGCATCTATATTTCTTGGATGATTTAATTGATTCCATTGTTTTATAAATTCTTGTGTCCAAGTATGTGCATCATCTATTACTTCGGGAGTTTTTTTAATATCCTTTTCATTTACAATTTGTTGTTGCCAAGTTGTTCCCTCTGTACATTCACAAGTAACTGTTAATATTGTCTTTGCCATAATTATTGATTCATATTATTATACTCTACTAATTTAACTATTAAATATTCATTTGGATATTCATTCGTAAAAGTTCTATCCTGAAATGTATAATTTTTCCATTCCTTATTAATCACACCTTTCTCATTTGCTATACATAAATGTGTATCAGAACTACTTACATTATTTTCTACATAAGTACATAGTGTAGAGTCTGTACCATCAACTATACCTACATCATAAGAGTTCATAGATGGTGTACTACCACTATCTTTAGTAATTGTATATGATGTATAATTACCAATTGAACCCGATGTTAAATAACTTTCTATTGTTTGACAATAGTCCGAACTTCCTAAAATTTTTATATTCATATTTTTTTATTATGTTGTGTTATCAAAATGTCCTATTATAAACCAACCATCTTCATCACCACTATGGAAACCACTTACACTTCTAGTCTTATTATATTGTACTATCATTCCAGCACCACCAACTAAACTATAATAATCAGCCACCCCATTTGTTGCTGTATATAATCCTCCAACCTCTAAAGTCTGTCCATCATCTACGTTTTGAATAGTAACAATCATTCCATTTGGAAATTTATCTGCATCATGATAATTTACTCCACTTTTTCTATATGGTAGTACAATGTATTTAGATGAACTTGATGGGTCAAAGTAAAGTGCACTTCCATTAGTTGATAATTCATATTTTAAATCATTTGGTGCACCACTTGTACCAGCCGAGGCGTATGTAACTGTTGTCATTAAGAAACTGTGTGCTTCAAGTCCTCTAAAGTCATCTCCAGCGTTTACACCATCATTCCAACTTGCCCCAACTTTTGAATTGTTTAGTAAAGTTTTTCCATAAACTTGCATTTTTGTAGTACCCGTATCATCACTATAATCTCCAAAAGTAGATTGTCCTCCTTTAACTTGGAATAGTATCGGATTTGATGAACCTTGAGCAACCCTAAGTGCTCTAACATATTGAGATGAATCTGATACTGCTTGAAAACCACCTGCGTTTACTTCAATAAAGTTTGATGGTGCTCTTAAAGTTACACTCGCATCTAAACCTGTAATACTTACTCCACTTTTACTAAACGTAGTGAAAGTCAACGAAGTATTACCATACGCATCAACAAGACTCTGATATGCAGACCTTGCAGTTATTTTTTGCTCATATACAAGATAACGAACTGATGTATCAGCATCTATTTGAATTAGGTACTCATCATCTATAGAACTTGTATATACAAATGATGCTGCACTTACTGTGTAAGAACCTCCTTGATTTTCCCAAGAAAAACCTGTAGGACTACTTGCGTCAGATACAGGTGTATAAAGATTTCCATACGCATATTGACCTCTAGCGTAGCTATATCCTATTTGTTCTCTATAATCCAATGCATCAGAAGTATCATATAGCGATAAATACAAATAAACGTAGCATGTAGCACCATTTGAATACGATTGATGATATCCCATTATATTTGATGGATAGTAATTATATGCAGGCGCAGTTGTAGTTGCACTAACGGATGGAAGGCCTGTGGTTGATGCTAAGAATCCAGTAAGATTACCTTCATTTGAAAGACCTGTAACTTCCCAACTACCTGCAGTAGTAATTGTAAAGTTAGATGAAGCAGTACTTTGTACATATGCAGATTCAACCGATGAATAACCACTTGTTGAGGTTACTGAAAGACCTGTACCATTGACAGAAGTACCTATATTAGTAATGGATATATCTGATTGACCTGGTGTTGATAAACTATCGTTTGGATTAATACCTACTTTTCTATTTCCACTGGAATCAAATAATGTAAATTCAGGTAAAGCAGGGTCAAACTTCATTCTATTACCCGAATCCCTAAATGCACCACCTTCATCAGAAGTATCAACAGTCCATCCTCCTATTTTTCCACTATCTACTTGTATAGAACCAGAAATTGATGCATCTTGACAACTCATATTACCACCAGCATCTACACTAAATAAAGAACCCGTTCCTGCAACAGGTACATCTATTGTTCCACCAACGATAGAAGCACCACCAATAGCACCCCCTTGTATCGAAGAACCACTAATTCTACCTTGTATCAATAATGAAGCGCTGGTTGCACTCCATGTTAAACTACCACCTTCACCAACTAAATAAAAATCACCACTTGATGACATATAAGTTTTATATTCACTACTACTATAATATCCTAATTCCTTAGCTCCAATAAATAAACCTTGTCCAGAAGGTGATGCACTCATAGAAATAAGACCCGTTGAACTATTTGGTACTAATGCACCAACAGCGTTAGCAGCATTTTGAGCATTTGATGCTGCCGTATTAGCAGAAGTTGCGGTTGAATTGGCCGTATTTGCGGTTGATTGAGCATTAGCAGCTGATTGTGTAGCTGAATTTGCGGTTGATTGAGCAGTTGATGCACTTGTGTTTAAAGCCGTTATTTGTGGTGATGTGGTTATACTTATAGAACCAGTTATACTTAGATTAGTACCATCGAAACTTAATCCAGCTGATTTATCTGCGTTGATTATAGATAAAGAACCTGTTCCAGCTGAGTATCCCATAAAGATACCATTTGTAGCTCCTAATTGCGAAGCATTTACTCCAATAAACGGATTAGCTCCATCATTTGCAAAATCAGAATTAAGTGCTATGACTGGTTTTGTACTTCCACTTGTTCCAACATTAAGTGTTCTGTTAGCGTATGCATCTTGTGCAAACAATATATCTGTAGCTACAGAGTCAAAGGTTTCTCCAAATGTATCCCAATCAGATGATGATGGGGATGGTTGTCCTAATGAACCACTAGCTTTTGCTAACCAAAAGTTTATTTCTGCTGTTGAATCTGTAAATTCACAAATATCTATTCTTTGTGAAGATGATACATATTGAGTTGCTGCATTATAAGTTCCTGTAAATACGATACCAGCTGCTGCTGCTCCAGATGAACCAGCTGGTCCTTGTGGTCCAGTAGCTCCTGCAGGTCCTACTCCAGTAACCGCAACATTGTGAACTGCCTTTTGATTAATAAAAGTTTTTCCGTCTCCATTTACATAAGAAAGAGTTACTGTTGTTTTTGTTCCACTATTATCAGATGGAGTTGTTGGTAATATCGTAAGTACCGAACCATCACCTGTTGATAAGTTTGTACCATTTGTTAAATCAGATATTCCAAAGTTAAAAGGATTAGCAGGTGATACTCCGTGCTTATATGTGTAATTAGTTCCACCTTCATTAAGTGCAATTGTAAATGATGATGGAGCTGCTATTGATGAAGAACTTACTACTGTTTGTACATTTGGGTCTAATACTATATTTGTTGTACTCATACCCTTTCTTACTCTACTAACAGATGAGTTTACAGTCGAAGTACCAACTGTACCTTCCGAATCGGTATGAGTTACAGTAAATACTACATTAGCTATATCAGAGCCAGAACCCATTGATGTAGCATCAGTTGTATATGTAAATACATTACTATTTATACTACCTGTCATTCCATTTGAACCACTAGCTACCATTGATGTAAATGCATTAGCAGTTCCTTCAAATGCAGTTATTGTAATTGGGTCTGGTTTTACAGAACCTGAACCAATTGCGTTTGCTTGTATGGTTTGTGTACCTGGTGAAGCGTTTACAACAATTACAGGAGCTGCTGATTTTACTCTAGTTACCGAAGCAGCAACTGTTTTTTGACCTGATGTTCCATCACCATCTTGAAAGTTTACAGGTATTGTTACTCTACCCGTATCTGCACTCATCGATGATGCATTGGATGTAAAGGTTATTGTATTAGTACTAACTGTACCAGTTAATCCATTTGTAAATGTAGGTGAACCCAATGAAGTGAATCTATCTGTACCTCCTTCAAATGCGGTTATAGTTAAATCATCAGGTGAACTTGAACCACTACCTTTAGAATCAGCTGCTATTGTTTGAGCTGCTGGTGAAACTGCTACTTCAATGTTTGGAGTTGCTTGTCTTGCTTTTGTGTATGTTACAGTTTTACTAAAATCTGTTGTATCACCACTACCATCTTTATATCTTATCTGTAATTCTAATGATGCTGAATCTGCGGACATAGCTGTTATACCATATTCGTTTATAGGTGGATTAGCAACATTTGGTGTACATCCAGAACCAGTAACACCAATTAGTGCAAATGTGTTATTTGCAGTAGATGCATCGTTATCATCATCAAATGTAATATCTTCATTACCCACCTTTAATTGTATAGAACCACTACTACCAGCAAAAGCAGTTGCAAGAACATCACCAGTGGATGATGCTTCAAATGATGCGTTTTCATTTGTTAATGTTACAGATACACCACCAAATACTTTAACAGGTGATACTGTAACCGAATCATTATAATTAATTTCAAAATCATCCGAAGATGTAAAGGAATATGTTACACTTCCAGTTTCGAATGGATAATCTGATACATTTAATCTTAAACTTTTTATACCATTGGCATCAGCAGTTTCTGTTAAAGGTGGTGGAACTATTGATGCTGCAGCTGATGATGAATTTATTTCTATTGGTTTATTTGGTCCACCTAAGTTTTTTCTAGCTACATTTATTAATATAGTTTGACTTGATGGGTCTGGATTCAATGTAGATGCTCTATATACAAACTGAGATTGGTTTGATGTTGCTATAATAGCTGCTGCTGAATCACCATCTTCAAATCTGTAAATCGTTTCAAACTCTTGCTGTTCACCACCTTCCATAGAAGCGGTGTATGTAATAGAACCAACTACAATTGTTGAAGCTCCACTAAATTGTTCGTTATGTCTTGAACCTGAAAATGATGCTATAGTTAGTGTTCCACCATTATTACTAATATTACTAAGTCCACCAGGATATATAGCTCCATTACTTGTATATGTTGCTGGTTCTATATAATTTCCATCTGTATCAAATGCCGATGAAAGATATGTTACTGAACCTGTTAATAAGTTGAATTGTGTTTTAAATCCTAATGTTTGACTTTCGGGACTACCAAATGAACCCGTTGAAAATCTAAATGCCGTTTTATTTGATTCAAAATTTAAGAACTTTGTAAGTTTAGATATTTCCGATGTATTACCACCAGTAAAATTTTTAGTACCTGTTACTGTTATTGGTATAAAGTTATTATTAATATCATAAAATTCAAACTTAAAATCAAATTGTTCTGCTACACCTTTTCTTGGTATATCAATAATTGTATTGAATTCATCGGGTGAAAAGGATGTTTGTTCAGCCGATTTAAGACTAAGGTTAGCTATGTGAAATTCTTGACCTGTTGGATTATCAGCTTGAATATTAAGAGTAGCTGAACCACTTACTGTTGATACAAAGTTTTTTGTTATCGTTTTTGATTGATTATATCCCCCACTTCCATCATCCGCAACTGGAGCGAATTCACTATCTATCGATGCGGATACTACATCTATACTTTGTGATGTAGATGAACCACTAATAGAAAAGTATAATTTATCAGTTTCACTAAATTTCCTTTTTCTAACCTTATACGATAATGTATATTCAGAACCACTAACAAAATCTATAGATTCAGAAGTATGGATTAAACCATCACTTTCTAAAAACATAGAATTTATTAATTTATCATTATCTAATGAAATAGCACTTGAATGAGATACGAAGAAATTTGCAACATTAAATGAATTTAAGTTACCATATTCAATTATAGTATCCGATGTATCTGTTACATTTCTTAATAATTCTGCTGCTTCTAATTTTGTTTCTTGTACAAATTGAAAATCTCCTAATTCGTTTCTTGATTTTCTAAATATTTTTACTCTAGCAACATCACCAGTAAATGTTTTTAAATCTGTTATTTTAATATCAGCAAATGAACCTGTTAGTGATGTTTCTCCTACGACAGAATCTTCAGTTGCTTCAAAAGTTACACTATAATTAGCATTTTCAAAGTTAGCTACTTTTCCATTTTCTGTATATGGAATATCTACTAATAAATCGGTTGGTGTTACAACTTCTTTTATTATTGGAGTATATCCTAAACTTGGTATGGATATAGTGTTCTCATCCATACTTTGACTAAATCCCGCTTGAGATGGATTATCTGTATCTAATTTCAGTTTGTAAAAAGTTCCAGCAGTCCAAGTAGATAAATCTTGTCCTTCTACTGGTGTTCCTGCTAATCCATCAACACTACCTGTTTGAGTTCTTGCTGGTGTTTCTTTTATATAAACCTGCTTTACTATTTCATCTATTCTAACTTTAGGTTTTTTAAAGAATCTAACCTTTTCTTTATTTGGTAAAGTTGGGTTTATTTTAAATCTACGAGTCCACTTTACATTGTAGGTATCTACCCATTTGTCTGGAACAGGTCTCCTAATTCCTCTTTCATCAATATACTCTTCCAATTCACCCATTATAGTAATCTCACCTATACCGATTGGAGTATCATCATATACCCAAACAGATACAACGGCAGATGTACCATCATAAAATGTTTTTCCATTACTTGTTGCTGGTTCAAAATATACGGCATCTCCATTTACATCAACAATATCTATTTTTAATTTAGTAGTTGGTTTTAATAAAGGTGAACCTTCTATTAGGAATCCATTTTTACCACCTCCCATTGTTTCAGGAAATTCTGTGATATTAAAATAGTCTGATGCTGGATTTCTGTCTAATAAAAAAGGTTGCTTTTTCTTTAGATTATGGAGTGTTCCGAACTTTTTGATAATTCCCATACACATAAATATATTGAAAAAATATTCTCACTCTATTTATCTATAGAATTCTATAGATTATGGGAAAATACACAACAATACAAATAAAAAAAGAAACTCATGCAAAATTACATGAGTATTGTAAAGAAAATGGATATTCGTTAAGTGGGTTGGTGGAACGTTTAATTAAAAGAGAGGTAGAAGTTTCAGGTGAGATATTAAGAGTTAAATAACTGCTCTACCTTTCATTTGTTCCCAATCTCTGTTTTTTCTAACTACATCGTTAGTTTCTTCAACTGCATTAAGAACATTTGTTTCTGTATCTAAGTTCATAGCTAAAAAGATTAATGCTGATAAATCTTTTGGTAAACAATGTCCACCAAATCCAAAATCACCATCGGGTCCTGGTACATTCCAATGTGATTTACCTAACCTATCATCTAATGTTGCATATTCAACAACCTTATCATAATCAATTTTTAACTTATCACATATTTGATATATTTCGTTTGCAAATGATACCTTTGTTGCTAAAAATGAATTAGTTAAATATTTCACCATTTCAGCGTGAGTAGAATCTGTTTTGATTATATGTGCTTTAGGAAATACTTTAGAATACATTCTTCTTAGCTCTGTAGTAGCTGGTCTTGGTCCTCCTAATATAATTCTATTTTGATTATTAAAATCTTCAACCGCATTTACCTCTGTTAAAAATTCAGGATTAAAAACTAAATTTAATGAATCATATAAAGAATTCCACCTTGCTGTTGTGCCAGGTGATACTGTAGATTTTATTACTATTGTTTTTGTAATTTCTTGATTATCGGTAATTAAATCTATGTTTTCTAATTCTGTTTGTAAGATATCAACATTACAACTACCATCAGTATTCATCGGAGTTGGTAAACATAAAAATATAGTATTACATTTAAAAATTAAATTTTCTTTTGTAGAATTACATTTTGATTTATCTAAATCATAAGTTAAAACATCAAAGTAGTTTTTAAATTTTTGGTAAATAGCATTACCAACAAATCCTTGTCCTATAATTCCTATCATAAAGTTTCTTTTAAAAATTGAAATAAAGTTTTTGTTATTTTTGGTTTTTGGAAATCTGTATCTAATGTGTATCTTCTATCATGTCCTTTTCTATCTTCTACAAATTCATACTTTGGTGCTTTTCCTAATAAGAATGCCATATGAGCTACAATATCTATATTTTGTAAAGTATCACCACTACCAATATTATAAGTACCTTCTTTGTACAACATTAATTTTAAGATTTCTTTAACATTATCTTCTACCCAAATCCATTCTCTAATTTGTTTACCATCACCATAAACAGGTATTGGTTTATCTTCTTTTATGGATTTCATAATTGTTGGTATAAACTTTTCTTCATGTTGTCTAATACCAAAATTATTACAAGTACGAGTTATAACATAAGGTAAACCAAATGTATGACCACAACTATAAACTAACATATCAGCGGCTGCTTTTGTTGCTGAGTAATATGATGATGGGTATAAAAAGTTTTGTTCAAATGATGCATCTATATTTAACATATCTAAATCACCATAAACCTCATCGGTGGATATTTGTACAAATTTTTCTAGCTTTGGATTTTTTCTTGCTAATTCTAAAAGATTGTATGTTCCTTCTATATTTGTTTTTACAAAAGGTTTACCATCTTTAATTGAATTATCTACATGCGATTCTGCAGCAAAGTTTACTAAATATTCATACTCACCTAAATCTTCTGCGGTTACATCACATATATCACTTATTAGTAGTTCAGTATTCATTGGTAACCAATCTTCGTTTGATGCATAAGTCATTTTATCCACAACTAAAACTTCTAATCCTTTACTAACACATAAATCTACAAAGGAAGAACCTATAAATCCTAATCCTCCCGTAACTACTATTCTCATATTAATATTTTACGTTACTAAATCCGTTTACTTTTTTAATCTCAACAATCGTATCAACCGCATCTCTCATAGAATCTATATGTGATATAATCATAACAAATTCAAATTGAGTTTTTAGATATGCGAATAACATATACAACGATTGTAAGTTTTCATTATCTAATGTACCGAACCCTTCATCAATTACTAAGAAGTTTGGTCTTGGTAAGTTACATACATTGATTAGAGCGATTCTAATTGCTAAACCTGATATGAACCTTTCCATACCACTACACATCTCTAATCCCCACTTCTGGTCATCGTAAACTATAAATGCGTTTATACTTTTACCATCCATTTCCAACTGCATTCCGAAATCTACAATCTGTCCTAATATATTATTTATCTCTCCTTCAATCATCGGTAGTGCTTTTTGTATCAACTCATATGATACACCATCTCTACCTAAAGAGTTAAGATAGTATTCAAATAAATTATGAGTTTCTTCTAATTCAGTAACCTCATTAATCCTATCCTCAATAGTTTCTCTTTGATTTTGTAAAGCAGATATTTTTCCATTTAATGATAAAATTTGTGTATTGTTCTTTTTTATAGTATTTTTAACTTTATCTAAATCAGAACGAACTTCTACTATTTCAGCTCTAATTTCTTTATTCTTCTTTATTTGCTTTTCATTCTTATAATATTCTTTTATAAGTTGCTCTTGTTGAGTAAGTTGAGTGGAAAGTTTCAATTCTTCAGTTTCGGTTGTTGATAACTTGTTAATAAGTTGAGATATTTCTCTATCAATCTTATCTTCTTTTTCTTTAGCATCAGAAAAGTTTTGCCATTCTTTTTCATATCCCTCTAAAGATTTTATCTTTACATCGGTATCTAAATATTTTTGATTAAAATTTCTTAAACTTTCTTCTTCATCTTTTATCTTACTAGCTACTTTATCTTTTTGTTCTAAAATAGTTTCTGAGTTTTCCATACAGATATCACAATCCTCATTGTATTTGTGAGAATCTAAATGTTCTTTTCTTTCATATAAAGAATCTAATTTAATTTTTACTTTATCTAATTCTGTTTTAAATTTATCAAAATCTGTTCTTGCTTTAATTAAGCTATTCATTTTTTCAGATAACACTTCTTCATCAAATTTATCTAAAATCTCATCTAAGCTTATTTGTAGTTCTTCTCTATGAGTAATTCTATCTTGTATTGACTCTTTGTTTGTTCTTATGGTATCAATCTTTTTATCTAAAATACCTTTTCTTTTTTCTAACTCTTCAATCGTAACTCCGCTATCAGCATTTAATTTTACAATCTTTTCGTTAAGGGATATAATTTTTTTATTTAAAATCTCTTCCTCATCTTTAACCTTAGATTGTACATCCTCCAACTCTTTGTAATCACCCTTATCCGTTTTCAACTTATTTTCTATATCGGCGAGTCGGGTCGTAAAATCGTCAGACTTGAATTTTCTGATGAGTGATGCGTTATCTCTGTTCTCATCACTTGCCAATCCATATAGTTTATCAAAGATATCTACTCCCATAAATTGAGCTAATATCTCTTTTCTTTCCGATTGTGATTTATCAATAAACAAAGCATTGTTACCTTGCAAAGATAAAGCAGTTAATACGAAGTCCTCATACTTACCCAAATATTGGATAATGTTCTTATTAGTATCTTTTCGTTGTTCACCATTAAGTGATGTAATCAATCCATCTTCCTCTTTCCAAAAATCAACATCAACCTTTAGATTCCTTCCGTGATTGATTAACTTAGCTCTTCTTTCAATGAAGTAATCTATATCTTCTATGGTAAAGTGTAACTTACATCTAAAGTTCGTTTTTCGGTTGTTTAAGATGTTCTTAGCGATGTACGTTCTACTTGTCTTATCATATACACAAAACGATAAAGCATCGAATAGAGATGATTTACCACTAGCGTTAGGAGCAAAGATACCAACCATTCCCTTTGTTTTAGTAAAGTCAATCCTATTACCATCACCATAAGAGAACATATTAGTAAATTCAAATGATTGTGGTATCCATTGTATATTAGGAGTTATATCATCTTCTTTAATCTGAGTATTAATATCCCTATTGATTTGCTGTATCTTATCTATTGTATCATCATCTGCCAAATATTGTCTTTCTAAGTAATCTTTGATGAGTTCGTTTTGGAACTCCACATCTCTAACGTTACCGATAGCGAGTTTGTTATCGAAATCACCAACCTTTCGTTTAGATAAAGTATCCATTCGAGTTACAGTAAACTCTTGTACTTTATATTTCTTTTTGATTTGGGTTATAGCTCTTTTGATTTGTGATGGGTCAGTATTTGATATCCTAACTCTTAATCGAGGTTTCTTAGGCATATCAGTTACATCAGGTACAACTCCGTTGTTTACATCTAAAGTATAGAATCCATAATCATTGTGTATATCATGTTCAGTAAATGTACGAGTTGGAATATCCCATAGTAAGTATCCATGTCTATCTAAGGTTTCACCATGATTCTGTTGAATCATAGAACCACAATATGCTATATGTCCTCCACCTATGGTTTGTCTTTTGTGGATATCACCCATCATCACCATATCAAATCCATCAAACATATCTGATGTAAATGAGTTTGATGATACAGTATATCCTATATCGGTTGTAGAATCATTTACCGGCCCATGAAATAAACAGATAGTATTTTCTCCTTTAACATCGTTACCATTTGGCCAATTCTTTTGATTATCCATAATAGAATATACACAAAAAGTAAGATTGTGAATAGGGTAAACGCCAGTATCACGAAGATAGTGGATGCGAGGATTATTAAGATTTTCGATAATTGGGGTGAGTACATCTAATCTATAGTTATTGTTTAAGTTACAATCGTGATTACCAGTAATAAGTACTACTTCCCTTAATTTAGCACATTCTGTTAAGAACCAACTTATCTCCTGCACTAATTCAGGTGACATTTCAGTTTTAGCATGAGCTATATCTCCTCCTATATAAATCAGAGAATCTTCAAGCTTATCTGATTTTACTTGTTTTAAAAATTTGTTAAATACTTCTCTGTATTCTTTGTGCCTTTTTAGATTACGGATGTGTAAATCCGCTAAGTGATAAACTTTATTAATTATCATAAATTATTTCATTTACTATCTCATCGAATTTGTTCCGATGATACTTTAAAAAATCTACAAGTGTATTGAAATTACTTTCATATACATTTTGTTGTTGTAAAGTTATATCCTTACATTCTTCTTTAGATAGTGAGGATATTTTCTTACAAATATCAAGTTGTTGTGTTTTAGAATCCATTCCTAAAATATTTGGAAATTTAAATCCAAAGTTTTCTAAATAAGAATATACTTCTGTTTGTGCAATAGTTATGTTTGGTCTTTTAAACATAAATCCTTTCAATGTTTTTTCTGTTGCTGATACTAATCTTTTACTATGTTCAAATTGTGTTAATCTAGTTTCTGTTATTAACTCAGCAAATGATTCAAAATCTTCTTTAGGTAATTGATATGATTTAAAATCACCTTTTAAGTTTTTTTCTGATTCAAATGTTTTTGAATCCTTTAATGTTTTTTCATATCCACTAAAGTTATTTATACTATAAACAAAATTAGGTGAATCCTTTAACTCATAATATAATTTTATTCTCTCTTCGTTGGGTCTACCAAACTTACAAATTAAATTATATTTAGGATTTTCGATAGGAAAAAAGTTATATTTGTTTAAATACATTTGTGTAATATCTCCAAAAGAACCAATCGAACAATAAGATTTTGTTTTTAAATTATATGGTGAATCTTCTCTAAAAAAATTATATATTATATGTACATTATCATCTAACAAATTATTTACATATTCTTCATCATCTACACTATCCCAATATAATTCAGATGCCCATAGTATAACTTTATCGTAAGATTTACTTAGTTTAGTATTCTTTATATCCTTCAAGCAATTGTATATTAAAGAATTACATTCAACAAACGCTATATTTTTTTCAGTATTTTTATACTTTTCAATAACATTAATCATCGTTGTATATCTCCCATCTTCATTTTCAAATAAAGAATATGAATGACATTTAGATAAAGGATTTTTAGAATCTCCTGTAGTAATGTACCTATATAATGTTATCATCTACAAATTTTTTCAAAATATTTGCTACTATTTTATATCCTTTGGCATTTGGATGTAATCCATTTAAATATTCAGTTTTAGTAAATTTTGTTTTATCTTCCCAAATATCACCATCAATATGTTTTAAATCATCATATACAGATGAATCATATTTGTAATAAAATTTTTTATCTACATTTTCGTTTGGTTCAGCTTTTTCAAAAGCATTACACATCATATATGGTATATTATGATAATTACAAAAATGTTGTGTTGCTATTTTGTACATAGCTGTGTATGTATCTAATAGTGATTCATCAAATAATTTTGCGTAAAAATATTTTCTAAATTCTCTATCCCACTTATTATCCACATCTTTCCAAAATCTATTTGCTTCATTTTTCAATAAATCTCTACTCCAAACTAACCACCTATTATCTTCTTTATACAATGATGGTATGTGTAGTAATCTATCTCTAAATTTAGATGACCACATAAAAATTACTAATGTTTTATCATCTATACCTTCTCTAAATCTAAAGAAGTTATTCATTATAGTTTCGTTAGAACCACCTGATGTTCCATACACTTCGAATGGTACATTGTATAAATCAGCTAAATGTTTGGTATAAGAATGTTGTACTCTTAAATCATACAATTCTTTATTACCACCAAAAAAATCAATCTCTTTTGGTTGTTCTGATTCTAACTTTCTTTCTAAATCATAATCAAATCCTTCACCAACAGTCCAGCTATCACCAAATGAAACTATTTTGTTAAACTTCATATACCTTTTAGTTTCTGAGAAATAATATCTGAAAAATCTGTTTCTTTAGAATTTTTTAGTTTTTTATTCACTTCTCTAAATCCCATATCAGATGCATCTTTATTATCTGGTTGAATATTCTTTGTTGTTATATTTTGTTTATTAAAGAAACTAACATAACGAAGAGCTTGTTCTTGAGCATCGTTATCTAATAATATTTTTATCTCCTTTACACCATTTGTAAATATGTTTTCCATTAAACTCTTAGGTACGAATTTACCTAATAATGGAATAGCGTTTCTTTTTACAGCCATAGCATCAAACACACCTTCAGTAAGTACAATTGGTTCATCCCAGTTTATCTGGTTTTCGAAGATTGTAACATTTTTCGAAACCGGCGGATTCTTATATTTAAACTTTTCCTCATCATATACAGAACGTGCGATGAAGTAATTGAGTCTATTATCCAAATCATAGGAAGGAATAATAATCCTATTGGAATAATGACCAGAATCACAATAACCAATATTATATCTAATAATATCTTCTTTGGTGATACCCCTTTGTTTGACATATTCCATTACCTTTCTGTACAATGGATTTAATCCTTTTGGTACATTTAGTAGTGATTGGAACTCATTGGGTAACCTTAACTCTACCTTATCTTCTTCAGTAGTGTTATTGTAAACAACATAATCATCTCCATATATTTCATATATTTTTTTGAGCTTTTTGTTATCAACATGTAATCTTTTTAGTAAAGATTGTATTTTTTTACCTTTTGCATCACAAACCCAGCAATGCCATTGTTGTGATTCTAAGTTAATTTGTAACTTTTTTTTGTGGTGATGACAGAATGGACAATGATGTGCTTGTTCATTACCTTTTAAGGATGTTCCTACACCTAAAGTATCATCCAATATGTTTATAACTTGTTGTTTATTTCTTTGCGTGAGCATAAGATATACAATTTACTATGTAAATATACGAAAAATTTTTCAATTTTCCAAATCTTTTCTAAAGAATTTTCCTAAAATATTATCATTTAACGCATTTTCTTGTCCTAAAACATCATGTTTTATCTGTTCTTCCACTTCGTAATAGGTTAATGCTTTTTTTGATTTACAGAATCTAAGTATCTTTTTTTCGATTAAATCTGTATCCCATTCGTTTACTTCAGTTTGGGATGACTGGTATCCTTGCCACTTCATCTCTTTAATTACCTTACGCTTTCGTTTAGTACCTTTTAGCGGTGGTAATGTTCTATGTGAGTAAAGTTGCTTTTTTCCGATGTAAAAAGCGCCTGTTTGTTTGTTTCGTATTTTATATACGAATCCTACTGTTCCTTCAGGCATATCGGATATTTCGGTAATATACTTACCTCCGTATGTCCATGTGGGCATAAGCAAAAATGTTTTATCGTTGAACTGAATCCGAGTATTTTTTCAAGTTTAACTTAGCTCCTCTAGCTTTTTCTAAGTTAGCTGGTTTCATTAAATCTTTTCCACCATCAAGTGATACTGGGGTTTTATCTTTCTCAGAACTACTTTTAATTTTTGAGAATTCTGATGCTTTGTATAAATCTTCTATTGATGTTGCCATAATTGTATTCCTCGTTTCTTATATATAAATATAAGATTTTTTAGTAAACATACTAAATATCAAATCTAACTATAAAGTTGACTGGATAATCAGGTAAGTTCTTTATTGGTTTAGGTAACTTTGCTACTGCTAGCATTTCGTTATCGTTATTGTACAAACCTATTGTTGTAACATATGGTACTAAGTAAGAACCTGTCAAATCAGTTGAACCTGAATCCCAATAATCATCCCAAGATCCTGATATACTTTGACTAACAGAACCAGAATAAGCTGGTGTTCTACTGATATGATTTATTACATTTATCTTTGTTGAACCTGTTGGTAATCCTCTCCTTAGTGGAGTTGTTTCCCAATCATAAGAACCAGATAAATCTATTTGTATAGCTGATGGGTTTTGTGAATAGTTGAATTCACAATCTCCCACTTCTACAAAATATTCGTGTTCATATATTGTATGGGTAGCTTTGTAGTTCATTGTATATCCTTGCTTTAAAGATGTACATTTGGAATCAGTCATTACAATCATTCCATCTGAATAAAATACATTACCTACTACAAAGTTAGCCCAGTTCGTTATTAAATGAAAAGGGTCTTCGCCTTCAAATCTCATTATACCACATTGAAAATCTGCGGTTAAAATCTCAACTGGTACTTTTGCTGTTACTCTTGTATCTGCACCAGGACCTGGAGTTATTGTGTTTATATTAATTGAACCACTTTCAAAGTCAACTAAATCAGTTGTAGCATAATACATATTTCCATCAAAATCAGAAAAGTTTACAAGTCCATTTTCTTCATCTAATAATATAAGTTTAGCTGCTCTGTTTGATTCTACTAAATTACCTCTTCCATCATCAACAATTTTATAAACCTTACCAGGGTCAACTTTTCTTTCGTTTGTAAATAATTCAACTGAACCTGGTTTTATTTCTTCACCAAATTCTGATTGAGATATTAATAGTATTTCAAATTGATTAGTTAGTTTTCTTTGATTATCATATGCAAATTTACTAATTTTACCCTTTCCAGTTAATGGACTTAATTTATTATCAGGATGATAATAATTTGATTCTAATGATTTGTGTAATATTCTTTGATATAATCCTTCTGTTTTTGGGTCTGTTTCTGGTCTGAATAGAAACTCATCAGAATATCCACCCAATGTAGCATCGGAGTGACTAACTATTATAAATGGAGGATAATCCGTTTCAGTCACAGTGTATGACTTGTGAGTCCTAAACGGTCTTATATTTGCATTAGATTGCGGTATTTCTTTAAACATAGATATATCCTCTTTACTCTATATAAATATCACAAAAAGAAAAACCTCACTTTTGATGAGGTT
>CEOU01083774.1_pt1 | contig 17534 bp, 5 predicted proteins | sample 530731 | NCBI WGS metagenome assembly CEOU01 (sample SAMEA2620894, study PRJEB7988) | marine metagenome | isolation source: saline water (ENVO:00002010), including
GATACATTTCCAGAAGGAATGGGTTCAGTAGATGTAGTAATAAGAGACGGAGAAAATATTGTTAAGTTAGAAGCATACGCAGATAGAATACTTCAATTTAAAGAACATAGTTTATATATAATTAATGTTTCAGAGAGTGTAGATTTTTTAGAAGATACATTTAGAAATAAAGGATGCGCATTTAATTATCATGTTGTAAGAACAGATTTAGGAATTGCTTGGTTTAATGACCATGGTTGTTATTTATATGATGGGAAAAGTGTTATACATTTACTTGAAAAACAAGGAATTAGATTAATAAGTGAAGATGATTGGTCTTTATTTGTAAAAGATGGAACTGATGACCTAGATATGAGTAGTGCAATGATAGGATATGTTCCTAAGAAAAAACATTTAATAATTAAAAATGAAAACAATGATATATATCTATATGATTTTGTTTTACAATCATGGACAATTGGAAGTGGTAAAGTAACAGAATCAACAGCAATGACAAACTTTGCATTAGATGGAGACCAAAATTTATTTTATATTGATAATACAACAACTGTTAGAAATACTTGGCAATCATCTCCTCAATCTACTACTTCTTTAATATTTAAAAGCAAAGATATTGATTTTGGTCAATCTTCAATAAGAAAAAAAATATATAGAGTTAGAATAAATTATAAAGGAGATGCTGATAACTTAGTAGTTAAATATTCTGTTAATGGAGATACAGATTCTCCTTATGATTTTGAAGGAACAGATGCATCAACAGGTAAACCAACAGGCTCTACAGCTAGTAGCAGTAAACCATTACATGATAAAACAGATTTAACACAATGGTATCAAGCAGAATTAAAACCTGATGTTTCATCAGAAGCAAATAATATATATAGTTTTCAATTACATATGTCTGGTACAGTTGATAGTGATTTTGAAATAAATGATATATCAATAATATATAGATTAAAGAATGTTAAATAATGGGATTAACTAGAGAAGAAAGAAAATTATTACATCAAAAATCTAAACAACCTACTTTTGGAAATGGTAAACCAGATAATAAAGATGGCAATGAAGGAGATATATCTTTTAGAAAAGTAGAAGGTTCTGGAACTGTTGAATATGTAAAAACTAATGGTGAATGGGTAGCGGTAGCTTCTTCTGGTGAAATGCCAGTTGTAAGAATAATTGGTAGTACAAGAGGTGGAGGTTCTTCTTCATCAACTTCATCAGGAATAACTACAAGTTATGTTGGTAGCATAACTGGAGGAATTGGTATAGATAGTACAGGAGCTACTTCTGGTCAAAATATAAATCATACATTAAGTTTAAATTTAAATGAACTAACAGACACAGCTATAACAACTAGTGATTCTATTGTTTTTATAGATGCTGATGATAGTAATAATTCTAAAAAAGAATCTTTAGCAGATGTTGTTACTTTATTATCTGGTGATGGTGTTCAAAATAGTTCTAATAAATTTGCAGTAGATGTTAGTGATTTTGTAGGAACTGGATTAGAAGATGATGGCTCAGAAAATATAAGATTAGCAACTCAAGGAGATGGTATTAGTGGGGGCAATGGAAGTACATTAAATATAACTCCAACTCAAACTACTATTACATCTATATTTAATAATTCATTAAAAATAGGAAGAGCTACTGATGATGATTGGATTGACTTTGGTACTGATGATGCTATAAAAATTGGAGTTGATAATACAGAGAGATTAAGAATAGATACTTCTGGTGTAGATGTAACAGGAACATTAAATATAACTACAGATACTACTTTTGGTACTTATAGTAGTCCAAATTATAGTGATGGTATATTACAATCTGCTAATTTTGTTTCTGGATTTGCAGGTTCAGGTTGGAAACTAAATCCTACTAGTAATGACTTTACTCTTGAATTAGACAATATGTTTCTTAGAGGAACTCTTAGTGTATTTGAATTATTAATACAACAAATTAGAGCAACTAACGGAGCAGTATTTGTTACATCAGCTGCTAAAGTAGAATCTAGTAGTGGATTATCATCTAGTGATGATGATGGTACTATTACATTTGAAGACCCTAGTGGAAATAATATATGTCCTTTTTTAGAAAATGATATTATTATGATGCAACGAATAAATCCAGGCGCTTTAGTTGCTGGAGATGCAGCTGGTGGAGCTACTAATGTTATTAAAAAACTTGTTTATAAAGTTTCTTCTGTATCTAATAATGTTGCAACAGTTACAAATATTGGATATGATAATACAACATCGCCTGAGCCTGGAGATGACTTTGTAAGAATAGGTAATACTACTAATACAGATAGACAAGGATTATTATATTTAACATCTGATGATTCTAATGCTCCTTTTATGGATATTAAAGATGGTGTAGATAGTTATGCTAATTGGCATGGAGCAGATACTACAAAAGTAAGAATAGGTAAATTATCAGGAATAACAGACTCAGCAATTAATTCTGGAAATGCATTAAGTGGTTTTGGATTATATGGTGGCAATGTTTTTCTTAAAGGTGAAATAACAGCTAAGAGTGGGTTAATAGGTTCTAATGAAGAAGGTAAGCATGGATGGAAAATAGAAAACTCTAAAATTTATAATAATGGAGAAATTCAATATATTGATTTTGATGGTAGTGGAGATGGATTAAGTTTTGGAACTCAAGCTACTGATGGACCTCTTGCTATATCAAGTGCAACAGGAGTATCTATTGCATTTTGGATTAACTTTCCAACATTAGGCGTAATGGAACAAATATGGGCAAGCCATGATAATAATTCTGCATATATTGGATATTGGGTTCAAAAAAATGCAGATAATAAAATAATATTTAATTGGGGAAATGGAGGAGGAACAGGAAGTCAGCATAGAGAATCAAGGTTGTCAGATGAAGTATTAGTAGCTGATACTTGGTATTTTGTAGTTATAACAAGCACTTTTCACCAAAGTACAGTAGGGCAAACAAATATTTATGTAAATAATAGTGCTACTACAGTTTCAGAACCATCTGGGACTGGCAATATTTCAACACCTACTTATTCTGCTACTGGTTTAACAAGATTTGCTAAAGAAGAAACTGGAGGTGTAGATACAGAAGGTGAATATAAAATGAAAAACTTTGCTGTATGGAACACTAGGTTGGATGCAACTAATACAAATCCAGTTACAGCAATATATAATAATGGAGAATATTTACCATTAGGTGAAAATTATGGCAATTATACACAATCTTCAAATTTAAAACTTCATTGTGATTTTACTACTGGAAGCGCAAATGATTTAAGTGGTAATCATAGTTCTCCTAGTTTTGAAGGTGGAGCTTCTATAGTTAATCCATACAATAATAGTTTTATAGGATTAGTACAAGCAAGTGTAAGTAGCATAACTGAACTTGATTCTGATGGAGCTAGTATACCTATAAGTTCTTTCTTTGCAGGTGCTAGTAGTAATTCTGGTGCTAACGCAGCTATATCATTTGGAAGTGATGGTAAGATACGAGGTAATGGTATATATAGAAAAAATAACATTGATTATTTAATAACAGCTTCTAGAATATTTGGTAATGGTAGTGATGGAGCAGGGTCACTTAGTGGTAGTGTAGTATTAACTTCTGATAAATATTATACAACATTAACATTAGCAGCTAGTACACAAATACATAGTGCAGGATATAGAATATTTGTAAGAGACACTTTAATTCTTTCAGGTTCTGGAATAAAAATTTATAATAATGGATACACAGGTAATGCAGGAAGAGATGCTACGTCAGGAAGTGGAGGTATTACAGATGTGCATTCTGGAGCTACTGCTACAAGTAATAATGAAAATAGTTTTACTAATGGAACTGGAGCTGGGGCAAAAGGCGGTAGTTTATTAGGTGGAATTGTAGGAGGAAATGGAGGAGCTGGCGGTAATGGAGGAATTGAACATACCAATACAGATGCTACTGCTGGTAGCGCAGGAGCAAGTGTTACTGGCAAATCAAATTGTGTAAAAGTTTATACAACAAATACTGGGGCAAGAGGAGCTAGTGGAGGTACATCAGGTTCATCAACTGGAGGTGGTTCAAGTACAAGAGCTGGTGATGCAGCTACTGATGGAAATGTTAGTATAACAAATGCAGATTTAACATATATTATAGCAATGAAAGATTTTTTTACAACAGCAACTTCTATACCATCTTTAGTTCCTGCTAGCGGAGCAGTAGGTGGTGGTGGTGGAGGCGGTGGTGGTTACGGAGGTAACGAAACAAGAGGAGGCGGTGGCGGTTCTGGTGGATGCGCAGGTGGTTCAGGTGGTCATGTAATGCTTGTAGCAAGAGAAATAACTGGAACTTTATCACATTTAGAATTAGAAGCAAAAGGTGGAACTGGTGGAGCAGGTGGTGATGGATTAGACCCTCCTGATGTTACAGCTGCTACTGGAGGAGCAGGCGCAGGTGGCAATGGAGGCGATGGAGGATGTGTAGTATTAATAACAGGAACAGACCCTTCAGATATAGTAATAGATATTAGTGGTGGAAGTGGAGGTGCTAATGGTAGCGGTACTACTACAAACATTGGAACTCCACAAACAGGAGAATCGGGAACACAAATAATATGTCATGTATAAAATACAGATTGAAATACAATAATTTGTTTATTAAATTAAATAGTAAAAGTATATAGTAGATTATGGCAACAGCAGCGCAAATAAAATCAGCAATTAGGTCTAAATCAGGAAGTGAAAGAAGAATAATGTCTTCGTTAGCAGATGTAAGTAGTTCTTTAATGTCTGCAAAAGAATCTTCTATGATGTTTGATTTAGAGCAACAAGAAAAAAGAACTATGTATGATACTCTATATTCTGGTATGGAATTAGGGCAAACAATTGTAGGTGGTATAGAACAAAAAAAAGAGATTGCACAAGGTGTAGAAAGATTTAAAGAAGCATTACCATCTGATTTAAAAAAAGATTTTAGAATGGAAAAAACAAGTTTGTCTGATGTATTAAAAGGTAAAAAAGGTTCTTTGACTTCTTATTTAACTGGTAAGCAAGAATACTTTATAGGAGATAAATCTTTAGGTAGTCAATATGATGTATCTGCTAGAGGTGATGAAATATTTTCAAAAAGAATGGCTAAGAATTTATTAGAAATGACAGAAGGTGAATCATTAATGGATAGACCTACTCCTACATTACAACCAATGCAAGCAGGTTATGGAACAATTAATATTAGTAATATAAATAAAATGAAACCATCCACTATGCAAGTAAACAGAGATGTAGAAAGATTTAAATATGGAGAAAAAGAAGAAAGCCAATTTGGAGATGTTAGATATGATAAAGATTTGCCTCCTGTACCACAAAATATTTTAGATTTATATAGTTAAGGATTAGTATGAGTTTATTAGCTACACTTAATTTTGCATTATCATCAGCTCAAGAATATGGTGCAACTACAGATGCAAGAGAACAAGGTAGAGCTCAAATGGGTTTTTATAAAGATGCTTTATCTTCTTTAGGGCAAGCAGAAGAATCATTAAATCAATCTCTTCAATCTAGTCTACAATTACCTACATTAGAAGCAAGGAGGTCCTCTGAAAAACTTTCTGAATCTGGACAAAGAGCATTAGAACAAACTAGAAAGTCTCAACAACAAATTAGTGAAGCATCTGGATTCGCAGGTCAATCTATGGATATGGATAGAATGAAAGATATAAGAAAAGGATTTACTACTAAAATGGAAGACTTAGATATATCGTTAGGTAAAAGTCTTGCAGATGTTTTATCTAACTTTGAACAACAAAGATTTGAAATGCAATCGCAAAGGCAACAATTAGAAATGCAAAAACGATTAGCAGGACAACAAGCAAATAAAAAATACTTTGGAATATTCGGATAACATATGTCTCAAGCATTACAATCATTAAACGCAATATTAAAATATAAACAAGAACGAGAACGTCAAAAGATAGATAAATCTTTAGCAATGCTTGATATGGGTAGAAGACTTCAACAACAAGAAAGAGAAGCTGCTTTTCAAGCTCAAACTATGGCGTTAAGAGATGCTCAAGAAAGAAGAACATCATCTCAACAATTATCTCAAATTACAAAAGATAAAGAAGAATTAGATAGAATAGGAAAACAAAATAAAAAACTTGATTTAGAAATAAAAGTATTAGAAGACAATATAAAAAGTGAGAGTTATACTAAAACTCAAAAAAATATTGAAAGAGAAAAAGAATTAGGTGTTTTAATAAAAGAATTTAATTTAGAAGAAGCAGTACGAACATCAAAAGAAAAAGCAAACGATGCTTTTAAAACAAATTTAGAAAGAGGGTATTATCAAGATTCAGAAAATCTTATAGATATGGTAAAAGATTCTGGTATTATTCCTGCCGTTGTTCTATCTAAAGTAGAAACTGCATTAAGTTCTTCTGATGCTTTTGATATTTCAGCAATACAAGAAGATATTAGAAATGCTACAAAAGGACAAGATAATGCACAATATATTAATAAAACATTCGGTGAGAATAGTAAGTTTGGAGATGCTTTAATTCTTTCTTTAAGTGAAAGTTTAAAAACTAAAAATACTGAATTAGGTATTCAAAATAATTCTTACTTTATGGAATCATTAGAAAACTTTTTTAATTCTGCAATAAATAATAGAGGAAATAAAGTAGGTACATTGCAATCTTTTGTAAATTTTCAAGGAGAGGGTTCAGATAAAATATGGTATCAATTAAATAGCCAAATAAAAGATTTACAAGATAATAAAAAATCTTTTGACAATATATTGCAAAGTGCTAGTTTACAACAATCTTTAAATAGAGTAGCAACTTCTAATGTAAATAAACAATTAAAAGCGGCTGCTGATTTAGTTGCAGAGCAAAAAGGATTAAATTTTGATTCTAGATATAGTATAGAACCAGAAGTAGAAAATGCATTATTAAAAGAAATAAATCCTAACACTGGTAAAAACTTTACAATAGAAGAAATAGAACAATACTATAGTCAATAATATGTCTACTAATGAAGAAATTAGAAAAGCTATAGAGAGAATAAGGCTACAACAAGAACAAAATTCTCAAAATGCATTTATAAATGCACATAATCTTAATGAAAAAAATGATGTTATTGAAAACGTCATGCCACTACAACCAAGAGAACCAGAAGGAAGTGCATTAGGAGCGCTTAAAGCTGTAGGTAAATCATTATATACTGGTGTTTATGGATTTGGAGAATCTGCTCTTCTTGGTGTTCCTAGTTTAGTAGAAGCAGCTACTGAAAGATATTTTGATGTAGATTACAAAGGTATTGGTTCAGAGGATTTAGCTTTAGAATTTCAACAAGAAAGTACAGCTGCTAAAATTACAGGAGGAGTAGGTACAGGATTAGGGTATTTATTTGGAGCTCCTATGAAATTAAGTTTAAGAGCTGCTACTGCATTAGGAATACCTAAAAAATTTATTAATTTATTTGGAAAGCAAACATTAAAAGGAGCTACTAAAAGAGCTTCTAAAGTAGAAGGTGTAAGTAAACTTTCTAAAAAACAAGTAAATGATTTTAATAATAAATTAAAAGGAGAGGCTAATAAGTTTTTATCTAAAAGTCAAAAAACAGATGAATTATTTAGAGAATCATTTAATAAAAATATAAATAGTTATATAGGAAGAGGTATAGGTTCTAATAGACTTACTAAAGAACAAGCAACTGTAATTAGAAATATGGCTGATGCAGTTAGTCAAAAAGGAGTTCCAATACATTCATTGCAAGATTTAGCAAGAGTTACATATGGAACAAATAGTACAATGGGTAGGATACTACCAGAATTAATATTAGATGCAACTGTATTTGCTGGTGCAGATGCAATGATTGAATTAACTGGTCAAGCAAAACAAAGAATTAAACAAGGTAAAAATGCTCTTAATTTACCTGATTATGATTGGAGTAAAGTTGGTTTTGAAATGGCTTATGGATTTGCAGCTGGAACTTCTATAAATGTATTAACAGCTCCATTTAAACCACTTGCTAAAATGTCTCAATCAAGGCAAGATTTTATATCAGGATTAAGAGGTTATTTAGGTAAAAATACTTATAAGAAAAGAAGTTTAACTTATTTAAGTAAAGAATTAGTAGAAATGGCTGAACATAATGCTATGAATGGAAAGCCAATAAGAATAGGAAATATAAGACTTAAACGAAAAGGCAATAAAGAACTTGCTTATAAAAATGTTGAAAGAGAATTACAAAGAGAATATGGTGATAATGCTAGAGAAGAATCAATAAAGTGGTTAATGAAATATAAAAAAGAATATTCTAAAGATTTTATAAAAGAGTCTGGTAAAGAAGCGTGGAGTAATTATAAAGCAATATTTCCTAGAATGTTAGCAGCTGGCGCAGCTATGGGAGGTACTCAATTACTTAGAACTAAATATGAACAAGGAGAAGATTTTGAATTTGACCCTACAGATTATGTTTCTTCAATATTAATAGGTGCTTTTACACAAAGAAGAGGTGTTGGTAAAGTTGATATTGGAGGTAGAATAGAAAAACTTAGAAATGGATTAGAAGAATTTGGCGTTCCAGTTCAAAATACTTCATTTGCAAATTCATTTTCAAAAGGTAATGAACGATTTGGTGTAGGTATAGTAAGAGATAATCCAGAATTAACATCGTATTTAAAAGAACAAAGAATAGTAAGTGATGATGATATTACTATTACTAATGATAAATTACCTGAAGGTGAACAAACATTTTTAGATTTAGAAACAGTGCCAGGTCAAGGAATAGACCCTACAAATGGTAAATTAGAAGCATTTTATGGATTACTAGATGAAGATTTTAAGTATATAAAAAGACCAGAACAAATATCTAAAAAACAAGCAGATGAAATTGAAAGAATATTAGATGCTCAAGGTTTTAAAACTGTTGAAGATATATTAAATGCACATGAAGATAGAGTTGTAGAGTCAACAAAAGGAATGGAACAATCTGTTGTTGGAGTATTAGAAGATATTAATAATGCTAACTTAGATGATTTTACTATTAGGTCTACAAATAGAGGATTAATAGTCGGTAGGGATTTTAAAGCATCAGAAGAATTATTAAAGAGAGCTCGTAATGGAGAGTTTGTAGAGTGGTTAAATAATAAAGAAGGATTAGAAGCAGAGCAAGAATTATTAGATATGTTTGATAGTTTAGAGATGGTTGCTGAAGTATCAAAGGGATTAGGTAGAGCAAAGACACATAAACAAACAGTTAATACAATTCAATCTAGTGAAAGTTTAAAAGCTATATATAATATAGTGAGAGATGCTGAAAGAGCAATTGATGGTTCTAATAAAAACTTTGATGGTAGAAGTAAATTTACATTTACAGATGTAGAATCATATATCATACCTATGATTAAAAATAAAGGGAATCAAACTACTAAAAGAGTAATGGAGATATTTGACCCTGAAAAAACAGATGATAGATTAGAAAGTTTATTAGTTGATGTTGGTATACTTCATGATAAAAAAATTATAAGTGACTTTTCTAAAATACAATCAACAGATGAAAACAAAGCATTAGAGTTAGGTAAGATACATGGTATTATTAGAGCAATGGGTAAGTATGAAATTACAGAAACTCCATCTCAAAATACAAAAATAGAACCTGATAGAGTACAAAGTTTAAAATATTATTTAGATGAATTAGGTTTTAATGTAGACACTTTTAATAAACCAAATTTACAATTTATGTATGAAATGGTTATTTCAGATATAAATAGAAAACGATTAAATAATTCAATAGTAAGTAATGCTGATGTTGATTTTATTATACAACAATCTGGCAATGAGTTATTTAGTAAGCCTGGCCTTATTGCAGATAAAGGTATAAGAGGATTTCAATTAGTAAAAGTACACATACCTAGCGACCCTGCTCTTGAAATTAGATATAATGAAAAATTAAGTAATTTAAATCAAGAATCAGAAGGGTTAGTTCAAGTAGTTGATGAACCTATTATTATAAAAAAAGCTACTGCTTTAAAATTAAAAGATATAATGGATTCTATTTATTCTGGAGAGACAAGAGTAGAACAAAATAATGCTTTAAATGTATTATTTGATGCAATGAGAAATACACCTGTAGACAATATTCGTAATAAAATAAAAGATTACTTTATACACTATGGTGTAGAAGCTCAAGGTAATGTTATGAGTATGCTTAAAAATCAAGGTGTGATTAAAAGAAATGCTGATGGTGAATTAGAAGTAAAAGCTAACAATGAAAACATATTACAATTTGAAGAAGGTCTAAGAGAGATAGGTAATTATGTAGATAAAAAAGGATTTTCTGATAAATTTGTAGAAAATCAACAACGTAAAAGAAAAGAAGAAGCATTAGAAAGATTATATAATAGTGATGCTAGTGATGTTATAAAGAATCCATCTTTAGGCATAGATAGTTTTTATAAAAGATATGATTTTAAAGCAATTAAAGATGATGGTAGTATAAAAATATCTGACTTTAAAAATCATGATTCAAAACAATTAACAGAACATTTTGATAGTGTTATTTTTGATAAAGATGATAATGGTAAATTAAAAATTACTCAAACATCAATTCAAAGAATGGCTAATTCTATTGTATCAAGAGGAGTAGACTTTAAAGATTTAAGCATAGAACAAAAGGGAAGAGTAATAGAAGATATTACTCAAGTTGTATTTGGTAAAAAAGATAAAGTTTCTGTAAATAAAATTAATTATGATGATGGTAATTTATTTTTCTCAGACCAAAAAGAATTAATGCAAAATAATCCTGTTAATAAATATTTAAATAATATTGGTATCGATTATTCTTTTTTTGATAATAATGTAATTATAAAAGAACATGACCAATCAGGAGTAATGGTAGAAAGAAAATATAATTTACTACAAACAGAAAATGTTCCTGATAATCTTAAAGCAAAAATATTAGCTATACGAAATCAAGTTTCAGAAAATATAGCAGGATTAACATTTGGTAAACATAAAGCTGGTATTAGTTTTAATTATAATCAAGGCAAAAGAGGTGATGTTGATATAATAACAGATGATTATGGTATCCCCCCTGATGAAATAGGAATTATAAAATTAGATATATTTGATGGTATGGATAGTATTGCTATTAGAACTGTTGATATGAGAAAGATAGTAGATGATTTTAATAGATTTTATGATGAACATTCTGGTAATGTAAGTGCTAATACTAAAAAAGTATTAGATGAATTAAAGAAAGATTTTGATAATACTGATGATAAAAACTTTTATAATGAAAAAAGTGTTGAGTTAGCTTCTAGATTTTTAATACTTGAAGTAGGGTTTAAAAGTAAAACAAATGATTTATTTTATAAAACATTAGATGCAACAGACCCTAAAGATGTAAGTGATGTTATAAAAAGAATTAAGTTAGTAACTACAAAAAACTTTGTAAGACCAACAGATATTTATTTAAAATCTTTATTACAAGCAAGAACAGCATTAACTACTAAAGGACAATTAGACAAACCATCACAATTAATTAAGAAAAGACTTAAAAAGAAATCTCATAATGTCGTTATTTGGGATGATGGTGGAGAATCTATGCGCCAAATAATTAAAGATTTAGAAGACGAGTTTCCAGAACAAATGCAAGGTTTTAAGTTAGATAATCTTGGTAATGCTCATGATGCAGTATCTGGTTTTGATAGTATATCTTATATATCTAGAGATGCAATGATGGAATATCATACCTATTTAGGGCATGACCCTAATTCTGTAAATCCGATAAAGCCTGTTATATCATCTCAAGGAGAAGGAAAAACATTATTATATGGTAAAACTTTATTAGTATATGAACCATCATTAGATGGATTTTTTAATACAAATAGAGATGTTGATATTTTAATTACTGGAACTGGTGGTAAAGTATATGATGGTGGTGATGAAACTATTATTAAAAATAAAAGATGGTTTGAATTATCTAATTATAAAATAGAAGAAAAAAATAATCTTATTAGAAAAATAGATATAGATGCATTAGGATTAAGACCAGAAAAAGATGCTGACTTATTATCAGCGGTAGAATCTCCAGCAGATTATAACTTTTATAATAATCGTGAAAGTGAAAAAGCATTTAATGAAATAAGTCCAGAGTTTTTTGATAACTTAGAGCAAATGAAAAACATAATAGCAGACCCTATTAAAATGAATGCTTTTATGCAACAGAAACTCATAGATGGAGATATACCAGAAGATGCATCAGAAGGAGCATTAGGTAATCTTAGTACATTAATGTATTATTTAAAATTAGAAAATGAAAATAATGTTTATGGAGACCCATCTGATTATAGTTTAAATCAAGTACAAAAATATTTAGCAAAAGAATATATAGATAATATATTTACAAATAGAAGAAGTATAACAAATAGAATAATAGGTGAGTCAGTTGAAGAATCTGGTCGATACGGAGGTCAAGCATATATAATACAATCTGTTAAAAGTCATATAGATGATAATTTAAAAACAAGATTACTTCCTACTTTATTTGATAATCAAAATAATATGGTTATGAGAGGTCAAATAATGTTACCTAATAAAGAAAGAGAAACTCCATTATCTAATTTACCAAATATAAAACAAATAAGAATTGTACAAAATGATAGAATACTTACTAAAGAACAATTTTTAAATGAATTAAAAGAAAATGAAATAATAAAAGAAGATGGATTTGATGTTGATAATCTTGATAGATTATTTAAAGAAGATGCTACAGTCGGAAGTACACATCAATTAATTAATGATATAGCAGATTTAACTGGGGTTAGATATGAACTAGCAATTGCAGCTAGAAGAAATCCTAGAACTAAACCTAATGACCTTACATTACTAGGGTTAAAAGGATTCTTAGATGAAAAACAAGGTTTAGCTGTAGAAATAAATAGTTTTGATATAGCAAATACATATGAGGGTGATTATGATGCAGATAAAGTAGATTACTTTTTTGCACATAGTGAGCATGTTTTTGACCATATAGATAGAGTGCAACCTTACTCTGTTCAATCATCAGACCCTAGTGAATATAGTCTTGGAGGAACATTTACATTTCAATTAAATGCAAAACAATCTAGTAAAGCAATGTTATCAAAAATGGGTAGTTCAATATCTTATAAACAAGCAATAGGTATAGCACAAAAAACTCAAAGAAGAATAAACTATTTACAAAATTTAGCAGATAGAACACATCTTTTAAATCCAGATACAAAAGACCAATGGGATTTACATACAGTTGTAAATGAAAAAACTGGTGAGATTGAAGGTCCTGAAATATTATATAAGTCTGGAGAAGATGAATTTGTTACAATAGATACTAAAGTTCTTGCATATTATCATAGAGCTGCTACAGAAGTTCAATATTTATTAGATGGAGATGGAAGATTAAATCCTAATATATCTTCTAATATATATGATTGGTCAGATGATTTTTTATTTCCAGAGTTTAAAAAATCTATTTCTCCAAAAGAAGTAAGAGCTCAAGATGTAAAAGATATTGTACTAAATGGTCAAAACGCTGAAGGTAAAAGAATAAGAATATTTCAAAAATTTAAATTAGACGCTGATGGTAAATATAGAGCAACAGGTAAGGTTAATAATGCAGATAAATTAATTGCTAGAGAGTTTTTAAATCAACAAAATAAATTAATTAATGCATTTGGAGATAGTCAATATGAAGCAGGCACTCCTAGAAGTTCTACATTTTATGATTTATATTTAGGTTCGAAAAAATTTAAATCGTTTCATAAAAATCTTTATTCTTCTTTAACTAGACAATTATTTCATAAAAGAAAAAAATATGGTTTAACAGGAAATGAACAAAAATATTTAGATAATTTATTAAATGAGAGTAACAATGCATTTGAACCTATATCTGATACGGCAACTTCAATATATGATGGAACAGGTGGTTCTTATTTAGATAGAATTGCTGTTAATATTGCCAAACAAGATTTAATGGAAGATGCAAAGCAGTATGAAATCGATAGTAATACAATGCTTGAAATGGATGAATGGTTTGATGATTTAGTTACTTATCCTTCTAGGCAACAAGATTATAATGGGGATGATAAAGGTAATCAAGATGCTGATTATGATACTATACCTACACAAGATTTAGATACATATGCTGGAGAAGTTGTAAGAGATACACAAGATTTTAATAAAAGAATAGCAACAATAAAAAGACTAGATAATAAAAAGAAATATTTATCAAAAAGTAGTTACTCCCCTAAATGGAAAAGACAAAAAATAAATGCTATTAATTATGTTATAGGTAGACTAAAAGAAGATTTTGAAAAAACATTTGCAAAAGACATTAAAAAAATAAATCCACAAAATTTAAAGTATAAAGAATATGTTCATGTAGAAGAAAGTAATTTAAAAAAATCTATTGTTCATGCTAATACTATGTACGCTATACTAAAACAAACTCCAGGCGCATTTCAATATGATAATTTTAATCAATTATTAACAAAAGAAGGTAGAGAAGATTTAAAAGCAATTAAAAACTTTAATCAACAAACATATGGTTCTAATACATTAATAGACCAAATACTTCCACATGGAGGTAAAAGTATAGTAACAGATAAAAAAATGTTAGATTTTGTAACAACTCATTCTACTAGTGTTTCTAATGTGTTTGAAATAAGACAAAAATTTATTATGGATAAAATAAGTGAGCATGGATTAGAATTTTTATATGCTTACATGGAACCTACTAGAAATAGAGATGCAATAGGTGTGTTTAATAATAGACCAATAGCAATACCATATAAAGAATCTAAAAGATACAGCCATGGTATTCAAATAATGGCAAGTATAGCATCTGGTAAAAAACAATTATCAAATGAAGTAACTATTAATGAAAATTTTAGAGCTCTTTTTCAAGAAGAATTAAAAGCTATGATAAAATCAAATAATTATTATAGTAACTTTTTTAATAAAGATGTTCTTATGAGAAGTAGAAGTGATGCTCAATTAGATAAATTAGGTATTATGCCTTTTGATACTAATATGCAAAATAGACTTAAAAATAATTTAGAGTTTGGTTGGTTAAATGAAATGCTACCTTCAAATGTTTATTCAACAATAAATAAATCTGTTATGTCATTATACAGAGAAGTAGCAGAAGCAATGCCAGATAAACAAAGTGATGATTATACTAATTTTATTACTAAATTAAATGATATAGATGAATACGCTTATAGAAAAGACTATATTAATCCATTAAAGTATATGGATATGAGATTATCTTTAGATAGAGATTTTATGGAACTTGCTAAAAAAGATATATTTAATCAGGAAGGTGAAGATGGATTACCTGAAAATTTAAAAAACAATCCTATGTATAGACAATACAAAGCATTTAAGTTTCAACCTAAACTTGTAAAATCATCTAATAAATTAATAGGAATGTTAGCATCTGTAAATGAAGTTGAAGCATCATTAAGCACTGGTGCTAGACAAAATCCTATGAAAGATAGTGGCATAGAAACAATAAGAACACTTAAAGAGATACAACAATGTCCTTAGATTGTAATTCAATAAAAAATAAAAAATCCAAACAATTAATAGATGGTATTGAATCTTGGGTTAATAAAGAAAAAGTAGGTAAAAATATACAAGCTCCTTATGAAGCAGCTATATCAATGTTTGAAGCAATGTTTCAAATGCCAATAGAAGCATCTGTATTACTTACACAAAAACAAGGTAGTAATCTTGGACTAACAGCAGGTAGCACAAAAGCATATTTAGATGCTTTAGATAAGTATGCTGATAGAGTTTCTAAAGGCAAATTAAATGCATTTAATGGATTTGAAGGCTTTATGACTGGTACTTGGTTATCTAAGAATGACCCTGTACTATTTGAAACATTAAAAAATATTCGTGGAATAATGGAGAGTGATAATAAAAGAAGAAATTCTTTAGATACTTCATTTGGAAATGTTTTAAAAAAAATTAGAGCAGCTGGTGAATTAAGTGGTGGTAAATATACAGAAAAAGATATTAAGAAATCATTAGTAAGACATAGAAATTTAGAATTAGAATACACAAAAGCATTAGATTCTGGAGATAATATAAAAATAGAAGATGCTAAAAGTAAATTAACAGATTTTGAATCTAAAGGTCCTGTAAAAAGATTTGTAGATTTTATAAAAATAGTAGAAGATTTAATGCCAGATGCTATTCAAGCAAAATATAATGATGAAGTTGCATTAGCAGAATCAGGATTAAACTCTAAAGAAACTAGAGCAGCTAAAAAAAGAGTAAAAGAATACGATAGTGGAGAAAAATTAGTTAGAATAGATAGTAAAGAATATTATTCATATTTAGAAAGAGCTGGTATTCCTGAACCATTATGGGGAGCAGTAAAAGATTATAATGAAATGATGACTGATTCTTATAAAGATTTACGCAATGGTATTAAAAAAGTTGTTGAGTCTACAGTTAAAAGAATAGAAGGAAGACCTGAATTTAGAGGTACAGCTAAATCATTAGAAAATTTACAAAAGAAACTTATATCAGAATTAATGCCTAAATATAAAGAAGATGGTTATTTTCCTCATTTTGTTAGAGATTTAAATGCTACTATGATGGATGGATTAATGAAGAATATAGATGATTTAAATACTGCTGACTTAGATTTAGTACGAGAGAAAAAAAGTATAGACGACATTATAGATGATATGAATTTTTGGATTACCAATCATGCTAAAACAAGAAGTAGAGATGGTGATTATGAATATAGTAAAAATTTTGTTGATGTAGTTAATACATATTTACATAATGTTAATAGTTTTAATACAACAGCATTTTTAAATGATTCTTATATGAATGCCTTAAATCATGCTAGAAAAACATATACTAAAGACTCTGATTATTCTAATAAAATATTGTCTATGATAAATAGTATACATGGTTCTGTTAAAGGTAATACTAGAGAGCAAGGTTCTTTAGATTTAATAAAGAGAACACTATTAGCATATCAATTTACAAATAAATTAGGATTTAGTTTTAGGTCAGCAGCTAGAAATGCTACTCAAATATTAATGAATCTTCCTACTTTTACTTTTTCTGGTGTAAGAGAAGCAAATAAATTTCTTAAACAAAATAATGTATTAAGTAAGTTTAATTTAGAGAATGAATTAAAAGAAGCTAACTTATTAATGAATGAAGCATCAGAAGCAGCTATAGAATCTGAAATTAAAGTAGAAAAAAAATCTCCATATAAGATAAGAAAGATGGATGAAAATGGTAAGATAATTTATACAGATGAAGAAAACTTTGCTTATAAAGGATTAAAAATATTTTCTAGAGGTATGAGTAAATTAGCACAAAAAAGTTCTGGTATGCATAGAGGTATAGAAAATGCAAATAGAAAATTAACTGCTAAGATAGCATTTGGTTCTATATATAAAGCAATGGATGAGAATCCACAATTTGTAAAATTTTTAGAATCTAAAGTAGATACTGAAGGTAGTATTGAATC
>CEOU01009634.1_pt1 | contig 17458 bp, 20 predicted proteins | sample 530731 | NCBI WGS metagenome assembly CEOU01 (sample SAMEA2620894, study PRJEB7988) | marine metagenome | isolation source: saline water (ENVO:00002010), including
TTTCTGCGGTACCTGGGTCTCGAGCACACGGACGTGACGCCGAGGGAGGGGAAGCACCTCACGCTGAACCAGCTCCTGCGACGGAAGGATATCTACCAGACCAAGGCGCAGTACATTGTGACGGTGACGGAGCACTGTCTGTATTTGAGGACCAACAAGAGCAAGCCCAAGCTCTACTGCGTGGACCAGCGCGGCGTCAACATGCGGCTCGACTCGGAGAAGCTCAAGCGAGACTTGAGGAAGCGCGTGATGAGCGTGTGGAGGGTCGACGGAGACGCCGAGTCCACAAAGAGTGATGCGAGCGCTGAGTCCACCATGAGCTCGAGCGACACTGAGCTCGAGAATTCCGCGCGCGTGCTGCAGGCGGTGGTGCGGCGGTGCTTGAATTCATTTTAATAAAAAGTAGCCATATATTCGCCTTATTACTGTGATTGCCCAACATGTTTGACATAGGCCATCGCTTTGCCATTTGCAACCGCCAGATCGTGGATGCCGACGAGATGGGTCGGCTGCCTGCGTCTGAACTAAGAAAGAGACGATATACAGAAGCGTTCTTTTGCCACACGTGCAGTGAACCACATCCAGTCACCTTTGTCCATCAAACACATCCAAAGTTTTACTATCGTGGGACCTTTCGCCATAAGCGTCAGTGTCAAGGCGGTGGCATTGGTGGAGGTGGTGAGTCTGTAGAACATATGACTGCAAAGTACTTGCTACAGAAACACGTGGGCATGTATTGCTTTCATCTCACGCAGTGTGTGGATTGCCGTTGTGGTCCACTGCAAAGGACGCAAGACGCCAAGGTTGCCGTTGAGTTCCGTGTTAAGGCCAACGGACATCGATACGCGTGCGATTGCATGCTGCTGCGCAATGGTCAGCCGGTGATTGCAATGGAGGTGTTACATACACACGAAACAACAGTACAGAAGGAGGAGGATATTCGTAAGCAGAATATCGAGCTCGTGGAGTTCACTGCAGACGAGATTCTGGAGAAGTTTGAAGATATACATGACAAGAAGAGAGAGATATATCTCAATAACCTAAGAGTGAGTACATACCTGTGCGGGCAATGCAAAGAGAATCGAGAACGTCGTGAACGGGCGCGACAACAAGCACTCAGGGATGAGGAAGATCGTCGTGAACGGGCAAGACAACAAGCACTCAAGGACGAGCAAGACCGTCTTGAACGGGCAAGACAACAGGCACTCAAAGACGAGCAAGATCGTCTTGAACGGGAGAAAAAACAAGCACTCGAAGACGAAGAAAATCGTCGTAAACAGGATAGAGAACATGCACGCAGGTACAAGGCATATTGTCGTGAACGGGCGCGACAACAAGCACTCAAGGACGAGCAAGATCGTCTTGAACGGGAGAGAAAACAAGCACTCAAGGACGAGCAAGATCGTCGTGAACGGGTAAGACAAGAAGCACTTAGAGACGAGCAAAAGAAGGAAATGGAGAGAGAACGATTGGAGAAGCAGAAAATGATAGAAGCGGCACGGAAGCGGGAGGAGGAAAAAGTCGAAGCGGAGCGGAAGAAAAAGGAAAAACAACGACGTATTGCGATACTTCGGAAGGAACTACAGAAGGCCGAAGAAGAGAAAAAGAGAAAGCTTGCAGAGATTGCAAAGGAGAGACTCGAGTATGAAGAACGTCAGAAGCAACATTTACAGTGTGTTCAAGACCATCAGCGCAAAAAAAGAATAGAGCAGTATGCGTCTAATTTGAGGATCAAGAAACTCTATCTACCGTGTAGCAACGTTGATAGCAAAGAAATGGAGTTAATTGGTGCCAAGTTTGACACCAGAAACAATTTATGGTATGCTCCCTGTGGCAGTGACATCAATCAGTTCGTAACGTTACTAGATTTAAATTGATTTGATCTTTTTAGCAAAATCTGAGTATAAGAAGAGACCGACTACACCTCTCCACCAATGTCGAAATACACGGTCCAGTCCGGTATAGAGCCCGTCAGCACGGTGACGGCGCCGGTAGGTAAAGCGCATGGGGGTCGGAGTGTGGAGTCGGATGGAATAGAGGAGGGTAAAATCACGGAGCGGGGGCTGGGGCTGTTTGAGAACTTCTTTGTAAGTCGGGTAGTAATGATGGAGTGGCTGACGGAGCCAGAAGCGCGTGAGTTGGTTCGGGAGACGCGCAAGGTGCAGAAGCACTACGTCCGGGAGAAGGCCAAGATGCCGTATATTACCAAATCGTGGATGTTTTCCTTCTACGGCTTTGCGAGTGCGCGGAAGCGGAACTTATTTCTGCGGCTGATGCGGTACATGCTCAAGCCGCGCATGTTTGTGGCGTCGCAGGTGTCGGACGACCGATTCGAGGGGCTGTGTTTTATTAATCCCATCTCACATGCGGAGAGTGAGACACACACGATGGCGGACGTAGAGCGTGCGCTGGAGTTGTTTAAGATGTCAATTGGGGTGTGTGAGCTAGACTCGTACATGGGCAACGAGATGATTTCGTGTTTTGAGCGCATCCAAAAGGGCAACTTATGGTACGGCAATATCACCAACGTGCGGAATAGTAATATCCTGCGCACCCTCCGGCGACGACTCCAAGAACGGCAGCAGGCGGAGATGGAGGCGCGGGTGCGGGCGGAGACGAACCTGTCGTTTACGCCGCAGAATATGTTAAGCTTGCACCGGGAGCTGCAGAACCTTATGATCGACACGGCAACAGCGCGGCACCGGATCGAGGCTTCTCGCAACGTGGTAGAGATGATGATGGCAGACGCGGTGACACAGCAGCGCCGGATGCAGTCCATGTACGTCATGCTGATCCCAACGGTGAATCCAGATAATGGTAATGCGACGGACAATTACGTCAACCAGACACTGCGGACGACCCTGCATGAGTCTCTCAACTACCAGGCCTCAATGGTGCAGGACCTGACTAACATGCGCGAGCGACTGACGCGTGTGTGGACCCCAAACTACGACTCACCGATAGAGAATAATTCAGCGCAGCCTCCAGGCTTTCCAGAGCAAGTCCAACTGAACGGAATTCAGTGGAGGGTGGTTGCTAACTTTAACACTGGATTTATGAACGCATCACAGGCAACGAGAAACCCACCGCCCCCGCCTCCGCCACCGCCTTTACAGGTGGTGGACTTGACAGGGGAGCGTGACCCGTTTGAGGTGGATTGAGAGTGTCAAAAAAATAAACACATGTATACCCGAACGCCCGTGCAAGCATGCAGCCGCAATGGACTCGAGCCCCGCCGACCGCCTGCTCCGGCACAAGGCCGAGATTGTCCGGCGTCTGCGCTGGTGTCTTGACCATGAGCTATATCCTGCTCATGATCGGGTGCACGAGGCGCCGGGGGACGACTCGGAGTTTATGGTATGAGTGAACGAGATGTACTCATGATAACTAGAACCCTCACTAAACACACCACCACAGCACGGCATCCCCCCCTGGCACGCCGACGGCCGCGTCAACCCCGCGGGCGTGGCGGATAACGTCACTATAGAAGCCCCACCTCACGGCTTCGCCCTGATGGACGACTACTGCAAGGAGAGTGGATGGGTCTGCCAAAAGTGCAGCGAGTGGGTGCCGGTGCCCCCGCGCAAGTGTGACGCCGCACGCGAGCCCGAGGACTGGTGGTGGTGCCTTAAGTGCAAGCAGAACAAGAAGGCGAAGAGTCAGAAGGAGAAGAAAATGGAGGCGGTTGCGGCGACTTGTAAGAGTGTGAGGGATATGTTTAAATCGAAACCGAAATAAGATACCCAACGTGTTGTTCTGCCCGTATCATGTTTGCTTTTGTGGTGGTTGTGTCGACGGCCATACATACAATGAGTTGTTTGTGGCCTACGATTGCGATTGTAACATGCACGTTGACACGATGTACGGATTGCCTTGTACGTCAACCCTGCTATGGTCTGTTTCTTTCAGTCTTTGATTTTCATCCTCCAGCTGTCGATTTTCATCCTCCAACTGTCGATTTTCATCCTCTAACTGTCGATTTTTATCCTCCAACTGTCGATGTATATCCTCAAACCGAAGAACCACAGACTCCACCACTTGAAATCTCTTTTGCAAAGCAATGTATTTGTTCTGTACAACCGTAAATCTTTCCAAAAGTTTATCATATAATGATTTTAGTTCCTCGTATGTTTGCTCATGTTGCATGTGCTAGCAAATCATTACATTGTTTTATATCATTGAGAAAGAACATAATGGAGGCGGTTGCAGCGACTTGCAAGAGTGTGAGGGACATGTTTAGGTCAAAACCGGTATAACGTCACCCACCACGCACGGGGTACCCATGCACCTCCACAAACTTCTCGCGATCAACCGCATGCATGCGCTCGTGGCACTCATCGCACAGCACGGCGCCATCCGGAAAGAAGACCCCACGCCGCCGGAACTGGTGGTGGAAGGTCGCGTCGCATTTGTGGCAGTTCACGTAGCAGTCTTTGTTGCGCAGCCACCACTCGCGATCGAGCATGGTGAGGTGGTAGAATGTTGAATCGATTGATATTTTTATTCACGTGGTTATGAACCCCTGTAATGACCAGCTTTTAATGGTAGTTGTTAGTGAGTAAATGATTTGAATCATTGCACGACATATGGATTGCTTGTGGCCAGATTGCATTGAACTTGAGACGACTGTTGTGTTGTTCTGGTATTTTTGGTTGTTGCCATGTTAATCGCCTTGTCACCTACACATCGCACAAAAATATTCCATTCTTTGGAACTATGAAATGTGACAATTTCGTCTGGATACAAATCATCCTGGATTTGATATGTTAAACGGACCTGCCAAGAATGCCTGTTGTTTGAGACTATTTTGAAGGAATAAAGACGTTTTGCGGCAGCCAGCACATCTCCAGTAGTATTATCTTTTTGTACCGTGACATATTCGATTCCGTCTGCACCATGTCTTGTCTCAATTACAAGCACCACGTACTGGCCGTTCTTATCCTGAACACCAGCCACCCTGGCACTAGTGGGTGGTGCTAAGTGTCGTTGTAATCCTTTGTGAATCTCCTCAATCTCTTGCATTGTGTACTTAGAAAACAGGTACATCAAAGGATCAAAGAGTGTCTCACACACTGATATTGAATATGTCCTTGTTTCAGTCCAACCACCACGATGTACAACGTTGACCGTGATAAATTTGTCGCCTGTATGAATCTTTTGTGTAGTTTCGTAGTCAATTTCGTAGTCACGAACAGTGTCATATTGCCATTCATTCTTCTTCAGTCTGAATGTCATATGAAGCAAGGCATTTATTGTCTTAAATAAATATCTCGCAGGTGGCACATGCTAATGACGTCTGTTGAATGACCAAAGGTCATATTTGAGGTCATTACATGGAACATTGCTCTGGGACTTGCATGGTAGGGTGGCGGAGTATTTGATCTATTGATATGTTTATTCACTTTGTTATGAACCCCTGTGATGACAAACAACACCAAAATAAGCCCGTTTTTTTAGCCAAAAGCAAGCATAAGCAACGAGCATCCAGTCCAAAATTTCTAAAGATGGAGGCCAGCACCGACACGACGACAGAGAAGAAGAAAGGGACCAAGCGCTCGGGCAAGTCACGCCCACCCGCGCGGCCCTACAAGCGCCTAGAGCTTACGGCACTAAAGCTCAAGATTGAGACGTTCAAGAAGCAGAAGGCGCTGAAGGAGAGCCAGCTATGCATCCTCAACGACAAGCTGGAGAAGCACGAGAACGAGATGGCAAAGCGCAATGAGGAGGAGGAGGCCGGGGGCGAGTGACCTAGTCTGAGTCGACGTCCTCCTCACCAAGGTTTCGAAGAGCTTGTTCCATGTTCTCCTCGCCCTCCGAGCTAAAGTCCACACTTCGCTCTGACTGGGACTCCTCGTCTGAAGAAGGGTAATGCGACGACTCACTCTCATCATTAATAAACTTATTGTCCTCCTCGTTTTCCTCCTCGTCGTCGTCCTCCTCGTCGTCACTCCCCTCGCCCCCCATCTCCTCGTTCGCCTTGGAACGCTTGACTGTACGTTTCCTCGTCCCGGTCTCGCTATCGTACTCATCGTCCTCCTCCGCGCTGCTCTCGTCCGCTGAATCCGCGCCGTAGGATCCGGACGCTTTCGGGATCTGAAGCACGCTTCTATTGTTCAGGAACTTGGACATGTAGATGTTCATCTGCTTCTTGGTCTCCTCATCGAGTTCGGTGCTGCGCGGCCTTTTCGTTGAGAGCAGAGACGCGACCATTTTGGGGGGCATGGCCGTGGCAAGTGTGGAGTGGTGATTGGGAGGGGTTCATGTCAAAATCCTTTTATGGTCACCAGTTTGTACTGTAGGTAGTAAAATCAATTTGTCCGTACTTGAATTAAATGTAAAATCCGAATCTTTGGTAGAACCTGATTTTTTGAATCGAGTTTATTACTTAATTAATTGGTATTTTCAGTCAGATAATTAAATGTATTATCAATTTGGCAGTAGTAAAATAAGTACTATTTATAACCGTTACACTTAATTACGACCCCCGAACCACTATTTATACTTTCCCTGAACCACGACTCCGACTCACTTTCCACGCCAGGTCCCCGTCCATGATCACGCCGTTCACCCCGTTCATGATTGTGCCACCCCCTCTGCTGGCGCAGTGCTCGCACGTTGAAGCGCAGAACAGGGTGCTTCCGCAACTGCCCATCAACGAAATGACGGACACTGAGTTGATGGTGCGGGACACGGACACGGTAGTCACGGGCGAGTACGAAGGGCCGCGCGGAGACATGTGCATTGCCCCGTATATGCCCCGTGCAAGTGTTCTCGACTACATGCGCTCCATGCGCGAGCACTATGTGCTTGCGAGCCTGCTGATCTGGGTGATCATTGCGGTGCCATTGTTTGAAATGAGTCGTGATCGCTGAACGGCGGCTGCTCGTTCTCCAGATGAACTCCCCGCTACCTTCGATTGTGTCGCATACCGTTATGGTGATGGCGCCGATGAAAAAACAGATGGAGAGAGCTGTTCTGCAGGCCGGTCGTACCAAAAGGGTGCTGCTTCTTGAGTTAGAGCCGTTGAAGCTGGAAAAATCCAGCGCATGGGAGATGTCCAAGTTTGCTCGAAAAAAATAAAGCAACCATGCATTTACGAGTGCGAGGGTGTGGTTTCACAAGCAATGGACGCCACGGAGTACCCCCCACAAGGCCCCCGCCCACCGTTTATTGAGGTGGCCATGTCGTACAGTGAAGAAGTACGCGACGCCCTGTTCTACCGCTACTGGACCGCGCACAGTCAGATGGGCCCCTTTGCGATGTACGAGCCTTTGCCGATGATGAAACCACTGGGACCGCTTATTTCTTCCGTGTGAGGAGAGACAGTGTCATCTCTGCGCACGCACCATGTGAGGCATGCAGCAATTCAATAAAGTGATCTCGTCCCTGAACCGTGCACACCTCTCCCCGGAGCGAGTCGAAGCAAAACAAGTCCGTCCCGATGTGCACAAACGCGGAGGTGTGACGCCCCCCCGTGAGCACAATGGCGGTGTCGGGGACACAGAGCGTTGGAATCTTGTCCACGTGCACGCTGAAGTCGGTGGGAAATGAGCTATCAGGGACACCGGAGTAAACTCCCAGCTCCTTCACGTCGATGTTCTCAGGCACGCGCGTGGCCTGGAAGATTTCGTGCTGCTGAAGCATACCCTCTTGTCCGCGCAGGACAAGTTTGCTATGCACATCTGCTGCATGCTTCATAAGCACGTCCATGTCATCTATCGAACAGAGAGGGGTGATGATCCGCTGCAGGCACCCAACCACCCAGAAGATACAAGCGGATGTGCACATGGTAGCACCATGAGCATAGTGAGCCTGCGACTTGTAGAGCTTGCTGATAAACATTGTCGAACATGTATCAAGTCTTAAATCGTGGTGACATTTATGAAACTGAAATTGATCACGCCACCTTTTGAAGCAATAGTCGAGCATCCTGTGCACAGAACGCCTCCATGGCCTTATTGACCAGAAGCACGTGGCCCGCCACGACGACCCAGTGCCAGCACTCGGCGTGCTTCTTTGCATATCCCAGCCCCGTGTGCTCGTACAGCACCTTGATGTCTGGATTGATCTGCAGGAGCAGCGGCACGACCTCGAGCCCCGAGGCTTGTGAAGTGTTGATGTGCTCGAGCTTGGGCTGCTTGTGGCGCTGGTAGCTGGGGTAATGGAAAAAGATGACCTGGGAGGGGCTATGGAAGAGAAAACGGAAGCGGTGCTTGTACTGCGTGATGGCCCCGAACGGGATGTCGCTGATCATAGTCATCTCATAAAAGTCGTCGATGGACGCCTCGCGGTGGTGGTTGTACAGCTCAATCGTCGAGCCCGTGCTCTCTGTCACCAGCTTGGCCTGCATGAGCATACGCGTGGCCGAGAGCAAAGCATGCACGAGGTCGAGCACGGACACGATCGTGTCGCTGCGGATGCGGCACCAGTTGTCCTGCGTGCGCTCGACGATACCCTTAAGCTCAGTGATGTCGGTCTCCACCGTGGCGGGGGTGTCCTCGCTCACCACGTCCGTGTCCGTGTCCTGCCACTCGATCCGCAGCCAGTGTCCCAGGCGGCGCATGACCACCAGGAGCGCTAGTTTGATGTCAAACTTGAAGTGGAAGCCGGCGTCTGCGTCAAACACAAAGAGCTTGTCAAACGCCATATGCAAACTCGTGACCACATCGCTGAGGTCCTGCCACCCCATTTCGGTCACGGGCGTGTCGCTGATGATCAAACTTTGCTGCTCAGTGTCGAGGAGCTCCTTCCACGCGTCATGTGTCATATTGAGCTCCTCCACGTCCTGCAGTGCGATACAGAGCACGGTCCCGACCGCATGCATGGGGTTCATGTTGGTGTCGTCGCGCACGTCCTCCGCCCGGTCAAAGTGCACCAGCCACGAGTCCAGGCACTGGTCGACGTCGGCCAGGTCCAGCGCCAGACAGGATTTCTGGCAGTTACACAGCATGCGCATGACGTCCATGTGTGCCATTGCCTGGCCGTGTCTCATATCAAATATGCATCTGGCCTGTGTCTTTCATTTTCTCGCCGTTACGGTACTGACAATATATATTAGACTGTGTGATCCCAAAAGCAATGCTGAAACACGGTCGGCGTTCTTTGCTTGTGTTGCTCGTATCTCTCGTGTCACTTGTCCTGGGTGAAGTCGATGTCAAGTTTACGCTCCGTGTGCCCATTGCCGCCACATCATTTTCGTCGTCGGCTCAGATAGCGTTCCGGACCTCCCTCGCCACGACAGCACAAGTTGATCTGACAGCCGTCGAGATCGTTCAATATTCGTCTGTGCACGCCGCGCGGCGGCTTCTGTGGCTACGAAGGCTGCTGAGTGAAAGCACTGACGTCGAGATGCTGATCCACACTTCGGATTACCAAGCTGCCGGCGAGGTGGGCATTCACTTGGACATTATGTACGTCAATCAAGATCTGGTAGCGAGCGGCTTTCCGGAGTCTTCTTTTGTGGAGAGTCCGTCGTACGCTGACGCGACTTACCCTACTCTCAACTGCATCAGCTGTCTCGAGGGTCAGTATCTCGACGACAGCACAGAGCCCCCGCAGTGTGCTGAGTGTCCGACGTTTTCCCACACACCGCCCCGCGTCAACGCGGCGGACATTTCCGAGTGTGTGTGTGAGCCGGGGTATACCAACCTTACTCCTGACGAGTGCAGTGTGTGTGGCATTGGCAACTATAAGCCCGTGCTAGGAAATGTGTCGTGCACGACCTGTCCTACCAACTTCAACACCGTGGTTGATAATGCGGACGCGTTCGAGAAGTGCCTCTGTAGCCCCGGATACTACAGAAATACAGGGTATTACGAACTCGTTGCCGACGGGGGGCTTTACTATTTGGTCGATGATTCAAGCAGAACCACTCCCAACCCAACACTGACACTCACACGCGGCCGGCAGACCATCATCAAGTGGCCTGAGAACGCTGAGGAGGGTGGGTTTCATCCTCTGATTGTGTCTGAAAGCTCTGGGTTTAATGATCCGTCCGCCACATTTGCAGTCAAGGTACAGCCCACTACCACGATTACCGTGCCTGCAGATTTCACAGGTAGCTTGTACTATTACTGTCAGTATCATTCGAGTATGAAAGGCACTCTCAACGTGGTCGACGCCACGTGCACTGACTGTGAAGCCGGAACGTACAAGCCCACCATCAGCGACGCAAGCTGCACGAATTGCCCCGCCAATTCCCACTCCCCGGCCACATCAGACGCAGAGTCCGACTGCTCGTGCAACCTCGGGTACGTGGGCCCCACCGCCGTCAACATGTTTCCCTGCACGGCGTGTGGTGCCGGTAAATATCGCAGTAACCCGAGCTCGAATATTTGCGAGGATTGCCCGCAGGACACGTACAATGAACTGGATGCTCAGGATGATGTGGGAGACTGTCAGGCCTGCCCGGACGACACCGAATCAGCAGCCGGATCTGGAAGAGCAACTGACTGTGTCTGTGTCGCCGGATTCTCAGCCACCCTGCATGAGAGTGGTAACGCATGGGTATGCACTCCCTGCGGCACTGGCGAATACCAGACCCAAACCAACGCCAGCTCCTGTCTGCAGTGTGAAGCCGGCAAATATTCTACAGCCACTGGTGCCACCTCCTCCAGCGTGTGCACCACCTGCGCCGACGGAGAGTACAATATCAACACCGGTGCCTCCGCCTGTGTGCAGTGTGAGACCGGAAAGTGGCAGGACCTTGCAGTTAATGATCGACACGCCGCTGTTTGCGAAGACTGCCCGGCCCATAGCGACCATGGCCAGCTTGGATCCGTAGACGTGAATGATTGTCTGTGTGGACCAGGGTATGCCAAACGTGTTCTTGAAGTCTTGTTTTTTTGCACTCCCTGTCCGGCGGGTTTTTATTGTCCCGGCGGTAACGTTGAGCTTGTTTGTCCACTCAACATGTATTCCACGGGAGGGCAATCGGAGTGCACCCCGTGCTCTAATTTCACAGAAGGCATTTCTTCGTCTGGTTTGACCGGGCCGGACCAGTGTCAGTGCATTGAAGGCAGTGAGGGAGGACCTGATTCATGCACACTCTGTCCTCCAGGCACGTTCCAGCCTCTCGACTTCACACACGACAGCGTGCAAGCCGTCGTTCGTAGCGACAATGACGTGGCGGAGACGGTGACATGCCAGGCGTGCGCGACGGGCAAGTATAACTCGAATTATGGACAGACAGTGTGTGTGAATTGCCCTCCTAACTCTGACTCGCCGTTGCAAAGCGACGAGCTTATAGACTGCACATGTGACGCCACCTTTTACGGGAATGATGGTGGACCATGTACGCTATGCGAGGCCAATTTCTATTGTTCTGGTGGCCTCCCTGCGCCTGAGCCCTGCCGCGCGCACTCTGAGTCACCCGCGGGCTCGGAAAGTCAGGCAGACTGTGACTGTAAGCCAGGACATTACTCGCTCAGTGACGACAGCACTTGCTTGAAATGCCCGATTGATCATTATTGTCCCGGAGACCTGGCCAAAACCGCCTGCCCCACCAACAGCGGTTCTAACCCCGGCTCTTCCAGCACCTCCGACTGCTGGTGTGAGCATGGTTTCTGGCGCGGTTGCATCAACCTCCAGAACGGGACGGGCTCGCTCGATCAGAACGGTAACCCCTGCGACATTCAATACGACAATGCGTGCTATGAATGTGGACCGGGAGACATCTGCTTCAACGAGACGTTACTCCACTGCCCCCCTCATTCAACTTCACCAGCGGGATCGTCTTCTTCTGACGACTGTGTGTGTGTAGATGGTTTCTATAATGTTGATGTGCATTGATAATATAAAAGATATAATCATTTCATTTCAATGTTCAATTCAAACAAATATTTGATAAACACTCCCGATCAAAAAAGATCACGTGATGATTTTTCTGATTATTCATCAAAGTCTGAAATTGCTGATAGTTTCATGAGAAGCATTTCAATATACGTTGATGCCAAAAGTTGGGTAGCCGTACATTCACATGAACTCAGTCAATGCTATGATGACAAGACAGAACAAAAATTGAGAGAGCAAGAACAACGTGCTAACAAGTTTTTCAAGGATGCAGAAAAAAAATTCAATTATCTGGTACAATAGCTTGTGACAATCAAAGACACATCAAAACAAATATTTATTGATTCAAACATAAATTCTATTCCATTTGTTACCATCAAAACACTCTATCTGCCCACTGCCCGCCTCACTCTACCTCGCCCGCCGGCTCCTCGTCGTCAGAGGACTGTGTGTGTGTGGACGGGTTCTACAACGTGGACGTACACGAGCACTAATCGCTGTGCATTGCTTTATTAAACGCGATTCGCTCTCAGCAACCATCACGCGTGCTGTACTCCAAATCCACCACCGTTTCATTGATCCACGACCGGTGGAATGTGTTCCATAAATTGTAGTAAATGTCACTGTCTTTCATCACACAGTAGCCCGACTGCTGAATCTCCTGGTCCCACTCCTGGTAGGTCTGCACAGCCAACTCCCCCGTCTTCTCCATGCTCGTCCGGCGATCCTGTAGAATGAGAACATGGTTCTTCTCGTCGCCAATAAGACAGTGCATCTTCTGTGACAGATTCAACTCCATAGCCACCAGAAACATCCGCTTGACACAAAACATGTTTCCCCGGCGCTTGTAGAGATTACACGGCGTGCCCGCCAGCATTTCTTCCCCGATCATCATCGTGTCCCCGTCCTCCTCCCTCGAGATGCGCGTATACACCGATTCCATGTGCAGCATCGTCATTCGGGCATAACGCTGACCGTTCAGGGTCACCCGCTCCTGTTTCTCGTAAAAACGGACTGTCTGGTCCTCGATCCTTGATTTGAACAGCCGCCCTCCGTTCTGACAGACATAGAGCCCACCCGTGTACTTGGTGTCCATGTCCATGCTGATGAGAGGCGGACTCAGCGCTTTTGGCAATGGCTCAATGTTGAGAAAACTGTCCGCTATCTCCACCTGCTTCTCACGCTCGCGCTGCTCCGCCAGGTCAAACGCGTGCGCTGCGCTGCCGTAGTACGTGTGGGCGTGCTGCATGGCTTGTGGCAATCCGGATCAGAGTGGCAAACGCGCGCCAAGGTTGTTAAAGACAGAGGGGTTCATGACAACTCAAAATGGAATTAAATGTAAAACGCAGACGATAGTACTGGAATTAAATGTAAAACGCAGACAATAGTACTGGAATTAAATGTAAAACGCAGACAATAGTACTGGAATTAAATGTAAAACACCAACGATAGTACCAGAACTAAAAAAACTAACGCGAATGTCGCGGGTTCTCTATTTAAGATTCGTCTTCTCTCGACTGTTTGACAGCAACCATGTCAGAGAATCCGTACATGAGTTTGCTCAAGCGACCTGAACTTAGTTTGCCTTGTTTGCTTCATCATCTCAGAAAGGCCATTCGAGCCCTCACCGAGCAATTCTTGCCAACCGAAGAATTGTATAGGATTATGAACACCATACAAAATTCTTTTGGTCTGCTACATGCGAGAGCTTTAAGGAAAGAAAACGGCGCAAGGGAGGAACTGGAAAGACTCGTTCGGAAATTCGCCGATGAAGTTGGCGACGTTGAGGGTTACGAAATTCCTGGCGCTCCTCCTGACACTCTTGTTGGCGCTATTGGCGCTCCTGCTGATGGCGCTCCTGCTGGGGGCGCTGTTTTTGGCTTGTATAACAAGTATAAGCTTGTTATTAACGCTGGCGTGTATAAGGTTGTGAAAAACGAGACTGCTGGGGGCGCTGCTGGTGCTGCTGTGGGCGGCGCTGCTGCGGGCGGCGCTGCGGACGTTTCCGACGCTCAACGTAAGAAGCGTGCGAGGTTGGATAAGCAAAACGCAGCGCGACGTGAGAAAAGGGCGGCGGAGAAACGAGAACATAATGCGGCAGTCGAACGATGGAAGCGAAGGGCAATGGGGTTGCTCGAGGATGATGATGCTGCTGCGGGCGGTGCTGCTGCAAGCGGCGCTGCTGCAGGTGGCGCTGCAGGCGTACGTCCGATACACGTGACAGTCAAGCTCTGGCAAGAGAGCAAGGTTGACACGAAGTTATTGAACACGTACGTTGAGCGCAATTGCGATGGTGATCAGTCAGTGACAGATCTGATAGCCAAATCCGACCATCTGCGGTGCAAGAAGCCAACGGGTCTATTTTATAACCGATCAGTCCATTACGTGGACTCATATGGGAAAAGGCATGCGTTTCAAGAACAGAGACCACTGTCTCAAGTACCCTGCAATAATGCAAATGTCGTCATTTTGCATGTTGTTGTTGGACCTGATGCTGCTGAGGGCGGCGACGCACGGGGATCCGATGATGATCTGTATAACTGAGCGTTTTTGTTGAATACACACCCTCATATCACAACACCAAACTGTCTTCATTTACTACCCCCCTTCTTGTCCGCCTTGCTCGCAGCTTTGCTGTCGTCCCCTTTTCTGTCACTGTCGAGCTCATCTTTAGAAGAGGGCTCCTCACCGCCTTTGTGTGTCCGTGGAAGATATACACCCACATACCACTGGTTCTTGAAGATCCTATCTCTCCAGTAGTGCTCGTCCTCGATGCCCCATGTGTTCTTTTTGCTTTGATTGACGGTCCGTGGTAGGGGCTGTAAGTTGGTGTAGTGATTACAGTCCGTGCGCACTTCGTCCATGTGCAGGAACGCGTCCTTGGGCTTGATGTGGTCGATTGTCACGTTATCTTTGGTGATGAGGTTGTCCGGGTGAGTGTCGTTCCATGTCTGTGTCTTTGCCTTAATCATCTCCTTGAGGTCGTCCCAGCTGCGCACGCCGAGCATGGCCAGGCTCATCTTTGAATGCAAGCAGGCGTTTTTCTTCTGTGCTCGCAGGTCCGGCAGCTCCTCGACACTCTCTACAAACAGCTGATGCAAGTCGCGTTTATCTTTCTCCCAAGCGTCTCCGGACATGTATTTACTTGCAACTGAATTGTATATACTTTACCAAGTATACGATACCAATTACCACCAACTCTAGATCTCTGCACTGAGCCCCGTTACCTCCCACACCCGTTACCTCCCACACCCACGCCATCACACACGACCTGCCACCACCTCGCCCTCATCCGACTCCTCTTCATAGTCCGGGTCCGTGAGCGTCTGCCTCAGCGTGGATTTCAACGCACACTGTCTCTTCTTTCGTTCCGGCCTCGGCGCAGTTTCCAACTCACGGTGTCCTTCGTGTGGTATCACCTTTGCCACAGCCTTCTTGCGCCCTCCAGGCTGTAAGCCCGCCTGCGTGGCACTGCGCTTCTTGGACATGTCGGTCCTATAATTGTTAAGGAGCTTCAATGGAATCTTGTTTGCGTGGATTTTCTCATAGCCCTTGTCGAGGTAGCCGTCCGTCCACATACACTTGACCAGGTAGTGCCATTGTTTGTCCGCCGGCCCTTTGACGTGGTGCATCACCATGATCTGATCGGCAAAGTCTTTCATGGTGTCGGTGGTGTCACCGTCCTCCCACGTGATCTCTGCTTGCAGCTTGCCATCGAAGACCTTGAAGTTGATGATTTCGGCCAGGTACCAGTGCTCGTCCGCCTCCCACCAGGCCCACACCGTCTCCCCAATCATCTGCCTGGCCGACTTGTTGACGCCCTCCATGACTTTGTCAAAATCGACAACCTGCGCCTTCTTCTGACGTTGAAATATGCTCGGATAGCGGTATTGCCTGCCGTAGATTCTGTTAGCAACAGCACGCTTGGTGCGTTTGGCTGCAGGGCCAGCCTTGAGCTCATCCATGACGCAAACAAGAAACCCGTCCTCTCCGTACTTGCAGTTCTCGTGCTTGACGCATGCCTGGTACAGCGCGTCGTCCTCCTCGCGCGTCCACTCCCTTGTACTGTTCATGTCATTTGCCATGTTCATGTAGATGAGTGGCTGGTCATCGTCAGGGTCCTCCTTGGATGTGGACTGCTGGTGAACATCGTCAGAGTCCTCCTTGGATGTGGACTGCTGGTGGACATCGTCCTTCCTGTACAAGTCCCTCAAATCCATGTCCCTGATTTTGGACTGCAGCATTTGCTTGCCGCGCCAAGCAATGTCCATTTTCCTGTGCTTGGCATCGGCAAGCATCTTGTTGTAGTCAACCCGGCCAAAAAGAGGACAATAATGCTTCTTGAAGAGGATCTTGAGCTCGTCCACTTCTTGTTCCGACCAAACATTCCAGGTCTTTCCGTCAGGGTCGTTCCCCTCCATCAAGCGATGAATCTTGTCATTGATGGCCCAGTCAGTCCGAGAGGACAGTGACGGATACTTGTCCCTGATCTCCTTGATGATGGCCTTGATGTTCAACTGACCACCTGGATTGTGCTTCCTGTGCTTGTCCAGCACGATCATCAAATCCCTCTTCTCATCCAAGGTCCATATGGCTCTCAAAGATTTGTTCATGGTCTTCTTCGACGCCTTCTTCAATTGATGCACCTTGGAATAAATCGCACCTTGAGTCCGCTGAAGCAGTATGCTCTTCTTGTTCTTCAACTCCGCAAACGCGCCCGGGTAGTTGGGCTTGTCTCCGTGAAGGTTGTACCTCTTGATGAGGTCCCATATGGTCACCAGATCTGACTCTGTCCAGAACGTATTCTGTATTTGTGGCTGGGGCTGTTCCGCACCCACAAACGTGGCCGCGCTGGCTGACGACGAGGCGCCCGCTGACGACGAGGAGCCGGCTGACGCTGAGGTGCCAGTCGCCGCTGAAGTGCCAGGCGCCGCTGAAGTGCCAGGCGCCGCTGAGGTGCCCGTCGCCGCTGAAGCACCCTTGGGAGAAGCAGGTGTCTTGCCGGCGAGCAGTTCTGCGCGGTCGTTGTCACTCTTCTGCTTGATCGCCTTTTCCAAGGCAGAGATGCGCTGATTCACCTTGGCTTGGTACTCATTGCGGTCTTTCTCATGCTTCTCCTCAATCTCCTTGCGGTCTTTCTCACGCTCCTCCTCAATCTTCTTGCGCAGATCATTGTTCTCCTTGCGCAAGTCCTCGATCTTAGTATCAATCGCCTTAACAGATCCAGCGACTTTCGTCTGATTCGTGGCCACATTCTCGATGATAGGAAGCATCGTTTCCTTTATCGCTGCAGCAATCGTCGTCGCCATGATCGTCGATGCGCACTCCGCATTACCACCATTCAGCACCGTCCCTTGAGCTTGCTCGCTCTTGTTCCCCGCGTCAGCCAGGGCCGTGGGGGACGACGTCGTGCCGTTCTGTAACGCAGCCAAGCCCAGCTGCACTTGCGCCGCCTGCCCACGCGCACCATCATACGTCGCCGCCAGCCTGTTGTTGCGGTCCTGTAAGGGGCGGTAGCTGTCGGCGAGGTATTTGCAGGCGTCGGAGGGGTTGATGCAGACGACTGACGTTGACTTAGGACCACACACAGTGTTAGTACTGGATAAATTTGAATCTTGATTATTTGTACCACCAGTACAAATTTGTACTCGACAGGCAGCAATGCCTT
>CEOU01010864.1_pt1 | contig 17160 bp, 14 predicted proteins | sample 530731 | NCBI WGS metagenome assembly CEOU01 (sample SAMEA2620894, study PRJEB7988) | marine metagenome | isolation source: saline water (ENVO:00002010), including
GATACCCCTAATAATTTTGATAACGGAAAAATCCTTGAGTCAACAGCAAATGGGTTAGTATGGGTTGACAAGCCAGCTGGAGGCGGAGGCGGAGGCGGGGGATCGTCTACATTTGAAGGTCTTACGAATACTCCAAGTACATTCGCTGGAACAGCTGGACAGTATGTAACTGTCAACAGTAACGAAGATGGGGTTCAGTTCAGTGAGTTAGACCTCGCTGGATCTAATTTAAACTTTGTAGCAAGTCAAAATCCAGTTCAATTTCTACATAAACCATTAACTTCTAATATAACTTCTAATCAAACTATTTCTGATTTTAATTTTACTAATCTAGAAGTAGGAAAAACATATAAGTTAAATGCCCATATGAGTTTTAATTCGAATATAGATACTAGCTTAATGAAGGTTGATATATTTAATGGAATAAAAAAACTTGCATCACTATCTAACAAAGGAAAGTCAACTACAGTTAGTACGTCTATAATGTTCATAGCAGAAGTGGGCTCCGTTCATGCAGTGGCTGATGCTGGCTTTACTAGTAGTGAATATATTGCAGGCGATCCTGATATTAGTTTTGTTCAGATTGAAATGCCAGTTTCCGCAATTGTTTCGGTTGACCAACAAACACTTCCTCCAACACCTTCGCCCGCTGGAGGCATTTTTGCAATTAGTGAAATTAATGCTCGGGCTGGTGTTTTTGACCTTCAAGAAGAAGAGCTGTCTCAATTAATTGGCCCATTCAGTATGCAAATCTCGGAGGTTCAGACTCGTGTCCAGATCGAAGATACTACCTCGCAAACTTTTGGAGCCAGTTTCCCTGCATTTAGTGTACTTAAAATTGGCGATATGAAAGCAAATGTAATAATAGGAAACTTAAACGAGGATGGGACTGCAAGCAGTAAGATTCCAAGCGATACCGCCAATACTGTTAATAGTGACTATAGATGGGGCAACTAAACAATTTAAATTATGGCTAAAAGATTCAAAAAATCAACACAAGACGACTTCGGGGGAATGCTAGGCATTGCGGCTCAGCTGGAAAATGGTGATACAGCAAAAGTAATATCAAGATTTGCGGAAAATATTAACGACGAAAACCATCATGCTATACAAAACTTTGATCGCATGAATATGGCTTTAAGCAAAGTTTACGCAACCATCAACAGCAACGAGGAAAGAATTTATTGGTCGCCTGATGACATGACGGAAAATTCAAACGTTAGCAGAGGGCAGCATGATAGATATGTATGGGCTGGCGAATTTAAGAAAGACGGAGTTACAAAAAACACGGTATTTAAGGGGACATCAATAGACGACGACAATAACGTAACAACAAATACCGACGGGATGATGATGATACCTAGCCCCTATTATAACTTCAGAGAGTCCGGCATCACATACACAGGGCCAAGTAATATGTCGTATATTTCAGGTGGTCTGCATCATTTTAGTCATACCACGCAACAAGAAGCAATTAGAATTACTATAAAATCAGCAAGAGGTGGTGGTTTAGAGCCAAAAAAATTCATCCCCTTGTTTGGGTATGTGAAAGGCCATTTTGATTTCACTAGAGGCCCCTTTGTTAATTCTAGTGGTAGATATTACAGACCTGGCGTTCAAAGAGCTTCTAAAATAAATACCAACTACAGCAGACATAATTCCCCCACCAATTATGCTGATTCAGAATCATCATATGCACATCTGTCTAAAATTAGAAAATATGCAGATATACCATGTGCTATAGCTGGCAAAGATACTCCAAATAATTTATATAAATTATCAATAGACAACGGAAAACGAGACGTTAACGCAGGTGCTCTTTCTGAAGCTAATGATGGTTGGTGGCATAGATTTGCTAATGAGTTTCATAGGAATACTATTATTTGGTTTATGTATGCTTGGGAAAATATTGGCGGCCAAGATAAGGGAATGATCATTACAACGGCTGGAGAGGCTCCCTGCTCTAGTCATAGGCATACCACAGTCAATGGAAGTGGAAAAGACTACCAATGGTATGGGCCAGATGGATGTTACAGACATAGGCCAACAAATGCTCATTATGGCAACAAAGACGGATTTTTACAATGGGAAGCTCCTGCTGACATTAGGAAAATTATAGATGATGGTGGCGGGCTTCAGGATGTATATAATAAATATAATGACATAAACTATCTAACGGATAAATACTTTCAGGACACCGATCCCGATTCAGATGACCCAAGAAGAGCGTTTAGGAATCGTATGCCATATATACATATGCATCATAAGGACGCTCATAGTGAAATTCTTGGAGGATATCCAAATGGACTCACCGAATCAGAGGACGATGGAGACGGACCGAATGTTGGCAAATGGACAGAAACTTGGAGGAAGACTAAAGACGGAGGTTACTATGGTTATTTCCTTGGTCAAAAGTATGGATATGGATACATGAATAATTACACTACAACTTCAATTGGCTACGCTAGCACACGAGACTGGGATTATCCAGCCCACTCATTCAATCTCGGGATGAATTGGGCTCCTTCTCATATCGTATCGTTTGGAGACATAGCTGCAAATGCTAACTTGCAAAATCCAGAAGAAATACTCATTGACGCAAATACAATAGTCGCAGCTCTAGATCAATTTGAAGGAGGAGTTGTTGACACTGACAATCATTCGGGCAATCGATATAGTGGTGATCTTTACCAAGTGATAAACAGTCCCCTGTTAGGTTTGAATGCTAAGAGCACTTACCGATTTGGTAGTTCCGCCCATAACTCTTGGAATAACGGCCAAGTTGCATATGTTGGTTCTGGACCTAGTACTGAATACAGGGCTAGAGCAGGCGGAGCTGCTCAGATTTTATATTCAGGATCATTCTTGGGTTTGAGTTTTAGGGATGTTCCTGGTCAATTTTGGCAAGATTGGGCTAAGTGGTATTACAGCGTATCGTATCATGGTTATGAAGTCCAGCCCGGCGGAGCAAACGCAATTGCCTTGCGTCCAGTATTTGATCAAGAAATTGAAATTCATGGATTTTCTTTTGCTTCTTATGAGCAAGATATTCTTGACGATGACGATCCAAATGACAAAAAAACCATATCTCAAAGAATTGAAGGAAACGGAGCATTTCAGTATTTTTTCAGATCTTCAGACGATACGACTTATACGTTTACATCTTCAGGCCACAGTTACGACCCCTTGCTCGAAGCTAAGGGTGACCCAGCTCGCTTATCGAATGATACTGAATGGACAAACAAAGCTAATTTAATTGATGGAGATGTTTCTACAAGAGCGCAGCTTGATGCTGCTGGCGAACAAAACGCTCTTTATATTGAATTAAGCGATTCAGAAGCTACTATTGCTACTCCTGCTGATTTTGACGTGCAATCCTTTAGTATTGGAGTTCGAGGAGTTACTCTTGCTGCAAATGCTAATCATAAATTAAGACTTTCCGTAGTAAGTGACACAAACAACGATGTTAATACAGTCACTTTATTTACCACGACTGCAAGCGATGGAACTATATTAGGTAATGACAAGGCAGATATTAGCGATGTTCCAATGAATAACTCTAGCATATCTCCTGCTGGAGACGGCATGTATTTAATTAACTTTAAATCGACTTCAGGATCTCCAGTTGATTATTCTGACATTCGAACTGCTTATTTAAAAATTTGGGCTGAAGAAGTTTCTTAATTAGTTTTTCTCGTGTAACATAATGCATGGATTGGTCAGTTATACTATCATCGTGTATAGTTGCAGCAACAACTATAGGGAGTTTACTCCTAAAAGAATATTTACAGTATCAAAAAAATAAAAAGAACACATCAGTAACAAAATATACCCAACAAAACACAAATGTAGAAAAAGCCATAAGATATGCATTGGATCAGCTCGATGCAGATAGGGTATATGTGTATGAATTCCATAATGGAGAGTCATTTTATAGTGGAGCCCATCAGCAAAAATTCAGCTGCACTTATGAATCGCTAAAAGCTGGAGTAAGCTCAGAAGCTCTAAGTTTGCAAGACCTAAGAGTTAGCACGTTCAATAAATTTGTTTCTGGCGTAGTTAATGATAAAGGGTTTCATACTGCAGATGTATCTAAGGTTCAGGATTCCCTGCTGAAAAATTGGTTTGAGCGTAGAGGCATTGCATCATCGTTCGCTTTTCCTATTATTACATTAAACAAAAATATCATCGGAATTATATCGATAGATTTTACGAAAAATAAAGATAAATTAAAAGAAGAAGAAAAGTGCTTTATTATTCAACAGTCTAAAATTATAGGTGGATATTTAATTTAAAGTAGAATTTTTTTTAATAAGTTTTTATTATTAAGCATGTTATCAACATATTGTCAACAATGCGGTAGTAAAAATGAATATAGGTTTGAGAAGCCTAAATTTTGTTCAAAATGCGGCGAACCATTCTCTGAAGAAGCAAGAGCTTCTGCAAAAAAACTGAAACCCATCAGAGAAGAGCCTGTACGACTTGAATCAGACTTCGACGAAGAAGGTACGGAAGTTTACGAGGTTCCAGATATATCTCGCCTTGAATACGATTTAGAGCCCATGGATACCCATTCAAGCTTTACTCTTGGCTCACTATTCAACAACGCTAATACAGAAGCTCAGTCTACTCCGCCAAAAAAGAAACGCGGTAGACCAAGAAAAAATGGGAAGACCTAAAAAAATACGCTATGAAGAGAAGATTGATATAATCAATGGCGAAATACGGAAGCGAAAAAATAAATGGTTCCTAGATTCAATGCCTTGGATATCGTTTGAGGATGTTGAGCAAATAATTAGGGTGCACATTTTTCAAAAATGGGACCAGTGGGATCAGAAGAGGGAGCTTAAGCCTTGGATTAATAAGATTATAACTAATCAATTCAAGAATATACTAAGAAATTATTATTTAAATTTCGCAAAACCATGCTCAAGTTGTCCATTTGACTCGTCAGCGGCTGGAGAAAACTTTTGCTCCTTTACTAAATCTGGACTGCAAGATACGACGTGCCCTCTGTATGCAAAATGGAATAAAAGCAAAAAAAATGCTCATGATGTAAAAATTCCATTAAGACTAGATGCCCAAGAATATGAGTCTAGCGTCTTTAAGGGTGAGTCTTTTCAGGTTGATGGTGCAATAGAAAAAATACAAGAATACCTGAAGGAAGAACTCTCGGAGAGGCAATATCAAATTTACTACATGCTATTTGTCGAGAATAAGTCTGAAGATGAGGTAGCCAAGCAGTTAGGATACAAAACTAACGAGCAAGGCAGGACGGCTGGATACAAGCAAATTAAAAATATGCGTAAATTTTTTAAGGAGAAAGTAATTAAAATAATTAAAAACAAAGACATTATAATATGAGACTAAACGAAGAGCAAAAAAAGTTCATAGATGAAAACTTTCATAAGATACCAGATCTTATAGAGCTAACTAGAGCAACTTTTAAGGATGGAACAATTGATGGAAGGTCCAAGCAAGGAAGGGCTGTTAGAGAGTATTTAGCCTCTAATGATATGAAATATAAAACCACCAAACACAAGGAGGTTAAGCCCGTCGTATTAAGTGAAGATCAAAAGGGGTTCATAGAGCAGTATTCTGAAGATGGCATGACTAGCCTTCAGATCGCTCAACTACTATTCCCAGACGAAGAAGTCAAACAGTTAGGCAGGCATCAGAGATCCGTCAATCAGTATCTTGAGGCAGCTAAAAGAAGAAAAAGAGAAGAAAATAGACAAAGCAGAATAACATACCAGTCCCCAATGGATTTTCAGGGATGCCTCGATTTAGTTAACACTTATACTAATAATGATTTTAAAGAGAGTGAGCTAAAGGCAATTGACAGAAAGTCTATAGAATCACTTTTTAAATTCCTCAAAGCTCCCAGATTCACTCAAATCATAAGCAACTACAGCAAGCAAGAAGATCAAGATTTGTTTGAAGCGGAGTTTATACGAGCAACTTGGGATAAGCCAGACCTTAGTGCTGATGAAATTAATCTTTATGTAAATGTGTGTGTTGATTATATTAATTTAAAAAACATATCAGCCCACATGGAGAAACTCAACAGGATGTTTGATGATGCTGATGAACAGCAAGAGTTAACTGTCAGATTATCCGAACTACTAAAAACCAAAAGCGAAGAATATAACCAATGCGAAAAGAGGCAGGAGTCTCTAATTCAAAGACTTGCTGGAGATAGAGCTAAAAGAATATCTCAGAGGCAAGATAAAAATGCATCGATATTATCCCTAGTGGAAAGCTTTCAAAACGAAGAAGAGAGGAAGCTTATGGTTAAAATGGCTGAGATGCAAAAGAAAGCAATTAAGGAAGAGGCTGAAAACTTGGAGTCCATGAATGACTGGAAGTCTAGAATTTTAGGTATATCAAAAAACGATGTCATATAAATGTAAAGTTTGCCACGAGGAATTTGACACTGAAAAGGGTCTGCATATTCATTTAAAAAAACACAAAATGGATTTAGCTACATATTATACTACATTCTTCCCTAGATATAACATGCTAACGGGAGACCCTTTGCCATTTAAAAATAAAGAGGATTACTTCAATCATGATTTCTCCACAAGGAGGCAACTATTGAAGTGGTGCATGACGGAGTCAGAGGACAAAGTTAAGAAATACACTTTGTTAAAACTAAAAAAGAGAATAGAGGATAAGGATTTAAAGTTTGCCCCTAATCATCTAGAGCTTAAGATATCGCAATTACCAGATATAGATGTCTACAAGAAGCTTTTTGGATCTTACTCCGAAGCATGCAAGGAGATCGGAGTCAAACCGTTACTTGGCAAAAGTATTGATTCAAGATTCTTTAACGACGATGAAGAGTTTGAGAATCTCAAAATACTTATAGATACCAGAGAGCAAAAGCCATTAACTTTCATGAAGTCAGAGGAGCTTAAGTTAGATTTTGGAGATTATACCGTGGGGGGAGATGATTATAATTATACATATGTAGACAGGAAGGCTGAGCAAGACTTTAAGGGCACTCTGTCTGGAGGCATGAAGAGGTTCAGGAGAGAGCTTGAAAGGGTAAGGGAATTTGGATCTTATTTATTTATAGTGGTTGAAAGCGATTTAACTAAAATTTACAAAAACAATATGTTTGGCCCCCACAAATCAAACTTAAATTTTATATATCATAACATGAGACTTTTAACTCATGAGTTCAAGGGTCATTGTCAGTTCGTGTTTACTGGAAATAGAGCTAACTCCCAATCTGTAATACCTAAAATACTAAGCATTGGGGAGCCTTTATGGGGTGTTGATTTACAGTATTGGATAGATAAGGAAGGCATATAATGGCTTGGGAAGAAGGCAGTCAAAAGAGAAGACCTAAAGATCCTATAAACGAAGTAGTTGATTCTATAGACGGATTTCTTGAGGAGGATGTAGCTAAAGAGCATTTATATAAATTTTTAAAAGAGAATATCACCTTCACAACTAACCTAGTGTCAGGGGTTGATCTGTTTCCATTTCAGCATATGGCAATTAAAGCTATGTTTGAAACTGATTACTTTATGGGGGTATGGAGTCGTGGCATGTCTAAGTCCTTCACCACTGGAATATACGCATTCCTAGATGCCATACTGCACCAAGGGGTTGAGATCGGAATTCTTGCCGCATCATTCAGGCAGTCAAAACAAATCTTCAAAAAGATTGAAGACATAACAACTAAGCCAGAGGCTAAAATGCTAGCTAATTGCATCACCAAGAAGTCTAAGAGTAACGACGAATGGTTAATGGAGATTGGTAGAAGTAGAATTAGAGCTCTCCCATTGGGTGATGGCTCTAAGTTGCGCGGATTTAGGTTTCATAGGATTATTATTGATGAGTTTTTATTGATGCCAGAAAGAATTTATAACGAAGTTATTGTTCCGTTTTTGTCTGTAGTTGAAAACCCCACTCAGAGAGAGGATCTGTATAACTTGGAAACTAAGTTAATAGAGAAGGGTGAAATGAAAGAGGAAGATAGGTATATATGGCCAAACAATAAATTGATCATGCTATCGTCGGCAAGTTATAAGTTTGAGTATATGTATAAGCTTTATAGTCAATTTGAGGATTTAATTAAAAACCAAACAGATAATGCAACAAGGTGCATTATGCAATTTTCCTACGATTGCGCTCCCAAGCAATTGTATGACCAAAACCTCATTAACCAAGCTAAAGCGACAATGAGTCAATCTCAGTTCGAGCGAGAGTTTGGGGCATTGTTTACGGATGACAGTTCTGGATATTTTAAGACTTCAAGAATGGCTGCATGTACAGTTAGAGATGGTGAGGATCCTCATGTTGAAATTAAGGGTAGTGCTGAGGATGAATACATACTGGCATTTGACCCATCTTGGTCGGAAAGTGAAAGTAGTGACGACTTCGCTATGCAGGTTTTAAAATACAATAAAGACAATGGAACCTCAACTGTCGTTCATTCGTATGCAATGTCTGGCACCCCACTAAAAGATCATATCTTCTACTTTCACTATTTAATAAAAAATTTCAATATTGTAGCAATTGTAGGAGACTACAACGGCGGTGTTCAGTTTATTAACGCAGTTAATGAAAGTCAGCTTTTTAAGAGCGAGGGCATAAAAATTCAAACCATAGACGGCGAGTTTGATAAGATGGACACATATAAAGAGGAATTAAGGACTGCCAAAATACAATACAACAAAAAAGATCACAAGTACCTTATATTAAGAAAGCCAACATCAGATTGGATCAGAAGGGCAAACGAATTACTGCAAGCTAATTTCGACCATAAGAGAATATGGTTTGGGTCTAGAGCTGTAGAGGAGTCATACCACAAGCAGAGAGCTAAAAAAATTCCTATTAATAAGCTAAAATTCGTAAGATTATCTGATGACGAGCAAAAGCAAAGTGGCCCAGCAAAAATGATAGACTTTATAGAGCATCAGTACGATATGATCACCATGACTAAAAATCAATGCGCATTAATTCAAATCACAACATCTCCGCAAGGCACTCAAACTTTTGGCTTGCCTATTGAGCTCAGAAGACAGTCTGGGCCTGACAAAGCGAGGAAAGACTCCTATTCCGCATTGGTTCTTGGAAGTTGGATGGTAAAGGTGTTTCATGACATGCAAAATACTAAAAAGGAGAATGTAACGTCGACCTTTGCACCAATGTTTATAAGTTAACTTTAACTTAACTTTTAACTTTTATAGACTTTTATTATATCTTAGTGTACTATCAACTGTGAAACCGAAACGCAAATATACAAAACGCTCTGAATATTGGAACAAATTCAATAAGGCAACTATAGATAATCTGATAGAAGCAAATGATCAAACTTTACCAGAAACTGCTGGTGATAGTTTTTACCAATATGCATCATCAGCCGCCGAAGCAAATACGTCCAATAGGAGGGTGCAATATACAGATCATACTACAACACGTAGAAATGCCATAACAAAAAAGGTTAAAAGTGATAAATATGTCAACATTAGGACTGGACTCTTGCCTTACGACTATTCCTCAGACGGAGTTAATGTCAGGGATACTATAGAGCTTTGTCAGAAGGCGTATGCCAATGTCGCAATATTTAGAAATGCAGTAGATATTATGGCAGAGTTTTCAAACTCACCCATATACCTTGAGGGCGATAACGAAAAGTCTAAGAAGTTTATCGATGGATGGCTCAAGAAGATTAATATATGGGGAATCAAAGATCAATATTTTAGAGAGTATTATAGATCTGGTAATATCTTCCTGTATAGAATTGACGGAAAGTTTAGCTCGCAGGATTTATTGAAGTTAAATTATGTATATGCGTCACAAACATTAAAGCCTGGCGAAATACCTGTAAAATATATACTTTTAAATCCATACGATATAGTTAAGGATAAGACTACCGCATTTCAAGATGGAGTCTACAAGAAGGTTTTGTCGGAATACGAGCTTGAAAAACTAAGAGAGCCAAAATCAGAAGAAGATAAGAAGGTTTTTGACTCCCTTGATCCCGAAACAAAAGAGAAGATCAAAAAGGGTACATTCACACAAGAAGGTCTAAAGGTTAAGCTGGACCCCGAAAAACTTATTTATTCATTTTACAAAAAGCAAGATTACGAACCTTTTGCAGTGCCATTCGGTTTCCCCGTTCTTGATGATATAAACTGGAAACTTGAACTCAAAAAAATTGATCAGGCTATCTGCAGGACAGTAGAAAATGTTATACTGCTAATAACTATGGGTGCTGAACCTGATAAAGGGGGAGTTAACCCAAATAATCTTAAGGCAATGCAAGAGCTCTTTAAGAACGAAAGTGTGGGTAGAGCATTAATTGCTGACTATACAACCAAAGCTCAATTTGTTATACCAGACCTAAATAAGGTATTGGGGGCTGAAAAATACAAAATAGTAAACGAAGATATTAAAGAAGGTTTGCAGAATATTATTGTAGGTAGCGAAAAATTTTCTAACACACAAGTTAAAGCTGAAATATTCCTAGAGAGATTAAAAGAATCCAGAAATGCATTTCTTAATGATTTCCTTCAACCTCAGATTAAAGAAGTTTGCAGGAATATGGGTTTAAAAAGTTATCCTACGGCAAAGTTTGAGGAGATAGACATTAAAGATGAAGTTCAATTTCATAGAGTAATAACTAGACTTCTTGAGATTGGCATATTGACTCCTGAGCAAGGCATCAAGTCTATGCAGACTGGATTGTATCCAAATCCGAAAGACCTATCTCAAGTTCAAGAAGAATATATAGAGCAAAGGGAGAAAGGTTTCTATAATCCGCTCGTAGGCGGCATCCCGATGATTGAAAGTGTGCAATCAGAAAAAGATAGAGATTTGCAAGAAGAGCAAATGGATCAACAGGCTCAAATACAAAAAGAATCAATTAAAAAGCAGAATGAAACAAGCAACAATACTCCAAAGGCTCCCGGTCGACCCAATGGAACAAAAGAAATACCGCTTGAGGCTGCAGAGAAATATGGCACTAAGAATGTCCAGCAAACTATTTATAAAATAGAAGATCTACAGGAACATGCAATCGCAAAGTTTCAAGAAGAAAAGGGTATCAAGGAAATTAATGAAGGTCATATGAGCTTAATCAATCAATTATGCGAATCAGTGGTATGCTCGAAAGAGAGTCAGCAATGGAAAAGAACTGTAACTTCATGCATAAAGAATGTAGAGAAAATTGGCGAGTTAAGCGTAATTAATGAAATTCTAGATATTGGAGCTGAGCATGAGTTGACAAATTATCCATCCGCTATATTATATCATAGTAGACATAAATAAGTTTTTAGTGTATATATTTCTTTATGAGCTCTAAATTTAAATATAAAACAAAATTTTCAAATATAATTTTAGCTTCAGGCGACGTGGGATCCCCTGAAATTGGAATTAGTAAGGCGTCACTTGAATCTTTAAAAGGCTTAATTCCTGAAGACGTTGATTTAGAGGCGAATGCAGACTTGCTCGCAGTAGCCTTCAATGGCGCTGTAGTAAATAAATTCAACAGGAATGGAGACGGAATTAATTCTGGATCAGCAATTAACATAATTGATCAATTTAAACACAAGCCTACAAATATAGAGCATCAGAAACAAAAAGTAGTTGGCCATATTGTTTCAGCTTCATTTTCAAGCTTTTTGGAAAATGAGATACTTTCCCCAGAAGATGTTGAAAACAGTAATCAACCTTTTAATATTTCACTCGCATCTTTAATATATAAAACAGTTAATCCTCAATTTGCAAATTTAGTCGAGCAGTCAGTTGATCCAGATAGCGAAATGTATCATCAAGTTTCAGCAAGCTGGGAAATCGGATTTAATGATTTTGTTTTAGCTGCAGGAAGCAATGATTTAAGTGAAGCTGAAATTATTGAAGACGAAAATCATATAGAAGAACTAAAGGCTAATCTTAAATGTTTTGGTGGGGATGGAGTAATGGAAGACGGATCCCCTATTAACCGATTAATAGTGGGAGAAATCCTACCTCTTGGAATCGGCTTTACTTCTAACCCTGCGGCTGAAGTAAAAGGTTTGACAGTTGGTTTAAAAGAGCAAAATGAGGAAGAAAACGAAAAAAGCGAAAAAAATATTTCACAAATCATCAATTCTGATGTAATTAACAAAAAAAGTACTATTATGGACAATAACGAAATTTTAACTAACTTAGTGTCAGCACTTGAAGAGCAGACTTCTAATAAGAAGTTCTCTGAAGAAGCTGTGGCAACTGTTTCTAAAATTATTAACGACGCAATTCTTGAGCGTAACGAATCTTTCGTTCAGGAAAAGGAAGAGCTTGAGAACGAAAAAGCTGAATTATCAAAGGCTGCCGCAGAAAGCGCAGAAGAGGTAAAACAACTTCGTGAAGATCTTGAAGCTGCTAAGTCGCGTGTTTCTGAATTAGAGCAAAGCCAAAAACAACAGGAGGCCATCGCTCGCTTTGATTCGAGAATGTCCGTAGTAGAGGATATCTACGAACTTGATGATGAGAGTCGTCAAATTGTAGCTAGTGAACTTAAGGGTCTTGACGAATCAGAAGAAAGCTTTGCAGCTTTCCAAGAAAAACTTCAAGTCGTTCTTAAGCATCAAAACAAAGAATTTATCTCAAAGCAACAAGACGAGTTCAACGCTAAGCTTGCCGAGGCAGTTGAAAAGAGGCTTGAAGAGTTGAAGAGCGGAGACACTTCCGAAGAGGAAGCTGTTGAAGAAGCTATTGATTCTGTTGAAGCTGAAGAAGAATCTGTTGCCAATAATAATGCAGAGTCCTCTGAGAAGGAACTAACTCTTAAGGAAAAGTTTGAAAAAGCTTTCTCCGAAGACAATTTAACAATTAATTACTAAAATAAAGGAATAATTAGACATGGCTATTAGACTATTACCGTTTAGAGACTACGACGAACATGACGTAGTTAACTTATTCAGAAGTGCTGGAACTTTAGATAAATTTATCGATCTATCTGACGCCTCCAAAAGATCCACACCAGAAGGTGACGCTGGCGTTTTCGTCAAGGTTGCTGCTGGAGATCTTACAGGCGACTGGGATCCAGTTGACGTAACAACGAATCCGACAAGCTTGCTCGGAAAAACCGATTACCCACATGTTGGACGTAACACGTACCCTCAAACAGCGTTGGCTGTTGAGCCAACTGAGGGATTCGTAGCAGCTCCAGATGAAACTTGTATCGGAATTACCCTGCGTCAAACCGTTGCTCGTGACGAAAATGGAGAAAACCTCCTTTACAATCCCGTCAAGAAGGATGAGCTTTTTGGAGTTCTTCCAGGTGAAGCTGTACCAGTTCTCTCTAAGGGAATGGTAACCTTGACTGCAGACGCTCTCACTGGAGCAGGAACTGTAGGTCAACTGCTTGAGATAGATGCTCTCGGACAGGTGACCCCAGTTGATCGTAGTGCTGTCACAGGAGCCCAAGTGGTTGGTCAAATTCTTGCCGTTGGAGATCGTAATGATAATGCTGGCTCACAAGGCGGAAAAAATGTTTTCGGTAATGCTGGATATCAAACAGGAGCTTATTACATCGTCAAAATTGACTGTGCATAATTTAATAAAGAAAGGTAACATTTAAAAATGAAAATTACATTAAAGAGAACAGAAGAACAAATTGAGTTGGTTAAGGCTATGGCATCCAAGAACCGTGATGTCGCATACGAAGCTCAAGTTGCTCTTGCAGAATTTATCGGACCCGTCCTCGCAAAGGTTGTAAATCAAGCTCCTACGCTTAGCAATCTTTTCTCGAACTTCCAGTTCAGCGCTGACGAAAGCCCAAGCATCCCAATGGATCTTTACTATGACATCACTGATGAAGATTATGTTACAGTTTGGAGCCAATCGACGCCTGGCGGTCTACCTACTAACACCGTAACACCTATTGGTGGTGAAATGAAGTTCACAACCTATCGCATCGATAGTGCTGTTGACTTCGACAAGCGTTACGCCCAGCGTTCCCGTATGGACGTCATCAGTAAGTCGTTTACCCGCGTTGCTCAAGAGATCCTTTTGAAGCAAGAGCGTAATTCGGCAACTCTTATGCTTGGCGCTCTAGCTGAAGCTGTGACTAAGAATAAAAACCACGTTATTAAGTCAAAGAATGCTGGACGTCTTATCCTTGATGACTTCAACGAACTTCTCACTCTTGGTAAACGTATCAATACTGCATGGACAGGTGGAACACCTGAAGGCGGCATTGGTGGTCGTGGAGTAACTGACCTTATCGTTTCCCCTGAAGTAGTACAAGGTCTTCGTGAGATGGCTTACAACCCAATTAACACTCGTGGAACTGCCACAGACATCCCTGCTACTGACAGTATGCGTGAAGCTATCTACAGTAATGGTGGAATCCCTGAGTTTTATGGTATTAATATCATGGAGCTTCAAGAAATGGGTAAAGGTCAGCGTTTCAATAACTTGTTTAAAACTCTTGTTGAAAATGAAGCTAATGACGTAGGTCATGCTGTTGATGGCACCTTTGATGATGGCGGACAAGCCACATCCGAAATTGTTATCGGTCTCGACAAACGTGTCGAATCCATGCTTCGTGCTGTTGCAACAGATTCCGAAACAGGATCTGAGTTCAGCCTTCTTGCCGATGATCAATACAGCGTTCGTCAGTCCAAGATCGGATACTACGGATCTGTTGAAGAGGGTCGCATGATCCTCGACACCCGTGCCCTTTTCGGTATTGTAGTGTAAGACTTTTAATCTTAATTGTCTTTTATCAAAAAATCCACCTTTTTCGGTGGATTTTTTGTTTATATAAGTTATTATATGTGTACATACCTAAAATCAGGAAAATTATTATGGCCAACAAAAAAACAACTAAAACAACTAAAAAGGCTACTGCAAAGAAAAAACCTATGCAATATGCCGACGGAAAAGATGACAGGAAAGCTGTCGCCAAAACTGTAGAGGAGCTAATGTCAGTCAAGACTAGAGACCCTTTTTCTGTGGCTAGCGGAGAGAATTTTGAAGACGCTATTGGAAGCATGAGCTTATCTGAACTTCAAGAAATTGCAGTCAAGGCTGGAGTTTTTCCGTCTGGAACAAAAGCCACCCTTAAGAACAAGCTTTTAAAGGAGTATGACAATAGATCCCACGGAAGATACGGGGGGAGCACAAGCTCAAAACCCATAGTAGATCCCAAATCTAAGAAAGCTAAAGAGATCCTAAAGATTATCAACGAGTAATGAATCAGCTTGGCAAGCTTGCTTATCATATATGGGATATTGAGTTTGGAGACCATTCTACAGCATTGGAGCGAGAAAGGGAGTGCTTACTTATATCTGGATATCTTGAAGCGAACTTAGGCCAGCTAAATACACTTATCAATTCAGACTTCTATATAGACAAAACTAAAGATGAAGTAGTGCCAGAGCTTCAATATGAAGAAAAGGCTATTTTTACACAGCTTTACCTCAAGGACTATATGCAAAAGCAGTCTAGGAAGGTTTTAAGCAATGCTACAATTACTAGCTCCAGCACTACGACAACAGATGGCGTCACTGATTGGGTTGAGTTGAGAGAGGGCGATACGTCAATTCGTCGCTCAATTGCTAGTGCGACATCCAAAAATGCATCAGCAAAAATATTCCAAGATGCATCAAAAGAAGCTATGGAGCTATTAAAGCAAATGGTTCATTCTTATAATTTATATGGATCTATTCCGCTTCAAGTTGCAGGCAAAGATGGAACTCCAGATGATGTCAGCTATCAGAAGCGAGAGGATCCCACGCTTATTCAAGAAGTACAAAGCATGCGGGAAGCTATTTCTCAGTTAGATGCATTGCAGGCTCAAATAGATTCAGTGAAGGTAGATATATCCGCAAGTAAGATTAATGGATTTGCCGATACTATTATCATTCCTAAAAATGCTGATGAAATATATGTAGACTGGTCTCAATCTTACAACCCGACAACAACTCCAACAGTACTAGCTACCCTCAGAAGTGCCGATCAAGATGACCCAATTATATCCTACAGGATTGAAGGGGCAGTGTCGCTAGCTGGGTGTAGATTTGTTTTCTCTATGAAAATGCCAACCAACAATTACGCCCTAGAGGTTGCGGCTTTTCTTATAGACTAAAGCTCTTCTTGGTCTTTGGTAAGGTGTTCAAATAGTCTTTGTTGATCATTTGGGCTAGCATAAAACCATTTGTACATTACATCGCTCTTAATCTTGCGGATTTTCTTCTCTATTTTTAATATTTCAGACTCTATTGACTTAATCATTTCAGGGCTGATATCTTGAATTTCTACATCAAGATCCAAGGCAACGCCAAGAACTTTATTAAAGTCGCCATCTTCCTTACCTAGGGTTGCCTCTCTGTATAATTCAATCCTTTCCTCAATCTCTTCATCAGATAGGTCACGAGTTTTATCTGGGTGGGTTATTTTCACTATTTCTCTATATAGTTCGTTGGTCTGTTGGTCGGCTTTTTGGGTCTTCTTTTTCTTGGGGGTATAATTCTCAAACGGAGCTTTGATCTTTTTCCTTTTACAATACTCAAACATATTTTTAATGAATAAGGTTTTTGCATGAGAGAATACATTATTGATCTCCTCTCTTTCTAGATTAAGATAGGATATTTTGTGCTTTAGTTTTTTAAATTTCTTCTTTATAGACTTCCTGTGGACATCTTCATTTACTTCTTCTGACAAGTCGGAAGATTTTGAATATGCTTTATTTTCAGGTATATATTCTCCAAGCTCATCAACCTCCCTTTTTTTAAATAAGTCTGTCCAGTCTTCCATGTTATATATGTTTACACAAAAAGGGTGGCCCCGAAGGGCCACCCAGAGAATAATCTAACCTAGATTAGGCAGATGCGATGATTTCGAGAACGTAGTCGTTGCTAGGCATTCCGTCAGCGAATACGACTGTGCAACCTGTTGTGGTAGCTTCAGAAACCATTACTGGAATGATAACTGCGTCGTTTTCGATGTTACGGAGAACCGCTACAACACTAGGAGCGCTGCCGAAGGTGAATCCATCGCCATTGTCATCAGCCCAAGTTGTGGACTTAGCAGAGTCTCCTTGAGACAAGGCTACTTTAGCTGTGATAACAGTGTTGTTGGATTGCTTTGCGTGCAAGCTGGAAACGTCAGAGTTTAACTCTTCATTTCCGCCAGAGATGTCAGCAGCAAGGC
>CEOU01033006.1_pt1 | contig 17063 bp, 21 predicted proteins | sample 530731 | NCBI WGS metagenome assembly CEOU01 (sample SAMEA2620894, study PRJEB7988) | marine metagenome | isolation source: saline water (ENVO:00002010), including
GTAGGTATAGATGGGATATAAGACTCACTAAAAGGTACAGGTTCCCATATGATATTACAATCTATACCGTTTTCGCCTCTTTCAAAGGCTTTTACCTTTTCTAGTTTTTCAGAATTAGCATATGATCCTACTCTTAATGCAGATTTTGGATCAGGACATGGTGGTATTACTATATCTTCCTTTTCTTTATTTTTAGGTATTTCAGGTGTATCAGCTTTAGGTGGTTCAGGTGTATCTATGGGTTTTTGTCTTTCTTGTTCTACTATTTCTAATTTATTAGGATTGTAATCTAATGGTAAATATGATGGTATATAACTATTATCAGGACAATTATAGTATGTGCCGTTAGGGTCATCTTCTATAATTTGTGTATTTTTTATACGTGCATCTCTATGTGTTTTAACACAACCAGGCATATTAAGACTAGGTAATGGGATATTTAAGCTTTCTGTAGTAGATGGTATATAAGTAAATATTTTTATTTCAGGTATTACAGGTATATTAATTTCTGTAATTTCCACATTATTTTAATTTTAAAGGTATAGATTTACCTGTATTTATTGGTATTTGTTTTTCTAACATAGATGGTAAAATTTTTTGTACATCAGATAATACCATATTCAGCATTTTATTCTGAAATTGAGGTGACGTAAGGTATTTGTAGCCAAAAAATGATGTAATTAAGGTACTAGATATAAGTATAAATGAAGCTATACTTAGAATGTTAGAAATTTTTTGAAACATTTTTTATGTGGAAAGAAGCGTTTATTAAGGCTCTAGCACCTATTTCTTTGATGGTGCTTTTTCTGATTGTTGGTCTAGCCCCTCTTTATTTGATTGCTGGTTTAATGACACGTTCTTTTTCAACAACAACTCCCCAAACTGAATACCGCCCTGTAAAGCGTTAATATTCACAACAGCTTCATCAAAAACTTTTTTGGCGTGATCTCTTGTTTTTGTTTGTTTTTCAAGCTCTTCTTTCCATTCTAGGATTTGTTTTTCTGTAATACCTTGCATAATGTTTTCTTTTTATAATACCAATTTTTGTAATTTATACAATTTCTGTTAAATTCATTTTATATTTTTTGCCATTTCTGTTATTTAACATATAAACATTATCTTCACCCTCTTGTAATGTCCAATCACCCCATGTACCGTCTACTTTGTTAGGATTATCTTCTCCATTACTAAAGTGCATATCTTGTACATATATATTAGCCCACCTTCTATTACTTAATCCTAAATCTGCTGAATTATTATAAGTAGGCCATATTGTACCATTAGATTTTATATAAACTCTATCATTAGCGTTATGCCTAAAAATAAATGAATAATCACCACTAGAACCGCCAGAAATATAAAGTGCATTACCATGATGTTGAATTTTTCCGTAATGGTTCCCTGTCCAGTTGCCATTAGTAAACCTAATATCACTACCAGCATTAACAGTTAAAGCCCCTGCACCACCACTTACACCAATATCACCTGTAAAAGTACCTCCTGATGCTGGTATACCTGCAGATGCAGATGTAATATAACCTGCACCATTTGTTAACTGGTTATTGTTTGTTGGAATAGTTGGTTTATTAGATAAATCATTATATGAACCTGAAAATGTACTATAACCTGCACCATTTGCTAATTGATTATTGTTAGTTGGTATTGTGGGTAAATTACTTAAACTGTTGTAATCACCATCAAAAGTTGTATAACCAGCACCATTTGTAAGCTGATTGTTATTAGTAGGTATTGTAGGTAAATTAGTTAAATCGTTATAGCTTATATCAATACTTTGTGAGCCGTCAAAAGCATTACCATTTATATTTACTGATGCTGCAAGTGCTGTAGCTGTTGAAGCGTTACCTGTTGTGTCTTGGTTTCCAGTAGTATTTACACCTGGTAAATCAATATTTTGTGATCCGTCAAAACTTACGCCAGCAATTGTTACTGCACTTGAAAGTTGTGTAGCTGTAGCTGCATTGCCATTTGTATCTGCAGATATAGTTGCAGGTAATCTTGATGATGATAGCGTACCAGCGTTTATATTAGATGCGTTTCTATAGTATGAACCCTCTTGACCATCTAACAAATCAGCGTCTAGTCCGCTTCCAGCCCCATCATTGCCATTATGGTACAGCTTCCCACTAGCACTATTAGAACAAGTAGAAAGGTCTATAAAAACTCCACGATTATTACCACCATCTTCAAATATTCTAAAATTATTATTGTTAATATCTACTACCGCATTACTGCCACTTAATGAGCCATTTGGTGCGTATGTAATACGTATTTCTCCACCTTCACCACCACTTACTGATGAACCACCGACTGTTAATATGCCATTTAATAAAGTATTCGTATCAGACCTTAAAAAACTTGACGAAGAAATACCATCTAGTAAGTCAGCGTCTAGTCCTGACCCTGCACCATCTACAGTTTTTATTAATGTCAGTATTTCGCTTGCAGATTGATCTGCTGTAGCACCATCTTCTACATTTATTATTCCTCTTACACTTGCTGCACTAAGAACTTCTAGATCTCCTGTACCATTTGTAGTTCTACCTAGAATAGTATCTGTAATTACGTTTTGCATTTTTGCAAGCGTAACAGCATTATTATCAATAGTAAAAGTTTGTCCAGAATTACTTACTGTTACATCACCTTTATCACCATCATCAATACCACCTCCACCTGTTATCTCAGTAACATTGCCATTATCTCTTTTTGTAAATAATTTACCATTATCAGTTCTTATAGCTATTTCACCTATATCTAAATCACTTGCACCAGGGTCACTTCCAGAACCTCTTTTTAGCTTAATTTGGTTTGCCATTTCTTAACCCTCCTTATGATTTGTTTTTAGTAGCTACCTCCGTCTATGTTAAAGCTAGATACACTTTCGTTTTCTAAAAATGTTACTAAATCACTTAAGGCTACTTGTTTCATAGTTCCATTATCATTACAAACAAATCTATCTGCTGCTGCTAAAGTTGTGCTAGTTGCAGATGTACTACCATCTGTACAAGTGTTTAGTTCAGTTGTCGTAGAATTTAAGCCATCTAATTTATTTATTTCTGTAGCATCAGCAGTAACACTTGTTAATTTACTTACTGGTAAAGTACCTGTGATAGAACTAGCAGCTAAATCTAATGCTATTTCTGCTGATTCTATAACTAAACCACCATTTGCTTTTAAATCAACAGATATTGTATTACCTGATTTTTGTAGACCATCTGCTGTTGTAATTTGACCTGCACCTGAAAATTGTGCAAAAGTTAAATTATTTGTGCCTGTTACTGCGCTACCTTTGTTACTTGTACAAACAAAACCATTATCAGCATTTACAGTACCTTGTTCAATAAAGGTAAACATTCCAGCAGCATCAGAACCAGCAGCTAAATCATCTGCCCTTGCAGGTGATGATCCAACAATATATATTCCGTTTTGACTTGCAGTACTTTGATCTTTAACCAGTACTCTGTCATTAGTAGATAAAGTTACACCGTCAATTGTATCTCCATTATTAAGTGCAGTTGATATTGTTATGTTTCCTGTAGTAGCTGCCACACATGAATCTTTAACATCTAATCCTTGTGCTGTAGCCTCTACAAACCCTTTAGTTGCTGCATCTTGTGTATTTACAGGATCAGCAAGGTTTGTAATTGTTTGGCTGTTTAATGAAACTGATGCTGATGGTGCAGCTAATTGATCTAGTCTATTTGTTCTTACACCTGTATCGAAATCTGAAATTTTTGTATGCAATAGCGTAGGCACGTCTGCAGCTACCATTGCTCTAAATGTTGCAGCACCATTACTTCCATTTGGTGCAGCTAAAAATGTATTTTGTGTTCTACTTGTAAATAAGTCTGCAAAACTTCCTGATCCTCCAATAGGTTCAATTGTTGTTGCTGAACCTCCTGAACCTCCTGTACCTATACCTATAAATAATTTTTTACTGGCTTCAGCAAAGGCTAGTTCAGCATTTTCTAAGCTACCTGGGGCTGAACTACCTGTACTTCTTTTAATTCTAATTGTGTTAGCCATAATTAATTAGGTTTCAAAAATTTCCACCGTCTACAATATTAGTAACTGTAACAGTGCTATCTGCTATAAATGTACCATTACTTGATGAAAAACGCACTAGGCTGCCATCAACTTTATTATCATCAACCATTGTTGTATTACTACTTGAAAAAGTTGCGCCCTGTGCGCCTTGTGTTACAACTTCTACTGTTGTTACATCTGAAATTTGACTAACTGTAACTGAATTAGGACTACTCACGCTGTATACCCCTCAAGTATTATTAATCTACCTCTAAGATACACACTTTCATCACCATTTGGTTGTGTTAATTTAATATCATAATTAACGCTATCAAGATCAAATGTAGTTGTTTGTACATCAGTTAATTTAAGGTCAATTGTGCCTGTAGATCTATTTGTATATGTAACTCCCCAATCTGCATATTTATATGTACGTTCTTTGTTGTATACCTCTGCTGTTACTGAGTATCCAGATAAATTAATTGCATTACCATTACCATCTTTTAAAGTAAGACGTATAGGAAAATCTGACCGCCTTACTATCTTAAAATCTTTTTCAGCAGGTATTATTGCCATATTTAGCTAGGTTTTGGGTTTTCGTCTTTTACTTTTTTATTATGTGTACAGAACTTGCCAGTTGCGTCTAATTTACCTGCAATAATATCATCATAAATCATAGCTATTTGTTCGTGCAGTTCAGCATATTTTTCTGTAGTTCCATCATTCTCCCTAGTTCTTTTTCTTTCGTATTCTTTTGCCTCGTATTCAATCTGTAAACGCTGTATTTCTGTTTTTATTTCATCTAGTGTTGGTTGTGATTGTGTATTATTACTATCCCAATAAAGAGTACTCCAATCATTATCCCTAAGTGTCCACATACTATCCTTTGACGCAAGTGACTCTATTGCGTGATGTATGTTAATATTTTTGCCGTCAAAATCGTTTTTAGTCCAGGTCATTAGTTTTGTGCGTATTCAACAATAGTTAGGAAACTTCTAGATCCCCAGGAATCACCACCGCCAGTTGCAGCAGTTCCATTAAAATACATAGTACCACCACCGCCTGTTTGTGGCCTATGTTGCACTGCATAGCCAACACTACCAGTAGTATTAGGATTATCCCAAAAAGTACAAGTACAATTAGATCCAGCAAAATTTGACGCAATAAAGCTAGATTGCATTGCACCCATTAAGTTTCTACCATTATTAGCATTTTGAATTACAGATCCGTTTCTTAATAATCTTATAGCACAATCATTAGCACTCATATTTCCACTTATGCAAGCTGTGTACATGATAACAATTAGACTACCACTATTTTTAGGGGTAATACTTAAAGTTCCCATAGGGTTAGTATTCCAGTTGTTTGTACTTCCTGATTGAAAACTATCTGATGATGTTCTAACAATTTGTAAAACTGGATCATCAAGTGTTCCTTTTGATGTATTTATTGCCATTAATCGACCTCCTGTAAAAGAAATTTAAATTTTTTGCCAGTTCTTTCGTTAATCAAGAATAAGTCACTATGTCCTTCCTGTATAGTATAGCTTCCCCACGTTCCGTCAACGTCATTTTTATGGCCTTCGTTAGATAAACTTAAATCGTTTACAAATAAATTAGCCCATCTTAGTGATGTAGAACCTAAATCGAAAGTATTATTAGATGCTGGCGTTAATGTACCTAAACCTGCTAGTGATGTTTGTGTGCCTCCTAGTGAAATAGATGTAGATCCTATTGTAATTGTTGACGTTTCTACAATCGCTACCGTACCTGATTGATTTGGTAGTGTTAATGTTCTATTTGCTGTAACTGTACCAGCCTTAACTGCTACATAATGACTATTATCATTATCGTTAAAACGTATTTCATTTTGTAGATTAAGTGTAATTCCGTTAGCGTCAAAATTCATCTGTTCTGTACCAGCAGAACAAAAACCCATAATATTAGCTGCTTTTCTAAATAAACCTAAATCTGTATCGCCATCAAAACATAGTCCTGGTGATGCTGCACTATTAGAATCATCTAGCTGTAGTTGCCCTGTCATTACACCGCCAGCTTTAGATAGTAATCCTAAATTTGTTTCGTCAATGTTTCCTATATCTGTAAAACCACCATTTGTTGAATTTCTAATTTTTAATATTTTTGTAGTTGTATTCAAAAATGGCATACCAGCTACACATTGACTTGTAGCTAAGTCTGAAGATTTAGAGTTACATGATTGTATTGCAGCAAAAACATTATTAAGATCAGTTCTCACGTTTGCGCCAGAGGCATTTTCAATTGTGTAATTTGTAACGTCAGCCACGATAAATACTATTTTTCTTCATGTTAACCTCCTTTGCCAAAACCAACAGCACTATAGGTAAAGTTCCTATTTATACTAGCATTACTTGAGTTTTTAAAATGAACTGTAAAACCTGTACCTGATACATTTGTTATTTCATAGTAATCACCTGATGCCATGTTTTGAGGTGATACACTAACTGCTGGTAAAAAATTATTTAAATTACCTAAAGCTGAAGTACCTACGAAAAATGGACTTGAAAAAGTTACATTAGCAGCACCACTACCAGATGCAATAACTGAAGATCTCTCAGTACGTGATGGTAAAGTAGCAATATATCCAGCTTGTTGTAAATTCATATTTTGTGCTGTATCAGTAGTAGCTAATGTTATGCGAAATTGAAAACCTCTACCTTTAAATGCGCCATTTGCAAAATCATTAAAAGTACCGTAATTACTCATGTCAGTTGATGTACGTACAGCAATAGTTGCATTAGCTTCATTTGCTACAGCACCATCAAAATCTGTCCAGGTATCAATAAGTTCTGTTCTATTATCAAATTGATCACCTGTATAAAAACCAACACCCTGGAAATGTCTTTCTAGTTGTAATGAAAATATCCCCCCTAGATCTAGGGTTTCTACAAAATCATATGTACCTGTTGAATTTGTAACAGGATTTATTAATTTTAAACCACCTAAATTAGTATCGTAAACTACGTTAGTTTTTGTACCACCATAAGGTGTACTGTCAGTATCTTCACGATCAGTTTTGACTATAATTTTATCTAATAATTGTACTTTTGCTAAACTAATTTTTGTTGCATTTGTACTAAACCTACCACCATCATCTTGAAATTTAAGCAAATATGTACCAGTTAAAGCAGGTACAATTACCTCAGATGAATTACCAGATACAGCTTTTATAATATCTTGTGAAGTTTGAAAAGTAGCAGCATTTCCAGTTTGTATAGAGTGCCTTACATAAACTCGACCACCATGTAAAACATCTGCAGAAACAGATTGATTAAACCTTAATCTTACAAATTGATCATTTACTGGTTCTATTGTTAAACCACTTACATCTTCAGGTACAGCAGTTTTACCAATAGCGTTAAATTCTTTAGTTGTAGCATTTGCAGATAAACGTAATGCTGCATTATATGAGAAAACTTGAAATGTATATTTACCAATAGGTGTATCTAATAATTCAAAATCACTACTAAATACTACTTGTGAAACATAATTACCATTTTCAAATTTATAATTTACTTGATATTGTGTAACCCCTTCTACTGGTTGCCAATCTACTATTAATTTACTCCTTGCAATGTTGTTTATAGCTATAGTTTTTTCTGTAATAGTTAAAGCTGATGGTGGTTCTGCAAGTCTGTTTAATAAAGATATATTTCTAGTTGGTAATGGCGTGCCATTTTCTATAAATGCATATTTACCAGGAATATATGTAAGTGCTGTTATCAAGTAGTTAACACGTTCTTGCTCTTCAACAGTTATAACCTTAAAAAGTTGTGTATTTAGGCTTGTACTAGATAACAAATATGGTGCATTTGCGTTTGGTGCTGCACTAAAAGCATTAGTTACATTTATAACACCATTTGTAATTGATGTAATATCTCTTTCTTCAAAAGTACCATCAGGTAATACAACAGATATTTTTGGATTATCAGCTAGTGATGGTAGTGAAGTTTGGTTCACTGCATCTATTGTAATAGCATTAGTAGTTGCGCTAACGACTCTACCACCCCTTCTAACACCTGCCCTTACAGGATCGTTTACAGCTATAACACTACCTGGTCTAACAACAACACCTGCATCTATAGAAGCTGTAAATGTGCAAATTTCACTTTCATTATTCTCAGCAAATAATATTGCACGCCCTAATCTTGCAGCCTGGTTACGTGATGTAGTTGCATATGCTTTTACTTGTTTAACACTATGACCAAATTTAGCTATTGCTGCAGCATCTTCGACAACCTCAAAATCAACTTCCATTGAGTCCATATTAAAGTAGCTTACAGAAACTACACTATGTCTTTGTTTTAAACTACTGCCACTATAAGAAAAACCATTTTCAGTTACATTTGACAAATTAAATATATAACTTGGATCTTGTTCTTTATCTTGTGCAACTGTTATAGAACCAGCAGACCATATTGGCATACATCTCATTACGCCAGCAAGATCATTTATTGCATCAAATGCTTGTTTAGGACTTTGTATATTTACATTACAGCTAAATCTAGCTTCTTTAGTACCTGCGCCAGTACCATCATCTACTAATTCATTTGCATATTTACTTGCAGCTACAAAACTAAATAAGTCAAGATTGCTATCGATAATATGATTTCCTAGCCCATACCTTGTATTAGTAAGCAAGTCTAGTAGGCACATACTAGGACAATTTGTATATGTTGCTGCCTGCATAGTTCCATCAAATACATATCCACTTGGATAAATTATTCTTCCAGTTTGTACATCAACAGTTGGTGTACCTGAATTGTTAGCACCTGCGCCTGGTATTCTTACCTTTATACCTCTAATCCTATATTTTCTTGTAGGTATGCTGTTAAATTGCTTACTATCAAGTCTTAAAGCCATATATGCGCTATTAGGATATGTAGATTTATTATCAATAACCTCCTGTAAACTTGTAAATTGAAATGCATTTACACGCTGAACATTTGAACTATCTGCTGTAATTCTTATAACTCTTACATCAACAGTAGTAAAACCACTTGTTAAATCTATTCTATGATCTCTTGCATATGCGTCAGCAGTTCTACCTTCAACAAAATCTACAACTTTATCAACAAAACCACCATTATCATGTTGTAACTGTATTTTATAATCAACTTTATCACCTCTAACATCACCATCATCTTCAAATATTTGGATTTGAGGCCATGTTAACGTAACTATAACTGCATCAACATCTGTATTCTGTATTTGCCTGGTAACAGAACCAATAATACCTTGTGTATTCGTACCATCAGAATTAACAACAGTTACATTTATACCTGTAGGTGATCTACTTTCTTCAGGTATACCACTCATTGCTGTTTGATTTGCAGTACCAAATTTTTGTTTAAAAGTTACATTTTGAAAATTAAAATCAGTATCATTAGGTGATGCATTGTTAGCAGCTTCATTTAGTATTGGCGTGTCATCAAGAAATACATCTTTTAATGATGCATTGTGATATGCATCAGATGTTTTATCAGTAATACCTGCTTTAGATGGGGTTGCAAAACCCTCTATTTCACCTTCTGATATGAGATCTTGCACTGTTGCAAAGGATCTAGAATGTAATGTATCTGGCGCACGATATGGTGGATCAGGAGATTTACTACCGCCACCACTAGCACCACTAATAATAATATTTTTATCTGTCATGCTGTAACCTGATTTGTGTCAATTGCTGCAGATATTACAACAGATCCAGTAATAATTTCACCATATACTATAGGTACAGGTGTACCTGCCCTTGATGTATTTTGTACACCGCTAAAGCTAAAGGATAGTCTAGGATCTTCTTCACTAGAAAATTGTTGTGGGTCAGGGGTTGGAAATAACATACCGCTTACACCACCTAATACTAAAGAAGCACCAATACCAAATGCAGCTTTAGCACCTAATCCAGCAGATGCTAATCCAATACCTCCACCACCAAATGCTAAAGGAGATGTAAATAAACCACCAACACCAAATGACATTGCAATTAAAGCACCACCTAAAACTATTTTACCTACATTTCCTCTACCTGATATAACAGGTATAAAATTTATATCTTCATCACCAACTGGATAATGCACTTGTTCTTTATCTATATATTCATTACCTACTTTTATCATGTAATATTTTGGTGACATATATTCTTCTAAATTTGGAAAATTATTTACTAAAAAACTTACAGCTTGACCAACACTGTTTACTTTTACATTAAATTCTTTATGGCCTATGTGTTCTGCAAGTTTTCCGTATAATTTAACTTTTCTGTACATAACGTAACCTTTTACCAGTACATTTTAATAACCATTCATTGTATGGTTCTTTACAACTTAGTCTATCTGAAAGATGATGCAATACCTCACCATCTACAAAAATTGCCACATGGTTTAGACCTTTTCCAAGTATAGACATAAACAATAAATCACCATTTTCTAATTTTTCGTCATGTTTAAGTAATCTAAAACCAGTATCTTCTGCACATTTTTCAAACATAGGATTATAAAAAAATTCTTCAGGTGTTCTTGGTCTATCCCAATCACGTAAATTTATGTTTTTTTCTTGTTTATACCAATCTCTAACTAGAGTCCAACAATCTGCTAAACCCCAAACATATTCTCTTCCTAGTATTGGTGGTTTATATCCAGATGGCTCTATATATCCCCATTTTTCAGTTTTAGGATTAACAATGTAAAAAGGTAGATTTACATTTTCACAACTTATTTTATCTGCCTGACTTGCTATAGGTGCAGTATATGGGTGACTATGTATAACGCCTATTATTTCTCCAACTTTTTCTGATTTTATATAATCATCTGGATCTAATAAAAAAGTTTCACTTTTATCATATGCAAGATTATTACATGGCATATAAATTTTTTTACCTTTTTTATTTATAAGTAAACCAACTGATTCATGTGGATCCTCTTTTTTTGCGTGTAACAGTGCTTTATATTTCCAACTCATTAGAATGTACCAATACTAGGAAACAATAATCTTGTTGCTTGTCTACCTGGTATGTTAACGCCAGCTAAATCTGTAGGTGCAGCTAATTCAAATTCTACTAATTCTCTATTTTCACTTGCTTTTCTATCAATACTATATATTTCTTGTGGAAACTCGATATTAGGATTAGCTGTAGGATTCTGATTATTAACAAAATTAACAGCATCTAGAAATTTAGCTAATGTTGTTATTCTTGTTAAAATAGCACCTGTTAAATCATTACCTGTAGTTGTATCATTTACAGTTAACAATATTGCAGATATTAAACCTGTAGCATTACTAATTTGTAATTTTGGTCTTGGTATTTGTCCTCTTTGATACGCCCAACCCTCACCATGTACAGGAAATCTTAAATATGTTTGACCCTTCCAAACTATTTCACCGTTTGCATTTAAATTACTGCCTGCATGAAATCTATATATAGTATTAGCACCATGTAAATCTGTTTTTAATTGAAGTGTAAATAGTTCAATAACTGCAGATGGATTTATAGATTGTAATTCAGTAAATAATGCTGTATTTATTGTCATTATACAGTTGGTTCAAAAACTTCTCTAAATGTAGCTTTTAATGTTGCTCTATTTGGTTTATTTATTGCTTTTGACCAGCTATCACATACAAATTTATATGATGTAGTTTCTTTAGGTGGTGTATAGTCAAAACTAGCATTATCATCAGATCTAGCATCTAAAAAAGCTTCAAAGGTATCACATTCTGCCTCTGTAATATTATTCCAGGTCAATACATATTCTTTTGGATTTTGTTTTGCTGCTAAACCTAGATATATACGGTGTTCATAACCATCAGCAAATTTTACAACTCTTTTTTTTGGTGCTGAGTTTTTTTGTACACCATAACTAGCTTCAGGTGTTGATGGAAATGTTGCCATTATGCTAATAAACCTCCTGGCCTTCTTTGTTGTATTAATTCAGATTGTACTGCAGCACCAATAAGTCTACCTAGTTGTTGTCCAGCATTTTGATCACCTTCAACACTTGAGCCACTAGCATCAACATTAACAACAATATTACCTATACCACCACCTTGTGCTTGTACACCTAATTTACCGTTTGCACCTCTAGATAGAGGTAAAATCGCCTCTGCACCTGCCTCACCCATAAGACCCATACCGTTAGCCATAGGAAAAATTGTAGGCTTATTTACAACACCGCCATATGCATATTTTTGTACCTTACCATTCATAAATGCATTACCATCTGCATTACCAAATAAACCACCTATAAATCCTGTTAAAGGTTTTGTAATTGTTTGCTGTATAGCTATTCTTGCCATGTCAGCAATTATTGATCTTGTTAAATCCTTGAAATTAAGTTTTCCTGTCATTACAAAATTTACTAATGCATCTTCCATACCTTTTATTCCTTTTACAACAACATCTGCCATAGACTCACCTAAACCTTTAATACTGTCGTTAAAAGTCTTAAGTTTATCTCTCATAGTTTGACCAAAAGTTTTATCTATAGTGTCACCTGCATCACCTGCACTACCCTTGATATTATTGAAATATGTAGCAGGTGCATTTGTTGTACCAGAGAATAATTCCTGTATCTTGTTGAAACTTTCAGTAAATCTTTCTGAAAAACCTTTTGTAAAATCTTCTCCTAATAATGATGATAAATTACTTTTTTGTTGACCTACAAATTTATTACCTAAGTCTTTTGCAATATTTCCAGCACCACCTAAAAATTTTTTTATAAATGGTGGTATTTTTATATTGTCAAAAAACTCTTGTACACGTTTAGCTGCTGTACCTAAAATTCTTGTCACTTCATCTATTAATTTAATTGTTGCAAAAATACCAATAGATATACCTCTTATACCAATTTCAATTGCATTAAAAAATCCACTAAAATCATTTTCTGAACTAAATAAATCACTAAATACACCAACAATAGTATTAAGTGCAGGTAATAAAGCATCTGTTAGTTGTTTTCTAAATCCATCAAATCTAATTCCTAAAACAGCTATTTGATCATTGAAAAACTCTGCATTTTGTGCAAATTCATCAGAAACAGCATAATTAAATTCAGTAAGTGATTCTGCGCCACCATTTAGTAGATTAATTAAACTTGCACCTGATCTACCAAATATCTCCATTGCTAGTGCAGCTTTTGTTGCACCATTTTCCATTGTAGAAAATCTATCTGATACTTCTCCTAAAACTTGTTCGCTTGTTTTAAATGTGCCATCTGTATTCCTTACTGATATACCTAATGCATCAAAACTATCAGAATATGTAGCAACACCCTGATCTGCCTCCCTCATTGATTGTGCTAACCTTCTTAGACCTTTATCAATAGTTTCCTGGCTAACACCTGCTAACTTACCAGCATTGACATATGCCTGTAGTGTGTTTGCAGCTATGCCAGTTTGATCTGCCATTTTACCAAAACTGTCAGCACTATCTATTGCACCTTTTACAAGTCCTACAAATGCACCGCCAGAAATTAATATCCCAAAAGTAGCAAAGGTTTTATTAAGACCACCCATTGCTAGTCTTAAATTTTTTACACGCCCTGCAACTCCTTGCATAGAGTTACCTAAACGCTTTATAGAACCTGCACCTACAGTTTTTGCTGCAACAACTAAATCAAACTTTGCCATTTATTTATCCTTATTCAAAGCTCTTAATGCTGCACTTTCCATTATTTGTAAGTTTTCCAGCATAGTTTTTTTATCTTCTATACAATACAGTTTAATCATTTCTAACACACTTGTATAGTCAAGTCCAACTAATCCACTAACTCCTACACGCCATTGTGTTTGCAACCTTAAAAACATTTCAACAGTTTGCCAATTTTGTGAATATACATAAAAATTATTATCAATTTCCTCTTTTTGTCTCTTTATACCTAATACTTCATCATCTTCTGCTGTTTTATCTATGACAGTTGAACCAACAGCCCAATATTCACCTGCCTTAATTAGTTTTTTACAAATATTTCTTCATTTGACTCGAAAAATGCAAAACCTACAGCAGTTGCGAAACCTCTTACTTCTAGTAACTGCAATAATGTTTTTTTGTTGAATGGCACTTCATCACCATTGCCATCTACTAAATCTTCCCACCCTAGTAATACTTCTTTTGCTACATCAACATCATCTATTTGTTTTTCCTCCACCATTTTTAACATTTCCTTAAATCTAGATTGTGAAATATTTTTAAAATGTGCTGTAAATATTTCTTCTGATACTTCACCATCTTTATTTATTTTAACTACTACTTTCCATTTATAAGTAGGATTTTGATCAATAACAAAAGGCATGAAAATTAGGTATCTACATTCTAGGGTAGACCCTATTTATAATCTATGCAACTTTAGGTATAAACCAAAGAAAATTCATTTTGGCCTGCAGATGTAGGTGTTGCCATAAATGGTAAATTAAGCATTGTTATACCATCTGAATCTTCATAACTAGGTTGCCCTAAATCAGTTTGTGGACATGATACAGCTATTTTATTACCTGCTACAGTTCCATGTAGCCATGTATTAGTACCAGTACCAGTTGATGTATAACTACTAAAAAAGTTATGGGCTGATAATGCAGGGTTTTCTATAACTGCTGTACCTGATGGTCTACGATCAGTAATTAATACTTCTTTTGTACCACCTACTAACTCTCTGTATATAACCTCATTATTAAAATCTAAATTCCATGATTGTAATGCTGCTGCAAAACCAAATATTGCAAAGTTAGATGTACTTCCATTCTTAAATATTAGTGGTGATGCTTGATTACTTACTGTAACAGTAGGTAATGCATCATCTGTAGGATTATTAAAAATACCAGTAAGTGAAAATGATATACGTGGGATATTATTAACCTCACAATTTATACTGAATGTGCCTCTACAACCTGTAACAATATGCCTAATGCCATCATAGTTAACAAATAAAGTAACACTGTCAGATGGTGTTGCTGCAGGTGTATATGTAACTGTATTACCGCCTGTAATAGCTTGTGACAAACCACACGCTTGTAAAATACTGTCATACTTTGGTGGGGTTCCAGCAGATCCAGATCCAGCCATTTCTACATCAAAGGTTACGTTAACTCTTGTATTTGCTGGTATAACCTCATAGTTACCCATGTATGGCCTTATTAAATCTCTTGTTACTTCATCACTTACAATAGGTTCTATATTTAAATCAATTACCTGGACATAGTTAGCACTACCTGTTGGATTAGGGTTTGTACCATAACTAGATTCTGCTTTTGCTAATATGCTTCTTTTTCTATGTAGTTTAGGCATTGTTACATTAAATCAGTATGATTATATAATATCTGTTTTTAGCAATAAACACCATCTATTGAGTTAAATCATCTATTTCTGTTCTATATATAACAATAAAATCAGCACTTAATACCCCTGCAGGCTGATCTGCATCAACTGATTCCATTGTAGTGTCAGATGGTTTTATATCAATTGCTAAATTATTTACTGTCAAATCTGCCATTATTTTGCTGTGTGCCGATTCTATAATTGGATCAGCTACAGTATCAGGTACATCACCTCTAACGATTACAGATAATTTAACAGTCAAAGTATGATCTAATGTAGGTAATGATGTATTTTGTTCAACAGTATCACTAACAAACTCTAATATTAATGCAGGTGATTCACCTCTAGTAATGGGTATAACTCTATTTCTATAAATTCTAGTTCCTACATTTGTAGTACCAGCAAGTGTTGTTAATAATCTTGCTAATATGTTTTCTCTTTTAGTAGTCATGTTTTTTGTATACTAATTTCGCAAAAACTACCATCATCTAGTTTTCTTACTTCTCTTACAGTATATGCTTCATTGTCAATAATAATTTCTGCACCGCCTAATAAACTACCAAAATCACTTGTTTTTGCAGTTAGTTGATAATCTGTAGATACTATTCTGTCACCTGCTAAAACTAGATCTGGTTGTTCTAATATTGCATTTGCAGTAACAGTACCAGATTTACAAGAAACACCAAAATCATTTAAATATGCAGATAATGTATCAGTATCTTCAGTTAGTGCCATTTAATTTTTTGTTGTTGTTTTTTTAACTCTTGGTTTAGGCTTGTATATTTCTGCCCTACCCATTGATATTAATAATGTTGCATCATTTTCAGATACATCATATGTATGGCCTGACTCTAAACTAACGCCACTAGCGCACACGTTTTTTAAACACTTAATTTTCATAAAAAAAAAGGGGTAGATGCCTACCCCCTATTGTAATCTAATTAAGTTGTAACGTCTAAGATTGCAGCAAATGATTGTGCATGACGTACAGCTACATCAAATGCAACTACACCTTTTACTGATACGAGGTTCTTAGCGAAATCATCACTATCTTCACCTGCAGTAATTTCAATTCCAGATCCATATAGACCTAAAATTGCCTGACTAAAGTCACCCATAACAACAGCAGAACATGAACCACTTGTAGAACCTTTTGTAAGGTTGCTAGGTACTTGGTTTGTCATAGCTAAAGGATAACCGTTAACAGCAACAGGTGTAGCACCTCTACCTAATGCCTGTAAATTGTTGTTTACTAAGTACTCACCACCAGATGTTTTGAGTTTCTTAATAGCACCCATTACTTTAGCGTTAGTTACATATGAAATAGAATCAGCGTTAACACCTGCATTATCTTCCATAATTGCAGTTTCTAAATCAATTAGCTTATCAACTGTAATAGCACCACCGTTTGTACCAATTGCAACTGATCCAATACCAGATGTTTGCATAATTCCAGTAGGCTGACCTGATGAACCAGTACCGTTAAGTATTCCTAAATCTATACCTAAGTTAATACCGTCACTAATGTCTCTTCTTACTAGATCTTCTATACCTGGTGTAGCTTGTATAAGCATATTTCTAGAGAATTTAGACAGTGTGCCTAAAGTCTTAGGGGTCATAGAAATTTGATCGAATGTACTTTCTGCTTGTGATAATGCAGCAGTTTCACTTGATAAGAA
>CEOU01046270.1_pt1 | contig 16943 bp, 8 predicted proteins | sample 530731 | NCBI WGS metagenome assembly CEOU01 (sample SAMEA2620894, study PRJEB7988) | marine metagenome | isolation source: saline water (ENVO:00002010), including
ACCGGTTTGGTAGAGACCTTAATTTTTTACCACAAAAATTTTTTTATCAATCGATTGGTAGTGTTTTATATTTACTATTAACCTACTATAATGGCTTTTCAATCTTCTGTGAACCCAGCACAGCTTACTCAACTGGGTCAATCTAACCTTGCGGGTGATACTCGCGCTCTTTACCTGAAGCTCTTTTCAGGTGAGATGTTTAAAGGATTCCAGCATAACACGATCGCTCGTGATCTGATTATGCGTCGTACCCTGAAGAACGGCAAATCTCTGCAGTTCATCTACACGGGTCGTACAAAGTCTGAGTTCCATACTCCTGGAAACAGCATCCTGGGTGATACTAACAACGCACCCCCGGTGGCTGAGAAGACGATCACAATTGATGACCTGTTGATCAGCTCCGCATTCGTGTATGAATTGGACGAAGTTCTGGCTCATTACGACCTGCGTAGCGAGATCTCTCGTAAGATCGGTTACGCTCTGGCTGAGAAGTATGACCGTCTTGCATTCCGTGCTATTGCACGTGGTGCACGTCAGGCATCTCCTGTGTCTGCCACTGGCTATGTTGAGCCGGGTGGTACTCAGATTCGTGTTGGTTCTACTACTAACGATTCTGACGCTTATAACTCCGCTAACCTGGTGTCTGCATTCTATGATGCAGCAGCTTCTCTCGATGAGAAGGGTGTTAGCTCTGACGGACGTGTCGCTGTCCTGAACCCCCGTCAGTACTACGAACTGATCCAAGCTGTTGGATCCAATGGTCTTATCAACCGTGACGCTCAAGGTACCGCACTGCAAAGTGGTCAAGGTATCATTGAGATCGCCGGTATTAAGGTCTACAAGTCCATGAACATTCCGTTCCTTGGCAATTATGGTACTGCCTATGGCGGTTCCACTGGTGTGACCGATCCTGGTAACACTGGTTCTTTCGTGGGTGAAAGCCTGGAAGATGCTTCCGGCGCTAGCACTGGAATTAACAACGATTATGGTACTGCTGCTGAAGTCGGTAGCAAGTCCTGTGGTCTTATCTTCCAGAAAGAAGCTGCCGGTATGGTTGAAGCAATCGGTCCTCAGGTCCAAGTGACCAGTGGAGATGTGTCCGTCATTTACCAAGGTGACGTGATGCTGGGGCGTCTCGCCTGTGGCGCAGACTACCTGAACCCCGCTGCCAGCGTTGAGCTGTACGTGGGTGCTACTGCTCCTTCCGCATTCTGATATTTATTTTGGGAGCCTCTTCGGGGGCTCCTTTTTTTTAATTCCTTATTGAGAATGAGAATCAATGACATTTCCTACCACTAATGCAACCCAGGAGCTTCCTGCAGTAAATCAAATTTTGCAGTCATGTGGTCAAGCCCCTGTTACTACCCTAGATCAAACCAACCCGGACGTTGCGATTGCCTATCAGACTTTACTCGAAGTCTCTAGGGAAGTACAGGCTGAGGGATGGTCATTTAATAAGGAGTTTCATTATGATATGACTCCTGATACTAATAACGAAATCCTTATCCCTAATAATGTTCTGCAGATTGACCTGACGGATAATGCTGCTAACATGGATAAAGATGTAATCAGACGTAATGGTAAGCTTTATGATAAAGCAAATCATACCTATACGTTTACTGACAAAGTAGAGTGTGATATTACCTGGTTGTTTGACTGGGTTGATATCCCCACACCTATTGCTGATTTTATTACCGCTCGTGCTGCCTCTACTGTTTCAAGTCGTATTGTCGGAGACGGTCAACAGTACCAAATCCTACAACAAAAAGAAGCTTTTACTAGAGCTACAGCAATGGAGTATGAGTGTAATCAAGGTGACTATACATTCTTTGGTCATTCGGGTAACACAAATAGGTACAAAAGTTACAAACCATACAACGCACTTTATCGATAAATGGCTGCAGTTACTCAACGGATCGGGAGCTACCTTGGTGGCGTCTCAAAACAATCAGATGATAAAAAGCTACCAGGTCAAGTCCGTGAGTGCTACAACGGCTTCCCTGATGCTACATATGGGCTGACTAAACGGCCTGGTTTTAAACATATCCTTAACCTAGGTACTGGTACCACTTATGATGATGGTAAGTGGTTCTATATTAACCGTGACGGTTCTGAATCATACGTAGGGGTTGTTAAAAACTCTTCCATTAACATTTGGAATGCTGCGACACAAGCTACATGTAAGGTTGTTACAACAGTAGTTAGAGAGATTACAGGTAACGGTACCAGCGGTGCATCTAATCAAACAAATCTAGCAACAACTACATCAGGATCTGGAACAAATCTAACTGTTGATTTGGAAACAGAAGGTGGTGTTGTTACTAGGATTTATGTTAACAATGAGGGGTCTGGTTACTCAACCGGTGACACTATTACTGTTGCCGCAGCAACTGCTGGTACTAGCACTGATGTAACCGCAGTAATTGATCATATTAATTTTAGCGATTACTTAACTTCTAGTAGTGTTAAAACAGATTATAAAGTTATTACTGTACAAGATACTTCTATTATCGTTAATAGTAGTGTAGAAGTAAAGGAGCAGGCTAAACCTACCACTTGGACTCCCCATAAAAAAGCTAGTATTGAGGTACAGTATCTAACATCTGGTTCTACATATACACTTGACGTTACGATTAGTGGTGTAACCCAAACCGCTACTTTTACAACTAGCTCTTCAGATGATGTAACTAATCTTTTAAACGATTTAAAAAGTGACATCCAAGCGTGGACTGGTAACCATTCTTCAATCGTAGTAACACAGCTTAGCAACTCACTAGAGCTTTCAAGCCCTACCTATGCTATGGACATCCATGCTGAGGGTGGTATAGATAACAAAGGTATGACCGTTGTTGAGGATGAAGTAGGTAGTGTGGGTCTTCTACCATTTAAATCAGTACAAGGTCGTCTTGTAAAAATTGTCAATACTAACTCTGCTGCTGGTTCATACTGGGCTAAATTTGTAGCACATGATAACATATCTGGAGAAGGTTATTGGGAAGAAACTGTTGACCCTACAGTATCTCCAGGTTTTGATAAATCAACCATGCCGCATGAGCTGCTTAATCCTAAAGCAGACTTCTTTGAATTTAAACGGATTGACTACAAAGACAGATTGGTAGGTGATGATGAGACTAATTCTCACCCCAGTTTTGTAAACCAAAAGATCAGTGCTGGTTTCTTCCATAATAACAGGCTTGGATTTTTGTCTAAAGACAATGTAATTTTAAGCCGGTCTGGTGGATTCTATGATTTTTACTTTAAGTCAGCTCAGACTATTCTTGAATCTGATCCGATTGATTTAAGCTGTTCATCGACACAACCAACCTCTCTACATGCTGCACTTCCAACTGCTCAAGGTGTAATTCTATTCTCTGAAAACCAGCAGTTTATTTTGTTTGCAGATGCAGGTGTTCTTACCACATCGTTGGCAACAATTCGGTCACTGTCTAACTATCAAATGGATAGTAAAATTGAGCCTGTTGATGTCGGTACTAACATTAATTTTGTAACTAAAACACCTGGTTATTCTAGGGTGTTTAGTATGGTTACAAGGGGTCAGCAAGAGAACCCCCAGGTGCTGGACTTGTCTAGAGTTGTAAAGGAATGGATTTCACCTAATATTGATCAACTTATTGCCAGCCCTCAAAACTCAATGATTGCAATGGCTGGGCAAGCGTCAAATGAGGTTTACATCTTCCGTTATTATAGTGACGGAAAGGAAAACCTTATGGAATCTTGGGTTAGCTGGTTACTGCCAGGAACTGTCCAGTTTATGGTGACTGACTCTGATGACATGTACGTGGTTACTAAACAAGGAGGTCAATTTACACTGCTCCAAGCAGCGTTGAGTCAGAGCCCTGAGCAGGCTATTATTGTCAACAATCAGGGTCAAAAGGTTAATCCTTGTGTAGACTTGTATGCAACAGCTTCTAGCGTTGTCTATGATTCAGTTAACAAGGTATCTAAGTGCTACCTTCCATACAAGAATGTACCCTCCTTGACACCTGTTATTGTTATTAAAGGTAATACCAGTTCCGGTTCATTTGTTGAATCAGGTTTTACTGTTACACCTGTCGCTGTTGATGGTGTTAATCCTTACTTTAGTGTAGCTAATAAAGATCTTACCAGTGTGGCATCTGATGTTATTGTAGGATTTAAGTACAACTTTGATGTTGAACTACCTAGAACTTACTTTAGACCTGATCCAAGGCAAACTGACTTCACCGCTAATCTCACCATTGCACGGATGAAGTTTGCTGTTGGTTTGTCTGGTATGATGAGCTTTAAACTGCAGCAGACGGGTAGACTACCTTATGAACTTGAGTTTACTGGTGATGGGTCTACTACTACATTTACGTTTAACAAACGTGACTTGGATTATGTAGACAAATCTGATGTCCAAGTAACGGTTAATGGTATTAATGAAACTGGATTTAGTTTCACTAACGACACAACTATTGTCTTTACTTCAGCACCTGCTAATAATGCAAAGATTAAGTTCTTTATTAAAGACTGGTTTAGTGTTCAACCGGTAATCGAAGCCAACACGTATCTAGCCAATGATGTACCGCTTGATAATGAAAACGTGTTTACCATCCCTATTCATCAACGTACAGAAAACTTTAGATTAAAAATGTTTAATAACTCACCATTCCCGGTGGCGGTTAATGCTATGATGTGGGAGGGTAACTATACACCACGTTTCTATAGGAGGGTCTGAGTATGAGTTTTATTAGAGATCTTCTTGATGGTGGCGCATCACGACGTAATAAACATGCCAGAAAGGTCCATAAGATCAGAGAAGAAAACCGCGATGCAAACTACGAGTTTGAATGGGGTGATAAGGATTCTGATGAACTTGGCGGTCAACAAAAACGTAAGTATGACTATGCCGTTGACGGCTTAGAAATCCTTAAAAGGAATACTGAATCTAACCTAGATTATCAGGAAAAAACCCTGATGCAAAAGTGGGATCACGGAATGAGTGTCCGTGCCTACGAGCATCAACAAAACGAACGTGTTTATGCTGAATCCGTAAGTCGGGCGTTGAATCAGCAAAGTTTCAATGAAATTGCTAATACTGTAGCCAACCTGAATCAAGACCGTTTCCTTCATGAGCAGCTCCTTACTCTTGCAATGGACGAGACTGAAGGGTTGATGCAGTATAGAAACGCTGCAGCAGGACTTGGTTTACAACAACGTCAGGCTAAAGCTGGTGCAGCTATTCAAGCTCAAGCTGAAAGAGTTGCTGCCCTTAAAGCCACTGGAGCTTCTGTCGCCCGAGGCGCTGCAGGACGTACTGCTGCTAAAGATGTGCTAGGTAAAATGGCTGAGTCTAATGCACGTCAAGGTGCAATTATTGAAGAGCTGATGTTTAGCACAGAAAAAACATCTCAAGCTTTTATGGGTCTAAACCAACAGTTTATGTTGGATCAGGTTGGGTACGATTTCACTAGAGATAGTCTTATGGCTAGTGACATGTCAGTACGTAATGATATTAGAGCTGCCTTCTTACAGGCAACAATTGATGCTGAAAATAGTGTTGCAATGAAACCTGATATTGCACCTCCTCTGCCGAAACCGTTTGCACTACCACGTCCTGAATTCCAGGACATCTTTGAACCTGAAAAACCACCGCTGCAGAAACTACCACCTGCTGCACAAGAAAGTGTGGCGCTTGGTTTTGTTAATCAGATGATGTCTTACGCATCCTTTGCCTCCGGTATGGGGGCTTTTGACGGTGCCCCTTCTGGGAACAAGTCTGGAGGGGGCAATACGACACTAACCGGTGGTGGTGTGACGGTAGGTAAGGATATGGTATCCCTTGGAAACACCCCAATTACTCTACCTGGTTCTATCCGGGAACTAGGTTAAATTAATTTATTATGTCTAAATTTAAAAGCTTTGCAAAGCAGGGGAGTTTTAGGGATCAACAGATCCAGCTTCCTGATAAAACTGCTAAGATCAAAGAAGAAACAGCCAGAACCGTTCGTGGTATGAACACGGCGCAGGCTTTTCTAGAAGAAAACCAAAGTATCTATCTGCAAGCGCAGAAGATGGTGCAAGGTCTTGAACAAGCTAATCGGGATCAAAACTTCCAAATGGAGACGGAGAACCGTCAAGCTTTTAGGGACCAAGTCAATCAAGACTTTCAGATGCAGCTTGAGGCAGAGAAAGCTCAAGCCGCTGCCGATCAAAGAAATCTACAGTCTTTAACTGCCTTCTCTCAAAGTGCTTTTAAGCTGTATAATCAGGTTGATCAAAACATCACTGAGAAGCAAACAAAAGCTAATGCTGCTAAAGCATACGCTGCTGGTGCTGATTTTAAAACAGTTGTAGCAATCCAAGCTCTGGCTAATAATCTTACTAAGGCTGAATTTGGTCAGCAAGATTTTATTAGGAAAAAGATTGAAGAGGGTGGCAACCTTGATGCTTATTATTCGTTATACCAAACCCGCCACACACGCGGGTTTATTAATAACATTGCTGTTGCCCAAAATACTGCTTATTTGTTCCATGGGGCGGCACAGCAATTTATTACAGATTTTGAAAAGCAAAACCCTGGTGCTACTATAGATCAAAAGAAGCAAGCGTTTCAAGTTTTTAGAAATGAGTATGCTGGTAGTTTTGTAAGTGCTGATGATCCTACTAAAGCACTAAATGCAGACCTACTTGCTACTCAAGTCTACCCTATTATGCAAAGGGCAGAGACTCAAATCTTAAATGCTTTTGATGCTGCATATGAAAAAGAGCGGAAAGAAACTGTCTTCCAAGACACCATCCGTACACTTAATGTTGACTTTGAGAATGGTGGTGTACCAAAAGTTATGGCTTGGTTGACTACTAATCCGTCAACTGAAAAATTTAAGATTTTGGCTACATGGGTAACAAACCGTTCAAAAGATACTAATTCTAATGTAGATTGGGATGAAGTTATTGATGATATTTTGGACTTTGAGTACGATGGTGTTAACGGTGAGAGAACTACACTTAGAACATCTAGGGAACGTGCTGGCACAGGTGAAGTAACCGCATTGGCTGAAGCTCGGAATGAATACAGAAGGGCAAAAGTTGGTGAATACAAGCTTCAGGAAACCGAACAGAACCTTGCGGTTGAAACCAAATTGGTAGCTAAAATTAATGAATTTGTTGGGTTAGGTGATGGCCATCTATCTGAAAAAGAGCGGGCTGAGCTGGAGCTGATATACCAACAAGCAACACCTGGTTATAACAGTAAGGCTTGGAATGAAGCTCAAACCATGACACTGGCTGCTCGTGAATCGGCACAACAGAGAGTGATTCTTACAAACGACGCTAATCAAGGTAGCATTACGGTAGCTCAGGTAAGAGCAGTCGGTAATTATAAACTTCAACAAGAATTCTTACCGATTGCTAGGGAGCAGGAAAAACTTAAAGGTGGTGATGAGTTTAAATCTTATCTTGACCAACTTAAAACAAAAGTTACTAGCGGTCACCCTCAGATACAACATGCGCCATTGGCTGGTGTTAAAAACGACACTGTTGTAAGGCGTATGCATAAAGCTGAACGGGAGTTTAGAAAGCTTATTTTTGAAGACAACGTACCACCAGCCGAAGCTTTTGGTCAGGTTTATGGAAAAATTGACGTTGAACAAAAGACAGAAGGTGGTATCGACAACAACGGTAACTACACCTCAATGCTTGCCGAAATAAAATCAGATGTTGCTAGAGGTGAAGAAGAGCTTCAGTTCCGTCTTAATTTTACTTCAGCAGCACAGACAAAAGGATTTAGAACTGACCCATATAAAGCTGTAAATGCTTATGGTCAGGATAGGTTCTATAGAGATTACTATGCAATGAAACGTGGTGAATCTCCAAGCCCTGATCTTAAATTCGCTTCTGGTAGACTTTTCATGTCTCCAATAGAAACTATGAATTACTTCGCCTCTGGTCTTAGTCAACCACCTATTCCTTTTAATGTACAGGCGGAAAGTATCCGTCAAAATTTGAACCCTATTACACGGATTTTATATAATGCTCCTTACAGTACTAATGATATGCGCGTGCGGGGGAACTACATCAACAATAAAAGTATAAGCACCGCACCCACTCGGTTTGATGTTGTACAATATGTAAGTAACGATCCTAGATTTAAAGATCGTAAATTCGGACCTATTGTATACGATCCCCATGGGCATGGCGGTGACAACATGCATGTGCACTATGAATTTGCAACACAAGAGGAAGCTTTAGCTGCCAAACAATTGTTTGAAAGCAAAGGGTTTAGAATTAGCTCATACATGCGTCCTAACGATTTGGACAGTGCTCATAGTAAAGGGTTTGCTATTGATGTAGCGCCACCTCTCAGCCTACCTACAAATGAAAAGGCAGAGCTTGAATGGATTCAAAGTGTTAATGCAGTTATCGGTTACGATCCTACACAAGTAGATTAAGATGAATGATTATGAAGAACAGCTTCCAGGGGGTACGCCCCCAGAACTAACTCCTGAACAGTTGGCACAGCTTGCTAGTGAACAACGTGTGTTGGAAGAGTCACTGAGTTCTATACAACCGGAAGTTGAACAACCTGAGGTATCCCAGCCAGCAGCTACGGCTGCTCCTGTAGAGGCACCTCCACAACAACAAACAGAAGGACCAGATAGAATTGGGTTCCTTCCAAAAGAGATACACGAGCTAACTACAGCACCTGGTGCGAGTCTTTTAGACACTACAATTGATGCGCTTAATCTCATCCCTAATGTAGATATTCCTAAAGCTCCTAAATTTGAAAACGATATTGCACAAAGTGTTCGAGAGATCTCTTCAATTGTTATCCCAACTGTATTGCTTGGTGGTTATGGTTCTGCTGGTCTTGCAGCCCGTGCTGGTCAATTAAATAAAGCGACCAAACTAGGTAAGTTCCTTAATGATCCTCTTACCAAGCACCTAGGTAACATAGCATTCACTGCCGGTGCTGGTGCTGCTGTAGATTACACGGTAGAGATTAACCAGGAAGACGATAACCTGGCAGGTACACTTCGTAAGACGTGGCCCCGCTGGTTTGGTTGGGTACCTGAAGATATCGCTACACTTGATAGCGACAGCGCCGAAACTAAGCGTGCTAAGAACGTAACAGAAGGTGCCTATCTCGGTATCGGTGTTGATATGTTACTTGGTCTTAACAGGCTGTTCCGTAGTGTACGTGGTCTGCAACAGGGTGCACCAATCCCTAAAACTGAAAAGGCTGCGGCTGCTTTGGAACGTATGCGTGTTGCAGAGGGTGATGTAGAAGATGTTATTGAAGCATCTGCTGCAAAACGTTCTGATTCTTTGGATGAACTTGGTAGCTACAACGTAACTAAGGCTGATGATCCTAACAACCCTATCTTTGGTTACCATGATCTCTATGGTTACCAGGAAACCGGTACTCGCTCTGTAGACGACTTGGGTATTGTTGGTGCTTCTATCGACACTGCACGTATTGCTGGTGACATTGATACTGTATATGGTCGTATTGGTAACTCAGTATCTGAGGGTGCTCTTAAGTTTAGCCTTGAGGGTGTTGAGAACCAACAGGCAGTACAGAAAGGTCTTGCTGATGTCCTGACTGAAGCAGATGAATATGGTTACCGTACTGCAACAGGTAAAGAAATTAGCAGTGAACAGATCAAAGATGCTGGTGAACGCCTGGCTGCTACGTTCTACGAGAAAAACGTAGATGAACTGCGTGAAAGCCTTGCTCAATACCAGCGCCTCAACCAAACTACTAATATCTCTGTGCTGTCTGAAACAGCTTACAAGGGTGTTGTAGGTGCGTTGAATAAGTACATGGATGATTTTGTCAACATGGATTACATGCGTGCACAAGCGTACGTAGGTACTTCTTTTGCTGGACAGATCTCCGACATGGCACAAGGTATGCGGCTTACTGAAGGTACACCTGCTATTCTCCGTGCACAGGAACAAATCCTTGATCGTATGGAGTTCCTGATGGTGCAAAAGAACATCACTGCTTACTCTGACAAACGGTTTAAGGGGATGTTTGGTTTGTTCAATAAGCTGTCTAAGTCTGATGCAGACTCTATGACTATTGCAGAAGCAAACCGTATCCAAGCTGCTATTAAAGGTGCAGAAGATGAGACCGCAGCTGCTGTAGCTAAGATCAAAGAAGAAGCTAAGTTCACTGTTGATAACTTGCGAGAGATCGCTGCTGAACAACCTGAGATGCTTCGTCCTTTGATGCTTGCTTATGAGCTAACTGACGGTAACGTTGATACTATCACTAAGATGAACCGGTATCTGAAAGAATCTACTGGTATTCTTAGAAAGGCATTTATTGACCTTAACCCTGAGATCCCCTCTGTTGTTCTTAAAGGTTTTTGGTCTAATGTGTATAACGCTACATTGAGTGCTTTCGGCACACCAATCAAAGCAGGTTTGTCTGCTGGTGCACAGCTTATTGAGCGACCTTTGCGTGGCATGGTAGGTGGGTTTAACCCTAAAGATTTGTCTACTGTACGTAGAGGTTGGTATCAATACAGTGCGTTTGGTGATGCACTACAAGGTTCATTTGCTTACATGAAGCAGGTGTTTAAACGGTCTGGTATGGATCCTGAAGTAGTTGCACTACGTGAAGACTACGGTATGCCTTCTAGACAGCTTGAGCTTATCAACTCATTTGCTGATGCTAAGGCTGCTCAAGGTGATTATGGTCCGCAGGTATTTGCCGAGATGGTAAACAACATGCAAGACCTGGCTAATCACCCCTGGCTTCGGTTTGGACAACGTTCTATGCAAGCTTTGGATGGTTTTACCCAATCAATGGTTGCTTTTGCTGAAGCCCGCGGTCGTGCATATGATAACATTACCAAGGGCGGTCTGCTAGAGTTTGATGCAGAGAAAGCTGGTGAGTTGTCACAAAAAGTGTACAGCAAAATGTTTGATGACACTGGTCTAATTACAGACGAAGCTGTTACTAAATCTGCTGGTGAAATTGCACTTAACCTTGACAATAAAGCGACTGATATGGTGTCTGAAGTTATCAGGCGTGCTCCTATCCTTCGTCCGTTCCTGCTGTTTACCAAAACACCTTTAAACGAACTGGCACTTGCAAGTTCTTACAATCCGGTAGGGTTGTTTGTTAAAGATATGAATGCTTTTAAGTTGCCATTTGAAGAGATGCCTTTTGAAGAGGTTGAGCAGCTTCTCGCAGCTCGCGGTGTTGAGGTAACTCCTAATACTTTGCGTGCTAAGTACGAAGAAATTCGTGCTGATATTAAGGGTCGTAAAGCTTTGGGTGCTTTGATGGTTAGCGGTGCTGCCTACATGATACTCAACGATACCATCACTGGTAACGGTCTTTATGACAAACAGAAGCAAGCTGCACGTAGGAATCAAGATTGGAAGCCTCGTTCTATTCGACTGCCCGGCGGTCAATGGGTGAGTTATGATAACCTTGGTCCTATTACAACTTGGTTGTCTTTAACTGCTGATGTTATCGATAACTTTGATAGCCTTGCATCTAATGAGATTGGTGAGCAACTCCGTAAGTTAGGTTTTATTGTTAGTGCTGCTATTACTGACAAAACAGCTTTGGCTGGTCTTGAGCCTTTTATGGATATACTTAGTCTTAACCCTGGTGCTCTTACCAAATGGAGTTCTAGTTTCCTTACGAGTGCTACCGTACCCGGCTCTAGTCAACTTGCAGAGATCTCACGTCTGATGGACCCAGGTCTTAAGGAGGTTGAGGTGGAGCTTTATGACATGATGCGTAACCGTAACCCAGTTACCAAAGGTCAGCTCCCTGCTAAGTATGATTATATTGATGGCGGTGAGGTTGGTGTCCCTGGTAATCTGATGTCTAGGATTTGGAACACGTACATGCCTTGGAAAGTTAATGGTAACATTAGTCCTGAAAAACAGTTCTTGATTGATATTGAGTACGATGCACGTCCTACTCTAAGCACTCACAATGGTGTCCGTTTGACTGCTGAACAGCGTTCTGAAATTACTAACATTATGGGACGTGATAAACTGTTCAAAGAAGGTATCAAACGTGTTATGAAGCGAATTCCTGGTGGAGCCGATGGATTCCGCCGTCGTTATATGGATGCTGTTAATGCAGGACTTGAACCAGATTTAGGTACATTTGAAAATATCCACTACTTGCTTGATAGAGAATTAAATCAAGCTAAGAAAATGGCGCTGGCTAACTTGCCAACTAACTCTGATAATACACGTAAGCGTTATATCCAAGAAGTGACAGGTGCTTATCTGCGTAGCGGTAATCAAGCTGCGGCTAAGCGTTTCCTTGATTACATGGAACAATTCTCTCGGTAATTTTTAACAAAGCGTTATGGCTACTATCTCTAATAGTTATACAGGAAACGGTTCTACTACGAACTACTCCTTTACATTTGAATATCTAGAACAAAGCGAAGTTAAGGTAACCCTTGACGGCGCTAATACAACTGCATTTACTTTCGCCAACGCTACTACCCTTAGCTTTACTACCGCCCCTGCCAACGGCGTTGACATTCTCATCTATCGTGATACTAATGTCGATGTTGTTAAGGCTACATTCTTCCCAGGTTCTGCTATTAAGGCAGAAGACCTGAACGAAAACTTTAAACAGAACAACTTTGCTGTACAAGAGTTGGTTGCAAAGGTTTGGGATACAGAAACCGAAACCATTCATTCTAATGAAACCTGGGTTAGTAATGATCTCCAGGTTTCTACCACCGCTGCACAGGATTCACGGTTCCCTGCTCTTGTTCAAACAGCAACACCAACTGGCACTAACTATGCTGTAGGTAAACTTTGGTTCCAAAATGATAACGACAAAACTTTGTCTATTTGGAATGGTAGTGCCTGGCTTTCTGTTGTGTCTGGAGGTACATTTAGCAACCAGCCTAAGGTTGTCTATGTAGACGCTACTGCTGGTGATGATGGTGCTGATGGTCACCGTATTAGTACACCAAAACAGACAATTAAAGCTGCTGTTGAACAAATCAACAATGATGCTACCTATGGTGATGGTAGTATTGTTGTGGTGGCTCCTGGTACTTATCAGGAAGTAGCACCTATTGATATTACCAAAGCCAATGTTTCTATTATTGGTACATCTCTACGTAGCTGTATTGTACACCCTACAGTAGCTACTCAAGAAAATTCATTGTTTAGGGTTAACAGCGGTTCATTCCTGCAGAATCTCACCTTTACTGGTATGAAAGCAAGCGGTTCACTGGGTAACAGTGTAGACGCAACTTTGCCAGTAAATCAAGGTTGGAACGTATCGTTCTACCCTGGTGCTGTTATTAACAAATCACCTTATATTCAAAGCTGTACTAATTTCTCTGATTCTGAAATTGACAACAGTAACATCAATGTAATTACACCAGCAGGTGGTGCTGCCGGTGACCTAGACTCTGCACCTACTGGTGGTGGTCTACTTGTTGATGGCAATGTCCCTGCTACTAATAGTCCACTTCGTTCTATTGTTGCTGATAGTTATACCCATGTTGGCCTTAATGGTCCTGGTATTCTAATTACTAACAATGGTTATGCACAGTGTACGTCTAGCTATGCATTCTTTAATAAATACCATATTAAATGTTTGAATGGTGGTCAGGCTAACTTGGCTGCATCAACTACTGATTTTGGTGCTGAAGCATTGGTTGCTGATGGTAAATCACCTAATGCCATCTTTACTTCTAATGTAGACGGTGCTGCTAATAGTGGTGCTATTTCTTTTAATATCAATGCTCCTACCGCTGCTGCGGCGGCAAACTGGCATGGTAGTGCTACCCGCCCACAAGGTAACATGCTTGTGACTGTTGGTGGTAACACCTACCCTGTTCTGTCTGCTACAGCTAATACAGATAGTGAAGGTGGGGCTGGTTGGACTGTTACTATTAGCCGTCCAAATCCAAGCCTTCGTAGTGAGAACCTTGGTCTTAACGGTGCAGTAAGTGATGATGCTGCTGTGTCATTCTTCCTTCGTTCTATGATCGCTTCCAGTGGTCACACGATGGAATACGTCGGTAGTGGTACTGATTATCGCGCATTGCCTGAAAACGGCGGTGTACCTGACGACACTAAACAGATTGTCGAAAGCAATAACGGTAAAGTCTGGACTGCTATTACTGATCAAAACGGTAAGTTTAAGATTGGTGATTTCTTTAGTGTAGACCAACGTGCTGGTTTTATTGAGTTTAGTGCAGGTTCCTACGCCTTTGACGTTGTAACTGATACTACACCACAACTTGGTGGTCAACTCGATGCACTGACTAATAAGATTGTTAATCTTGGTACACCTACCAATGCCAATGATGCTGCAACTAAAGCTTATGTAGATGCTTCAGGTGGCGGGTTGCAATCTTCTGATATTGGTGTGACTGTCCAAGGTTACGATGCTGACACTGCTAAAACAGACGTTGCTCAAACTTTTAGTGCAGGACAACGCGGTCAAATTACTACGCTTACTTCTGCAGCATCAGTTACCCCTAATTTTGCAGATAGCAATAATTTTACACTTACGCTTGGACATAATGTAGAACTTCAAAACCCAACTAATTTGGTTGCAGGTCAATCAGGTTCTATTTTCCTTGTCCAGGATGGAACAGGCACACGTCTTCTGAGTTATCCATCTTCAGGTTCATATTGGCATTTTGCCGGTGGAACTGCACCAGCTCTTTCCACTGCAGCAGGTAGCGTAGATCGTCTTGATTATATTGTCAGATCTTCTACCTCTATCCATGCTGTTATCACCCTAGCGTACTCATGAGTGTAATTTCTAACAATATGCTTGCCGGTTCTTCTGGAGCCGGCGGAGACCCGCTGTACGTCGAGGACGTGTTCAGCACTTATTTGTATGAGGGAAACGGCAGCAGCACAACAATCACAAATGGAATTGACTTAAGTGGTGAAGGTGGTCTGGTTTGGTCAAAGATGCGCAATCAATTTGCTAATCACATTTGGTATGACACAGAACGTGGTGGCCGCTATTGGCTAAATTCTGACAATAGCAACGGTGCTGGAGATCCTGGTGCCACTTATATGACTTATAATTCCAACGGTTTTACTGTTGGAAATCAATATAATCTTAACGCAAGTGGTGAAGACATTGTAGCTTGGGCCTTCCGCAAAGCAAAAGGATTTTTTGATGTAGTTGCTTATTCGGGAGATAGCTCTAACGGAACGCGAACAATCTCTCATAATTTGGGCTCAGTGCCTGGAATGATTATAGTTAAAAGAACAGATAGTGCAGACAACTGGATGGTTTACCACAGGTCACTAGGAAACACCAAAGGAATCAAACTCGACAGTGATGGTGGTAAATATACAGCTAGTGACTGGGGTAACACTACCCCTACATCTACTCAGTTTACTATAAATGCAAATGACCCCGCATTTAATACTGCTGGTGGTACCTATATCGCCTACCTGTTTGCCCATGACGAGCAGACTTTTGGCACGAATAGCGACGAGGCGATTATTAAGTGTGGAGAGTACACCGGCAACAGCTCCGGCAGTAACGTCATTAACGTTGGATTTGAGCCCCAATGGGTAATGATGAAACGTCATGATGGTAGTGGTCAGGATTGGCATATATTTGATATTGGTCGTGGTATGGCCGATTATCAATATATCGCGCTATTTGCAAACAAAGGGTTTGTGGAAAGTAACGGTACAGGTTATGGAATTGAACCTAGACCTAACGGGTTTGAGATTACAGCCAGCGGTACAGACATTAACGGTAACAATTACGATTACATCTACGTCGCAATCCGCCGCCCGCATAAACCACCCGAGACTGGAACAGATGTTTTTGACTTAAAAACACGAATTGGTTCGAGTGCTCCAATTGTCAATACAGCCAATATACCAATTGATTTGGCTGTTACAAAGAAAAGGTCAGGAACTTCTACTAGCTGGATTTGGTCTACTAAACTACAAGGTTATGAAAGCCTTAGAAGTGATAGTACAGGTGCAGAATCCCAAGCCGCCCATTCTACGAACAAAATTTGGGCTGAGCAAGATGCTGTTTATTATAAATATGAGGACGACATTAATCGAAATGGTTACAACTATTTTGATTACTTCTTCAAGCGTGCACCTGGATTTTTTGATTGTTTAACCTACCGGGCTAATAATAATACTTCATTTAATGTTCAACACAGTCTTGGAGTTGCTCCAGAACTTGTTATTATTAAAGGCAGGGATACCTCTTATAATTGGCTTGCCGGTAGTGATGGTCTAACAGATTGGACTAAAGGTATTTATTTGAACGAACGGGACGGCGAAAACAGTAACAGCACGTACTGGAATGGTGCGCCTACTGCTAATGAACTTAAGCTAGGAACTGCTAGTGCTGTTAATTACGGTACTGGTAAGTACATGGCCTGGCTTTTTGCCACACTTCCTGGTATCAGTAAAGTAGGTACTTACTCTGGTGGTACAGGTCAAGATATTAATGTACCCTGTGGTTTTACTACAACTCCACGGTTTATTATGGTAAAACGTGTTGACGGGGGTGGTAATAATGGTGATTGGTATGTTTGGGATTCAGCCCGTGGTATTAACAGTGGTAATGATATTTATTCATTCTTTAATACTACTGCACAAGAATACGCGTTTGATGATTATATAGACCCCTACAGTAACTCGTCAGATTCAGGATTTACTATTTCATCCTCTGCACCTGCTGCACTAAACGCTAGTGACGGTGGTACTTATCTCTTCCTCGCAATCGCTTAATACTAACTATGGAAATCCGTAATCGTGAAACTGGTGCTGTAACCACCATTAGCCAATTTAAGGCAAGTTACTCTAACACAAGCTTTCCTAAGCGTATCACTAACGAAATTCTAGACAGATATGGTTATGACCCTGTGTCGCCTGGGGCAGATGCTACCGTGACTGCTCCTTATGGTGTCAGTATGCGTGATGGCGTTGAGCAAATT
>CEOU01015370.1_pt1 | contig 16882 bp, 7 predicted proteins | sample 530731 | NCBI WGS metagenome assembly CEOU01 (sample SAMEA2620894, study PRJEB7988) | marine metagenome | isolation source: saline water (ENVO:00002010), including
TCCCTCAACGTAGAACTTAATTCAGGGCGCATTTTCTTTATATATGCATAAGCTTTTTTAAGCTTATCAGCTATATCTTTAAAGAATTTTTCTATTTGGTTTTTAGGCTTTTTACTTTCAGTAACCCAACGCTTTACTTCCTCTGCTACATATTCTGATATACTTCCTATATATTTATCAAAAGTGTCATAAGTAGTAACCTCTCTCTCTAACGAACTAGGACTAGCAAGTCTATGACTAACAAGATTAGTCTTGCCCATTAAAAAATCATAAACTTGTGAAACAGAAGCTTGGCTCAATAAAACCTCTTCTAAAAGCTCAGCTTCTGGCGCTATTAATTTTGACTCAGGTATTTTTAAAGCTTTGGCTTGCGTTTTATTCAAAGGACTAACACCATAATTCTCTACATACCATTTAGTATAATCTTTAAGAAAGTTTTTAGCAAACGCTTCGTCTGTATTTATTTTTTCTGCCAAAGTATTATATGAAAAATAATGACCAAGCTCGTGGGCCATGATATCCAAAAATACATTATAGTCTTTTTTGCCATCTTTAATATATATGGGTTCTGATAAAGCCTCGTTCCACATTATATACATGTCTTTCCGGCCTTGCGATATAGTTTGTTTTAATATATTTCTAACCTTAAAGTTACCTTCCCTCTCAGTCCTACCAGCAAGCATCCCATAAAAATCATCCTGCCTTATGCTTTTTTTAGCACTTTTTTGAGCTTCCTCACTCAAAACATTTGTGAAAAATTGACTTTCATTTTCTACGTCTAGTCTTTTTAATATAGGAATATTTTTTACATTCAATACCTTGCTTAAAAAAGTAAGTATTTTTCTTTCTTCTACATCAAAATTATCACTTATTAACTCTTCAGATCGTGTCACATCACTAGCTAAAAACTCAATTAATTTACTCAATCCAATTACTAGCTTATCTTGTGCCATATATTCTTCTTTTAAGTCAAAATATGCAGCGTTCTCTAACATTTTTCTTGTGGCCTCTAAACCATCTATGCCCCCTTTGAGAATTTCGTTTATTATAGATTTTTTAATTCTATATTTTCCTCCCAATTTATTGCCTTGTAAAATAAAAGCTTTTTGTTTTTTGCCATCTATAGTTTTTTCTATATAGTCTAGTGATCCTTCTTGAAAAAGCCCCTCTTTATCTTTCAATGTATATGTTGTTAAAACACCACCATCTTTTAAAGATTTAGGTTTAGACTTTGTTAACTCATAAGACGTAGCATCGTCAATAGATTTTTTAAGCTTATTAAAAGCTCTAGTTGCTTTGGCTTTTTTAACAGTTTGGGCTTTCTTTTTTTCCTTTTCTTTTTCCTCTACTTCTAAATCTATTAGACCTAGTTCGTCTTCTAACTCTTTAGCTTCAGCTTGCGCTTCAGGAGTTGCAGGGGTTTCTTCTTCAACCTCCTCTTCAGTTTCAACTACTTCTTCTTCGACCTTCTCCTCAGCTTTGACTTCTTCTTTTTTAGCTTCCGGGGTAGCTTGCTCCCCTTTGGTGTCTCTGACTCCCACTGTTGGGCCATCTGTGGATGGTTGCTGTACATCCACTTTCTTTGGGCTTGGCTTTTGAATGGCATTTCTTAGTTTTTTTAATTGTTTTTTTAATTGGGTTTCTCTTTCGTTAATATCTTCCTCATACTTCCCAGTAAGTTCCTCTAGTTGATTGTCAATATCCTCTTGCTTATAATAAGCATCTCTAAGTTTTTTATTAAATATTTTGCTAAATATATTCTTCTTAGAGTTTTTTTCTATCTCAGCGTATTCTTTTTGGGCTTGTTCCTTTTGTTCTTTTAGCTGGTTGAAATTTTGTATGTAAGTGTCATAAACAGATTTAGAATCAGCAATAAAACTTCGATATGCTTTTTGTTCTTCTTCAGGTAGAGCATTAATTTGTTCGTTAGTTAAGTCACTAGCTTTTACAAACTCAAAATCCATAATGTCATCTACAATATCATCCTCTATAACTGCTTCCTCAATTTTATTTAGCTCTTTATTTTTATTTAATAAAACAGACTTTACCTCTTCACTTAATTGGTCGAGAGGTGGAAAGCTCATCTTGCTTCTTGCTTCTTTGTATTTTTCAGTAGACATATTTTCCACTATAGAAACAAACTCTTGAGGAGTAACATTTTTATTGTTTATTTTAAATTGTTGTCCTTGAATTAACCTACTTAAAGTATTGTCAATTTTAAAAGCTTTTTCATCTTCTACTAATTTACCTGTATTTACAAGCTCAACAATCTCATTGTTTATTGCAGAGATTTTTTCCTTGTTAATCATTTTAGCATCTGGATTTACCTCCAATGCATTTCTAAGTTTATATAAAGTAGCTACTCTATTTCTAACTTTATTTCCCCTAATAAAATCGTCTGCCTTTTGTAGTACACTCTTACCTTTCTTTAAGTCTGTAAGTTTCTCCCCGGTAATAAGAAGTTGTGGGTTGGCATTAGTGATGGCTTCGTCTGCATCTCTTCTAGCAGAAATATTTGCCTCAATTTCGCTAAGAGTTGTCTGATCAATACGCCCTAGCTTATGCATGTTTTGCGCCCATGACAATATCTTTTCTGGTTTGGCTGATTGAGTTACTACGTTTTTAATATTAGTTAAACTTTGAGCCAGCCTTTGATTAGCTTTTTCATTATTAGCTTGATAGTAATTATATATTAAATTAGAAGACTGTATGGGGTTTGCAAATACACCACCTAAAGACCCTCCTGCTTCATACACTACCTCATTCCAATCTACGTGAGTTCTATCTCCTATAAAAGCCATTCTAGACCTTTGTGCAGCATATTCTCCAAGAGCCTCAAAAAATGGCTGAGCAGCAACCTCAGCAGTAATCATTCCCATTCTCGCTAATCTACTAGGATTAAACGCCCTAGCTGTAGTACCAAAAATCTTACCTGCTATACCTAAACCAATTGCATCTGCTAACATAATAGGGATGCCTCTAGCAAGTCCTACGTTCCTTCCTTTTGTCCAAACTCTAGGATCCAATAATGCTTTCTCCCAATCATCTGGCGATAAAGGATTATAGCCAAACTCTTCAGCAGCTTCTAATAAAGCATTGGTATATTCCATAGCGCCATTTGCTAATACAAATCCAGCGCCTGCGCCTCTTATCCCTCCTGCTAGTGTTGAGCCTGCAATAGCCAATGGGTTAAATGTAGGCGCTCCTGTGGCTAAGCCATAAGCTGACCCTAATCCAAAGCCAGTGCCTATTAGCTTTTTACCATAAGGCAACATTTGAGATATAGATTCTCCAAACAATGTGGTTATAAACTCTAAAGGATTTCGCAAGGCCTCATACCCTACGCTCCCTAATCGTTCATGTCCTATACTAAAAAACTCGCCTCTATTTCTTCTAAGTTGCATCATGCTTGAAGGAGAATCCATATACTCTTTCATAATTGAAGCAATCTTCTCTGCCCTTTCTCTTCTTTCTTCTGGAAAATTATCTACATCTAATCCTAAGCCTTGCCATAATAGCAAATCTCCAGCTTCGCCTCGTAGTGAGTTTTTGCTCCAAGCCTGAAGAAAACCTTTTAAGTTGTCTTCGCTTTCGCTAGTAACTTGTTTGTCCATTTTAACATCCCAAAAAGTTTGAGCATTGCTATAAAGTTTCCCAGCTTCTTCAGCAAAATATTTTGCATTGCCATATTGTTGAAGTAAATCATTATATACTTCTATTCTTCTTGGGTTTCCCTCTAAATCCTCTAGCTCTATATCTTGAAGTTCTTTATTAAAAACCTCTCTAGAAACTTCTTGTATAGCATCTAATTCTGCCACAGATGCTTCATTAGATTTAGCAGCCAATGCTGTAGCCTCAGAGGACTTAACACTCATTAGCTTATCAAACTTTTCTAAAATATCTTGATTGTAAGCCATTAAGCTTTGACCTCCTACTGCCTCTTGATATTTATCGTAATTGGCTTTAGCCTCTTGTTGAATTTCTTTTAACTTCTTAGATGATGCTGGAACAATTTCTCCTTTCTTGTTTATAACAAACATATCCCTAAAGTCTTCTACGTCTTGTTCATCAAAACCAATCCCCAACACAGAGGCATCTGGGTCTCTCACAAACTTCTCTTGGTCTTTTACAGGGGCCACTCCTAGTCTACCACCTGTTGGTTTGTAAGTGGTTTCTGTTGTTCCTAAAAACCCATCTAATAACTCTAGCTTTCTTTTGTTTTTAAATATCTCATTATACATGTCATGAGCCACATCTAAATTCAAACCCTCCTTAGCGAGTTCTGCTTTAGCAAATTTATATGCCTCAGACTCTAATTGGCGTTCAGTAAAAGGAGATTCTGAAAAACTTGCATAATCTTTTAAAAACTTTTTAAATTCTTTTATACCCTCTTCTGTTGTCTCTAATTCAAAAGGTGGTGCGTTTTTATGATAGATTACCACATTACCCAAAAGTGTTTCTCTAGCTTGAAATCCCAAATCTCCAAAATTATCTTGGATATACCTCATTGTGTTTTTTGCACCTCTCCAATCTAAATCTCCTTTGCTTACATTATCTATTTTTTCTAATAGTTCCTTGTTTTCGCCTAAAGTTTTCTTCCTTTCTTCTTCAGTTTTAACATCTTTTTCTAAGTCTATAGCTTCTTGAATTTCTGTTTTACTTTCCACATCCCTCATGTCTTCTATATCCTTTTGTATAGAACCAAGTGTAGAGTCTTTAATAAGGTCTTGTATTTCCTCATCAGTTAAAGGAGTATCAGATTGTGCTTGCTTAGCTTGTATTTGAGATTGCTGAAAAGGCGTTAATTTACTAATTTGCTCTTGAGTAAAAGCATCTAGTTCTTTTTGTCTTTGTTCTTTTTCTTGTTTTAGTTTTTTGCCTTGGTCTCTCTCGTCAATGTTTTTTTGGTATTGCTTTAATCTCTCTTGATAAGCTTGATATTCTGGAGATGCATTAATATAGGCTTGTGGGGACTCTCTTGCTGCTCGTGTATCGTTTAAGGGATTTCCTTTATAAAGATTGATAGGTTCGCCTGTAATCTCATCTATTATCTGAGGTATTTGTTCTTGTTGAAATTCAGGAAGAAGAACTGTTTCTCCAGAATCCAAAGAGCCAACTTCCTCTTCGACCTCTGTAATAGATTCCATATTTCCCTCTTCCCCAGTGCCAGGAGATTCGCCTTTTTTTTTTACTTGATACTTAGATTTAAAATCCTCTACCACAGACATAATATATTCTTCAGACTCATTGTTGTTTTCCATTTGTTCAACAATGCCATCTAGTTTTTCTCTATCAGAATCTTGTAATATTAACTCTCCTTCTATTAACTCTTCTTCCATTAGTAGTTATATTTTTTTCGTGCTTGTTCTGCATTAAAGGTTTCTGTGTCTATAACAACAACATCTTGTAAAGCATCTGGCGCATTTCCTGAAGCTATTTGATTATATACATTTTCAATTGTACCACCCGGGATAACAATTTTAGTTTCGCCATCAATCGTTTGTTCAATAGGCGTTTTAATTTTGTATACTTTGGTTATACCATCTTTTGCTACAGTAAACACTAAGTTGTTTCCATCAAGAACAAACTCTCCAAATCCTCTAGCTCCTAGACCTCCTTTTACTTGTTGAGATAATTCAGGAAGACTTCTAGCAACTTTCTCTTTTGTTAACTCCTCTGGAGTAAAAATCATCTCTACTGGGCTTATTTGCATACCCCCTATTTTGATATTTGATATATCTTTAAATTCTTTAGCATCTCCAGAAGCTTTTTGTGTAGAGATATAATTATTTTTAACTGTATAGGTTTTATCCCATGTGTCTGCATGTTTTTCAGAGAACTCTTTAAAAGCCTCATTAACAATTTTATTACCCGGAGTGTATCCATAAATGGCACTTATAATACTTAAAGTATTTCTTTTAAGGTCTGCTGCTGTTGTTTTGCCACCACCATATGAAAAATCAAAGTTTAATTGCTTAGCCTCTTTTCTTTCTTTATCTCCAAATGGAGTTTCGTTGGTGTATTCGCTTTCAAAAGTCAATACGTTTTTCTTAGTGTTAGGGTCATATTGACTACTTAAAGATTTTGTTGAAAATCCAGACATGTCTTTGCCTCCCTCTATTCTTCTTCCTCGCAATCTATCTATAGCGCCATCAGTAACTTTTTGACTAATTGCGCCAGGCCCCATTGCTTCCATTACTGAAATTAAATCACTTTTAAGGTTTCGCTGTCTAGCTTCTTCATCATATGTTGCTGCTGTTTTGGCAGTGGGTTTTGTTTGAGCCATAGCTGTTTCTTTAACACCTACTCGTGATCGTATTTGTTTATAGAAAACATCTTTTGCTTTATCAATTGCATCAGTATAATTACTACTACCTTCGCCCTCTGTGATTGGGATATACCTATTTGTTTGGTCGCTTACTGTAACAAGAATTTTGCTTGGATCGTTTTTGGCTTCTTCTACATCTTCAGTTATGCCCCACATTAAACCACCTTTAGCATCTGCTACGCCCTGCTCTGTTATAATGCTAATTAAAGCTTCAGGCATTTGTTCTATTCTTTTCCACTCATTTTGTATCATATCTTGTACATCCTGAGATTGAAATGCATCCTCTTTGGTTTTAACATTGTTTCTCATTTCAACCTCAATATAAGGCGCAATAACCTTAGCAAGGTAATCAGAGTTTTTGGATAAGTCGTAGTTGTCATATTTTTGTGATACACCAGATAGTGCAGCAGGAAGAGTTAAGAAGTCTCCTAGCTTACCACTAATTTTACCATTTTTATCATACTTGCCAAAAAATGCTTTACCATCGCTACCTAAGAAAAACCCATGTCCTTTTAGTTGAGTAATAGGCCCTAATTTGTTTTGATTGTAAACATCTAACGCACTAGCTAGTGTTAAACCAGTTGTTGGGTTTAGACTTCCAGAAGCCATTCTTTTATTGAACTCTTCTTGTTCACTTGAAAAAAGATTAATAAAATCTCCAATTTGCTTTCCTCCATTAATGATGTTGTTTTTTTGTCTAAGCCAAACATCTCTAGTTATTTCATTTCGCCTATATGCGTTGTTTATTTTTTGTAACATTAACGACCCCTCTTCTCCAAACTTAACTACTCTTTCATTTAAATAATCTCCATTTTGAGCAGCCTCTAACATGTTCTGATCATAAATGGTTTCAATTTCTGTTTGAGCTTCTGCTAAGTCTCCTCTCTTTTCTTTTATGGCAGTCATGCCTGCCTCTAGACCTTCAAAAATACTTTCACTTAAAGCAGAATAATCAATACCTGTTTCAGCTGTAGTTGTCTTTGCAAATTCAATAGGTGTAATCGCCATTGTTATTTTTTTATAGTCCTTGTTCAGTTAGTCCTAACTGCATAATTAAATCTTGGTCAGCTGGATTTACTGGGTCTGGAGTGTAAGTAGGTTGAAATCCTTCATATAAACTTTTGAATTGTTCGCCCTCTAAATTTTCCATAAAGAACCTTTGGAAGTCTTCATTGGTTGCGCTTTCATTTGCAGTTAATGCCCCAAGCCTTTCTCCTAAAGTTTTATTTTCCATTAAGGCTTGTTGTAAAGCTGGGTTAGTAACAGTATTAAGACCATCTTCTGTCCCTATATCTTTTATTTGACCTGCAAAATAATCTCTAGCATCTTGTCCTTCAAATGCGCCTTCAAAACCTTTTTCTAAAGAACGAGTTTCTAATGCACTAGTGAGTGGCTCTGACCCATATTTTAATGCTGCAAACCCTGTGTCAGCTAATATTTTGCTTTGTTGCCTGTTTAAGTTGGCAATTTGCCTAGAATAATCTCCTGCCTCTCTGAATGCTTGGTTTCCTAAACCTAAATACATACTAGCAATGTTGTCATCTATTTGTTGCTGTCTATCTGCTGCTGACTTTTGAATATTAAGATATTGATTTATCTCAGAATTTCTTGCGCTTTCCAAGCCTTGCATTAAATTTTTCTGGACCTGACTCGCATTAGCCATTGCAGCACTTGAGTCTGCTTGTCCTATACGAGCTGCAGCATTTTGAGCAATTACTCTATCTAATGCTCCTTGAATAGCTTGTTTTTGAATCCCTAGGTTTTGCATGTAATTAGAAGCCTCCATTTTCTTTTCAGTAGTCTTCATTACCTCGTCTGCTTTTCTAAGGCTACCCATTTTAAATTGGTTGGCTGTTTTCTTTTGACTAGCTGTCATACCAAAATTGGTAAGTAAATTAACTCCAGCTATTGCTATTGGTACTACAAATGGTGGCATAATATTATAATTTTATTTATACAAATATACTAATTTTTACTTTGTCTGTTGTTGTATTGGATTACTTACCATTGAGTCTGTTCCTACAGCAAACAATTCAACTGCATCCTGAGTGTCGTTTGTAATGGTAAACTGCAAATAGTGACCTAATAAACCATTGGATTCAGCAATAGAGTTTTTTAAAGAAAACAAAACATCGTTAGGGAAAGGTGGCAATAAAGCATACCCTGTAGGGTTTACTACAATTTCCTTGTTGGTAAAATCAAGAGCAGTTACCACACCAATAGGTCTAGGATTAGGCACACCAGCTACATCATATATTATATCTCCTATAGAAACAAAAACCGGGTCAATGGTGCTAGTAGGCATATTGATTCTCCACTCTGTAGGCGATACTTGGTTGGTGTTGCCTGCCCTACCAATACCAATTACTGATCTAAGTTCTAAAGAAGGAGTGGGGTTGTAAACAGCAGATGAACTATTAGGAAGAAGGTCTGTCCTTATAAATGCAAAGTAATCGCTTTCCTTTTTCTCAAAATAATCTTTCTCTATAAAGCCAGTTATTTTATCAGTAATAAATGTAGCTTTCCAACTATCGTCTGACTCTAAATAAAAGGTTTTAAAAACCTTGTTTACTAAAGGAGAAGAGTTTATAACACTAGTAACATATGAACTATCTGTAGCTGGGTCAAAACTTCCATAAAAAGTATTTCTATTGTTGTTGCTATTATGCCTCCACAAATTGCCTCCCTTAAACGTATATAAGTAATTATTCATTCCCACTATCTGTTCTGGATAGAAAGAATAAAAAGAAACCCACCCTTGTGAACCACTATCGTATGTTAAAGTATACTGTGCCATATTATTATTTTTAACAACTGCCTATAGAGACAATCACACTATTTTCATCTAATTCAAAATACCCTCCAACTGGTGCTGGGAAACTAGGAGATTCAAATTTAAAAAACCTAGTGCCTCCTGCAGGTATACCAGATATTGAAGCCAAAGTTACACTACTATTTGTGCTTGCAAACATTACATCATATAAAGCAGGGTCTCCACTCGTTCCTGTTACTGGGCCATTATAATAAGTATTGACCACCCCTGCTGCACAAGCAGCTGGCTGAGTAAGCTGAGGACTACCCACTAAAAATCCCACTAAAGGAGCTGGGCAGAAATTAGATAATGAACAAGCCTCATTAGTTCCCCCGGTTGGGCCTATTAATCTAACAGTTGCTGTTTGAGTATCTGCAAGTGTTTTTGGTATAAACATATACAAGTCACCTGGAGCGCCTGCACTTCCTGAAAAGTTTGCTGGGGCGATAGCCAAAGTGTCTACTACTCCATTTGGATTAAAGACTGTGCCTACACCACTACCATTTACTGTGCCATCCCATACTTGCTGAGCAACATAGTATGGAGATAATGTTGGAAATTGATACGCAGCAGCAGTTGGAGTGTCTCCATAATATGGCCCAGCGCCTATATACCCAAAGTTGCTACTACTTTGAAAGGTAGAATATGGAACACCACCTAAAGTAACTATAAGAGCATTGGGCAAACTAGCTGGGGTTATTTTAATTCTCCATGCGCCTACAGCAGCAGGTAAATCTATACTAAAGTCATAGATTCCTTGTTGAGAAGTTTGCCAACCATCTGCAGGGTTTGTTCCACAATCAGCAGTATTACATGTTGGACATGTGGTTACTGGGCCTAATATTTTAGTAGCCTGATCCCAATATCTATATACTCCACAGTTTTGATAATATCCTGTGGCTGCATATACAGACAAGGTTACGTTTGTGAAAATCGCTGTTGCTGTAGTAAAATCGTTTGAGTCTATATAGTAAGTTCCTAAAGGCATTATATACAATTTTGTTTTAATGTTATTATGCTACTTGCGCCAATTACCTCAACATATATTACTCTACCTGCTGGGCCATCGTTGTCTATTTTATACCACCCTTGAGATAGTGGCGTTGTGCCATTGGCATCTGCCCATATAGCATCTCCAACTTGTGGGTCAACTGGACTACCTGAATAATAATATATTTGGTTTAGTGGTGGACTAGTTGGACATAGCGCACCTAAGTCATTGACAGGTGTAGAAGGCAATGCATGTAATGTATCACATGTAGCACACTCACAACACACATCATTAATGTTAGCCAACTCATAACACAACTCTATTTCATTTGCATCTCTATAATCATATATTAAATACAAATATCTTCCATAGGCTGGGTTGGTTACTGGTAATGGGTCAGGTGGAACAACAACATTAGCTTGGTAAACTTGTGGCGCACCTGTAGCTATTGTAGGTAATGTTACAACCCCCGGGTCAGCTAATAAAGCTTGAATACCTGCTATATTATTGCCATATAAAGTAGCACTTCTTAAAAATTTAAATTTATTGTTTGTGGCAAAAACAAAACTATCTGGGCTTATTTTATTACAATATAAATTTAAAGTAGAACTATCTGTAGGTATATTTGGTTGCCCTTGAAAACCCACAAAGCTTTGATATTGAGATATAACTGGAGAAAAAGCACTTGACCCAAAAACTACTCCTTCAGAAGTAGTAGGCAAAAATGCTGTTCCTATATTGTAGTTATATTCATTATGAATAGTTTCATTTTGGTCTGACTCATTAGTCACACACACCATTATAACTGTTAGGGATTTTTGGTCTACACACCCTACATTTATTTCGATAACTGATTGCTCATCAGAAATATTTGTAAGTCTAATAGTAACTGTATTAACTAAAGGATTTCCTTTAGCAAATGTTAATGTTGCTGGGCCTGTCGTAGCTATTCCTGTGAATGTTACACCATCATAAATTGCACGAACTTCACTTTCTCCAGTAGTTATATCATAAGCCACATCCACATCGCCAACTGAGCTATCGAGGTTAATGCAATATTCAATAGTTTCTCCCACATCTAGACTTACAGTTCTATTGTCTTCACAGTCTGTGCATTCTGTAGGAATAGGAACTCGTATGTCATTAGAATGCAATACATATTCATCTATATATGGATCGTATCCACCTAGTTTTTGAGTATATAAATTATCTTTAAATAAATCTCTAAACCAAGAGTCCATACCCAAGTCAGATATAACAGATAAAGATTCAGATTGACCAGCACCATCTAGCTTTAAAACTACACCACGCTTAGCATCAGTAAAGAACTTTTCTCTTCCCCATTGAATATAACTTTCTGGATTGTGACTAATTCCATACTTCTCTACTCTTGCGATTTGTGTTCCTAAAACTTCAGGTACTGAAGCTACATTACCTCCACCTGTAGAGTCACTAAGTAAGTTTTTACCTGCTAACACATAAGAAATTCTATCTTCTTGCAATACGAGTAAATCTGTTTCTCTTCCATCTAAAACTTGTATATCTCCAAAAGATTGATCTAACCTTTTAAAGTTCCCTATTGATAGATTAAACTCATTAAGGCGATTTACGTTTTGTATATCTTGATATACACCACTATAAGTAACGCCTGCAAAGCGAGTAATGGCTTTATAGTCATCATCTATAGCTACATTAGTCCTACTGCCTAACAAAAAGAATTGTTGGCTTAAAGAGTCTAAAATACGATAGCTCTCTACGCCATTTCCAAAGGTAAAGCAATTATAAAAATCTAAGTTTATTTCTGCTGGTGCGCCAGACACAAAGTCTTGGTTGGTATCCCCATTAGCAGCAATACCTAAATGCTCCCCATTTGCACCAATGTCATAAGTTTGACTTCCTTCATAATATATATCTACATCAGCTTCTGTAGGTATGGTTTCAAAAGCCACTACGTTAGGGTTTTCTGTTATTCTAACATATACACCTAATTGATTATCTGGCTTATCATTGCTACAATAAGGATAACCACCTACTACTCTCATTATTAAATAATCGTCTGCACCTGTACCACCAACTGTAAAAAACTGAATTTTAGATTCATTAGGACTAGCAAACTCTGATTGTGCGCCACTAACTATTGTAAAGGCACCTGGCGCTCCTGCACCTGTGGTTTGAGGATAATACGCACATGTTCCAGAGCCACTATCGTCTAAACATTCTATAGCATTATCTGGAGCATTATTCCATCTTGCGATAATTCCTTCTCCTTCAAAAAACTCTTTTAAGTTAACATAATCAGCACTTGAAGTGTAACTAATATCTAATAAAGCTTTTCTAGAGCCACAATCAGCATCACATTTTTTATCTGGCGCTCTAAACACTTCCACTACAATTTCTACTTGTGCGCCTTCAGCTACAGGCCATTGTGCTGTTGTAGCACCTGAGCCATCAAAACATTCATAGTTTACAAACAAATATTTGTCTGCGCCACTACCAGTATCTATTCTATTGTCTTTGTTTTTTTTGCTATTAACATCAACAGAGCCACTTGTATATTCTTTAAACTCAGATTTGTCTGTACTAAAACAATCTGGTTTTAATTTCATATACACTCCTTGTTCTTCAGCGACAATAATAGGATCGTCTAACCCCGGGCCACTTCTAACATCTCCAGTTAAAAAGTTTTGTTGTTGTACTTGTTTGTCTAAAACCTCTACTGTGCAACATTGTCTTACTGCTCCATCTACATCGCCTTTAACTCTTAGAAAATCTCCAACTTCTATCTTGGCTTGATTTTCTCCCTCTAATTGCATCCATACAGCATTTGTTCCCGGTTCATCATACCAATTAGTAGTGTAAATAGTTTGATATCTAAATCTATCTTGTTTTAGCACAAACCTATATTTGTCAGCCCAATTAGGGGCTTTTTGGGAAGCAGGTATTTTAGCTACTAACCTATTAGCAAAACCAGAACTTACACAAGGAATATAAATGGAATTGTTGGCACTAGTCAACACAGTAGTTGCTCTACCAAATTCATCTAAATACTCCATTCCTAACTCGTAATTTCTATCACTATGTAAGCTTCTTACAGTGCTAAGATTTTGACTAAAGCCAACTCCACTAGTTACTTGTAAGTATTCAGCCATAGTTGGGAAAGGGAACAAAGCCCCCACATCTAAAAAGTTGGCAGCCAATATTCTAAAACCTATAGTATTACTACCCGGGGTAGAGATAACTTCTATTGGGTCTCCTCCAGCAGAACTTAAATATCCTGTTACAAATCCCTGCCAATCTGCATTTGGGTTAGTGTTGATATTACAATTATATACATCTGTTAGTGTTCCACCAGAAGCACAAGACAATAAAGGTTGAATGTTTGCTGCAGTACCTACTGCATCTAAAAAGTCTTGGCTTTGAGCAAATGCATCTACACTCGCATAATATTGAGGTATGGTATAGTTAATATCTATAGTAAAAGACCCACTACCTGTGTTAGTAGGAGCTAAAGGAAGCCCTCCCAAAGGCATTACAAACCAACCCCCATGTTGAACAGTAATAGAAAAATAAACCTGAGTGCCAGCAGTAAAGCTCGTGCCAGTCATATCAAACGAAATGATTTGGTTGTTTAACGCAGCACTAGTTCCAGGTAATATATACACATCCCCAGAGGTAAGGTTAAAACTAAAAGGATTAAAGTTTATAGCATTACCTTCATATTCTAAAAAGTAATCAGCAACAAAAGGAGTATTTGCAGGCTCAGTAACCAAATCATATCCTTCTAAGTAATTACCATACATTAATCTATTCCCTAATATGGTTTGCGCTTTAGCAAGTCTAGGCACATTATCAAAAAGCCTTCCTATTTCTGCAGGGTTTAAAAAAGTATAAGTCTTGCTGTTATCAAAAGTAACAACATAGTCTACATTATTTCCTATGCCAATATCAACTTTATTAAGGCGTTCAGCTAAACGCACAAAAACATCATCGCCAAATTTAAAACACAACTCTATTTCTTCCACAGTGCTATCTCCAGAATTAACAGTTACTTCTACAGCATTGTAAAAATTCAACATACCATCATTGGTATAATTATCTGTGTTAAGCCTAAATGGGTTAGGCTCAAATGCAAAATCACTAAAAGGCGATAGGGCGCTATATTCTCCATCTTTATATTTCCACCTATAAGAAAAAGCTAAAAACTTATCTTCAATATAATTTATTTCTGAAGCTTGATTTATTAAATTTAAAGTAGGAGAAAATAAAGGTGGCTGTTTAATTACATATAACTCTTTGGAGTTTTGAAAGAAGGGGGCTGTGGTGGTATAACCTGCAGTTATATTTATTCTTTTAGGCTCATTGAAGTTGTCTGTAAAAAATATAAAATCTTGTATTTTATTTATGCCATTTATTAAATATAAAGGATTGAAGTTTAAAGCAGTTTTAGTGCCTGTTCCATCAGTTTCAGTAACTACTAAATATTTTAAAGTTGAATTAACAACATCATACGACACAATCATGTCTACAATATTAGTAGGGGAAAGAGGTTGATTTGGGTCATGCACAAACCAATATAATGTATCTTCTGCGCCATCTTCAAATGCGCCAATACATATAGCTGAACTAGAAAGAGGCTGACCTCTATGTTGTAGGTTGGTTAACTGAATATTGCCTTTAGTCTTTTCTAAAGCTCCTATGTCTGTTGTTTCTGTACTACCTACTCTAACATTTCTTGCATCAATATACTCTCCTTCTGGAACAAGGCGCTCATCGACACTCTTGTTCATTCTGCCTTTTATAAAGCTTCTATTTAACTTCATTATTTAATCCATTTAGCTTGACCTCTCAAGTTCATTAGTAACCTTCCAGGATGAATATTACTTAGCCTTATTTTGGCGTTTCTTAGCAAAGCACTTTTTCTTTTTTGTGATCGTCTAACAACATATTCTTGAACTCCTATTTTGCTATTTAAAATAGCATATTCAATATACGCATATATATAATCTTCAAATAACTTATTTACAGTAATCTTACTATTGTCTCCATTTTCCATGCCATCAGACACATATTCTAAAATACAAGACCTACCTGCCATGCCTGAACTAAAGTTAATTACCCCGGCTTTTTGGTCTACTCTAAAAGTAGGATTTTCATTTGCTGTTTCTGTGTTTAATCCATATCTAGCCCCAATAGTCCAACCAAAATACCATGCGCCATCTATGTTCCATCCTTCCCATTCGTGATAAGGACTGCCCTCATTTAAATATATAGATTTTTTAGTTTTATCAAACCTTGACATATCTAACTCAGAGTCTTCAGGTCGTAAAATATTTCCATTTTGGTCAAACAAAATCCTACAATCATTGTCTTGTAAATAAGCATCTGAACTCATTACTTGAATGTTTTCAGTCAAAGGAAATATTGTATTGTTTTCCCACAAAGACACCCTTATCCAATTCACGTAATCTGGAGGTAGAACAAAACGAAGTTTATCACAAACATCTAATTGTAAAACCTTGGTTTCTTTAAATGCATCATAGTTTAATTCTTGAATACCTCTTTTAGCGTGAAATAATATTTTATATCTAGGTTCGTTGTTAACTAACGAATGATTGCCTTGATACATTAAAAAGAAGTTATTTACTATGTCTTCTAAAGACACGTACTGATAAGACCCCCAATTTGCGCTTTCAGGTGTATTACCATTATTTTCATAATATTCATATGCTGATATATAGGCCATTATTTTTTAGTTTTTGTTTGTGTTTTAGGCATAGGGTCTTCGCCAGCATTGTCTTTTTGTTCTTCTAATTGACCAAATTGAAGTGCTGCTATTTCTCTAATAGACATGCCAGAGTATTGTAATATCTTATTTATAAGATTAGGAATGTCAGAGTCAGGAAGCTCAAAGTCTTGATACAAAGGGTCTGAGTCATCAAATATAGCAACCCCATTACTTAAAGCAACAGAAGTCCAATTAGGTTCTTTTGGGTATCTAATCCATGTTAAATTACACTTTAATGCATTTGGTGCAGTAGCAGCTGGATATAATGTTATTTGATTTCCTAAATCTCCCAATGAGCCTGTGCCAGGCCCTTCAGTAACTGGTCTACCCATTTGAGAAAACACATATGCCGGAAACTCTTTAGATGGGGCTGTAAGATTAGACCTTAATAGTTTTCTAATATTATACTCATTTACCCTTTCTGCAAGATTTGAGGTTATTATAACATCTCCTCCATCTGTTAAAACCCACTCTATTTCTACTAATGTATACCAATCTGAAGGCAAGGTAAAAGTTTGGGCTGAGCCAGTTGTTGAAGCTAAGGTTCTATATTGTGTAAAAGTTTCAATAACCTCATTTAATTGTCGTGCAATATCAGCATTGCCTGTACCAGAATATCGTAGATTTTCAGCAACAATCTGTTTGTTATAATCATAAAAGTATTGTTCAAACAAATCTAACTGTGCTTGCTTAGCAAATAAGTTATAATCTATTGGCGATATATAGCCATAGTTGTTTTTATTTAGAATAGAAAGAACTGTTTGTCTTACTTGGTTTATTTTTGACATTTCATACTATTTACTACAAAGATAACTAAAAAAAAAAGAGGGCGCATTTTTATGCAACCCTCCTCCTTTGTAAAAATTAAGTATTATACTATTAGCTTAACGCAATCGCAGTAATCGTACATGCAACGTCTGGATCAGCAGCAGTTGCTGGTAACTTACTATCAGCAGTATAGAAAGG
>CEOU01015463.1_pt1 | contig 16835 bp, 10 predicted proteins | sample 530731 | NCBI WGS metagenome assembly CEOU01 (sample SAMEA2620894, study PRJEB7988) | marine metagenome | isolation source: saline water (ENVO:00002010), including
TCTGAATATTCTACTCTTTACGACGATGTAGCAAATGCAACTTTAGAGAATACTGATTCTTTTTGTTCTAAATTCTTAGAAACAATCGCATGTAACAGAGCTTTTGTAAGGTGTGTTCGGAATTACCTAGGAGTTCACATAGTTGGAGCGGATGAGATAGACAAATCTGAAGATAAAGCACCAGCAAGGAAAAAATCTGGAGGAGCTTCACAAATCTTTGCTATCACTCCAACAGGAACACTACAAAAAACATTGTCTGAAGTTCTTCACATTACTGAGTTCAATGACTTCAAAGAATATCTTAGAACTTTATGGAAGAATGAATCCTATAAAAATGAAGATATAAAAGACTGGAATAACTTTAGCGACATTCCCGCTAAAGAATGTAGAATTCTCATTGCTCTTATCAGAAAGGCTCAAGGCTAATCTTATAAGCCTAGATAATTTCTCTGAGCAGCTCTCAATCTTCTATTAACAAGAGGTTTACCAATTGTTTCCATACCTCTGCCAATAGTAAATTCTCTATCTGGCGGTATAAGCTTTAATGAAGATTCACCTATGGTTGTTGTTATACCATCTGTTCCTATAGTTATAGAAAAAGAGTTAATTGTAATATTAAATGTCTCAGGTATTTCCAAACCGTAAACACTTTTTTGAGAGGACTTTAGTGGTGTATTAAGTATTGTTAAATAATCTTTATTAGCTGTATCTCTTAGCGCAGTCATTTCTGTTGTAGAACCACTAGCGCTTGCTAAATTTAATGGAATGTATTTATCTGTCTTAGGAGCATCTATAACGTAATTTTTTAAATCATATCTATCAAAAAGCTCTGCAATTTTTTGATTAGCGTCACTACTACCTACAAGCTGATTATCCTTCTCTTCTTCACCACCTTCGCCTACATCATTTACAGGAGTTTTAGAGCGCAAGTAAGTTAACTTTAGTGAATTTTTTATATTGATACTAGCTTCAAACTTTGCAGTAGACTGCTGGCTTATATTTTTTACTTGATCAAAAAGCGGTTGTCCCAAGACTGCTCGTGGCGCTCCTATAAATCTTTGATTGCCAAGCATTAACATATCTACAAAATTAGATATAACCTGAAAATCCACCTCATCATTATTTCCTTGAGTATAATTTAAATCAGCCCAAGGTCTTTTACCTATAAAAAAGAATGGATTGGTAGACGTAGCTTTTGCTGAATCTCTAGTTGATTGAAATAAATCTTTTATTGTTAAATTCTTTGCTTCTTTTGTTCCATAAGTTTTAAGAAATTGAGCAAAGTCACTTAATTCCTCAATGTCTGAAATTTTTTTAGTTTCTTCAAAAGGTCCAAGTATAGTTAAATTGTTTGTATTTTGAAAGGCCATCCTATCAGCTTTGTATTTTCCATAACCATTTGAAATATAGAAACCACCATAAAACTCGTAAAATCCTTTTAGATATTCAAACAAGCCTCCTTTTTTGCCAGTTTGCGAAGGCAAATTTACAGGCTGTAACCTCTCGGCATTACCAGCACCATCGGTATCAGGTAAATTAAAATATTCACAATTTGCTAACACTCTATTTTCAAAACCTTCTGGCACGTTTTCTATGGCAACTTCTTCATAGTCTCCATTATTTTTTATAACGGTATCATTTATAACAAAGTTGGCGTTACCTTTAACATCTGTACTGAAAGATCTTTTCACTTTAGCGTCATCACCCAATTCTGCTGGAAACAACTTTCCAAAATCAACCCAGTCATAACCAGCTACATTATTTTTTTGTAGTAATAATAAAAGTAAAACATATTTATCAAAAGTTGCAGATCCTACATTTTGTGCAAAGCATGAGTACAATGAGGCATAAATTTCTTCACCAAATTGTGCTTGTATAGCTTCTGATAAATCCACCTTTTTAAAAAATGAAGGAAGAGGTCTATCTTCTTTTGCTGGTGATTTCTCACCCTCTCCTTGTTTTTCAGTTTGGCCTATATAGATGTTTACATCTTGAGGTGCAAATTTATCTTCTGTAAAAGTTGCTGAAACGATGTTTTCATCAGTTGTTTGAGTAAAATCTGTAACAGGTATTGTTGCCGCTATGCGGCTATCTATAAATTCTAACACCCCTGTATTTGGATTTACAAAATAGTAAAAGCCAAAATAAGAGGCAATCGTTCCTGTTACACTTGCTAAGGTTCCACTAGCTTCAAAAATTATCTTGTCTGCATCTTCTATATTTTCTAAGCCTGATTGCTTTATCCCCGCAGCCTCTAACATGTCTAAAAATTCTGTTAATGTGTAACCAAATTTTAAATCATATTGAGCTAAATCAGGTTGATCTATGTAAGATTGCTGAACCATATCTTTATTTAAGCAAAGACTATCTATAGGTTCACCCTCATGATAAACTAAAGAAATTTTTACACCTTGAAAATTCGCAGCAGTCTCATAGTTGTATATCTTTCCAGCAACTAAAACTCTTTTATCATCTAACTCTTTAACACCTAAAGATGGGAATGGGTCTATTGGACTCCCTTTAACTTCTGAAAAATATGGAACTGGCCCAGAATAAGAGTCCCCATCAACAGGTGGAGCATTGATACCTCTTACTAAAACTAAATATGAATTTAAAGTGAGAGAAGTTATATCAGAATAATTCCTTGTAATTACAGCACCAACAGCAGTTTTAGATGTTGTTTTAGAGGTGCAAATAAATCTACCAAGCAAATTATTTATCCTAGAATCTGAAAATAAATTTTTATCACCTATTTCTCCTCCAACAACGCCAAGCGTTGGAGAGCCGTCTGTATTTTTCACATTTAAAGAAGAAGTTACAGAAGCCGTGTGTCCTCCTGAACCATTGGAGAAATTCATATTTATATCTGTAATTACTTCTAAGCTCATAATGATAAATCAATTCCTGTAGGTTCTGTTCCAAAATCTGCCACAATTGCCTGTTGTCCAGTTTTAATAATAGTTACACCTGTATAAAGCTCTAGATAATTTTCATCTAACTCATTAACACCATTTAAATAAAATTTAGTTTGTCCCTCAATGAAACCAGAACCATATACATCTGGCTGAATACCCGTAACTTGATTAATATTTCTTTCCTTTATGAAAGCAAAAGCTTTAAAATTTTCTTTATTTGAGCTTGTTACAACGCCCGCCTGAGAACTATCAAAACTTAAAACAAACTGAGTTCCCACACCCGCTGAAACACCACATCCAACACCAGAATAAACTTTTTGACCATTTAAAAAATATTCATAATCTATAAAGTCCAAAGCTGTTTCAATTCCACTAATACCAGAGTTAAGAGCAGGACCAAGGTTAGCTCCAGCACTTCCTAAACCAATTGCTGATTTACCAGTATATTTTACATACTTTACATTATAACCAGCCTTTAAAGGGGTTCCAGATGACGGAAATATTTTAGATTTATCTAAATCATTTGATGCTCCAGTTTTCAAGAAAAAATCTCCAGAGAAAGTTTGGTAAATTGTTTCATTTGGACCCGCAGTCTCTGTAGGAACTTCTTCAAACAAGGTTTGTCCATTTGAAGATAGTTGCATTTTTTTTTCTTCTGGTATTAAGACTCTATCATAATAAAAATTATTTTGAAAGTTCGAAGAAATAGCTTTGATTCCACTATATCCACTGTTAATACAGCCTGATATAGTAGATGCACCTGTTGATAAAACATAATCGTAAATCATAGTCTCTCCTCCAAAAAGTATATGTAGTTTTTCTTAAAATCTTCAGAATTTCCTTCAAGAGTTATACCTGATACTGGTATAGCTGGAATATTTATAGTTTCAGATAAAGGTGTTTGAGTGACTCCACTTATTTCATTCAAAGTGCCTGTCTGCGGAACAGATTCGTACAAATTAACCGTTACTGTTCCAGACTTATCGACACCTTCTGTTTCTATCTGAGTTGCAATATTTGCACCCACATTATTTAGTCCCAAAGTTGCAAAAGCTTCAGTTCCTGTTGGAACATATGAAAATCCTGAAGATTCATTTAAGAATCCAATTTCTTCTTTGTAAAATGATTTAACTCCACCATTATCTAAGGTATAATACTTGAAATATTTATCTCCTTCATTTACAGATTGAGAAACACTTGAAGCAAATGAACCTGTCTCCATATTTCTGCCTGTAGAAATACTAAGAGTTCCAGTTACATTAAAATTATAACCAGTTATTCCTGTTTTATAAATTATACTCTCAGAGTAGCCTGTTATTTGTTGTTTTGTCGTTGATGCTCCAGAAGAATAAAAATAATCCCCTATCATCCCGCTACCTAGATTCATTAATATATTACTTGGGATATATCCAGACAGCAGAGCAAATTCATTTATGTAACCACTAAAAGTTTCCTTTTCACCAGATAAAGTTTCAGCTCCAGTATAACTAGGAATAGTTTTAGATCCTCCTAAATAAAATTGATCACTATTTGAAATGAAATCAGTATTTATATTAAAAGAATCTTTTTGAACCTCTTGATTTAAGTAATCAAATCTAGATACTTGTAATACGTCATTATCTAAACTAAAAGAAATTATGTTCCTTTTAGATAACTCTATAGATGAAGATGTGTGGATAAAATCACCCTTATCATCAAATCCTCTATAATATAATTTACCTCTATCATTAACGCCGAAATTAAATCCTTTTGATCCAGTTATTACTTCTCCATTTATAGTAGATGAAGTTTTTTCTAAACCTCCAAAAATTATACCCTGATTAACATGAGTTCCCTGTCCCCTAAATTCAAAATCAACTAAAACGCTTAAAGAATCATATTTTAAAGAAGGAGTATTTACTATTAAATTTGATTCAGTTAAGTCTGCTTTCCCAGAAGCTAAAAATCTACCAGTTGCATATTGAGTCGCGCTTGTTGTGGGAGCCTCATTAAAACTAGCTGCGATAATGCCGCTATATAAACCTGTATTAGATGCTGGTATTTGATTTTTTACTACAGCTCTAATTGGAGCGCTTGTAAAATCAAGAGCGGTTCCAGTTCCACTAGTGAAATCATAGTATATTAATAAATTATTATTATTAATAAAGTTCTGGTTTACTGTAAAATCTATTCCGCTTACTGGCATTAGTAAAATCTGTTGAGGTTAAATGAAATAGTATTGTCTCCTAAAGATTCTGATTTTGATTGATCAAACACTCCAGTGATATACTTATTTACAGTTGTTTCTAAAGTCGAGAAATCCCCTGAAGTACCTTCAGCAGATGCCGACACCGCATAAACACCTATGCTCCTATTCTTTGTTTTTTGTTTTGCAAAACCAGCTAAAGATGGCTTTATACCGCTTACGCCTATTGGCTTAGTATCACTTATAGATACTTTTAAATTTTTTAAATCACCATTACTGAGATCAAGTTTTGTATCAAAAGATACATTATAGCTTATTGTTCTTTCATAAGGATTTTTATCTACACCACTTTCTACAGCGACTGGGTTTAGATAAATACCTGTAATGTTATAACCTGTAGCGCATCCAGTGAAATCCACCAAAGCTTCTGTAGCTAAATCAAAAAAGTTTATACCACTTAACTCTCTTTGTAAATCAAACCACTGCGGAGAAGTCGTAGGATCTCCACTTGCGTTAGAGAAGTTAGCGTTGCTGTTATAACTTAGTTCACCGTTTACTGTAACTTTTGTATTTGCATCATCTTTTGAAGAAGAGACTGAGGCTGATTTAGTATGAAGAATATTTCCACTTTGTTCTGTATTAGTTTGGTCGTTAAAAGTAAAACTAAAATCCAATCTATTACTTCCTGTATTTAAAGTGTAGTTATAAGAACTTGGATCTCTACCTATACCTTCTGTAAAAGTATAAACACCACTTTCGTAATCAGATAAAGAAGAAGCAACAACATTTGTCGCAATTTGTTTTGCATCTTCTGTTGTGAAGTTTCCTGTAGTAAGTAAAGCTCCAGTTAGATTTGCATCCATAGAACCCTGCAAACTACCATTAATTGTTATACTCACTTTACCATCTTCATTTAAAGATATAGATGAAGAACAATCTAATACCCCACTCAAGCCAGAGGCCATTCTGTTTTGTGTGGTGCTGTAAACATATTCTTCTGTAGTAGAGTAAACATTTGCAGCTTTATCTATTGTTTCGGTTCTAGACTGTAAAAAAGCATTATCACCACTTTGAAATAAACTAATATTGCTTATACCACTACCTCTTCCAGTAACAAAACTTCTAGCATTATCTAAAGCCGATACTCCATCGCCCAAATTCAAACCCTTTGCAGAAATTGTATGTGATGCATTTGTTATTCTACCATCTTGCTCTGCAAAGCTCCAAGAATCTTGAGGATCTGTTATACCAAAAAAACTACTAAAAGAACCTAAAGAGTATGCTTCAAACGATACTGAATACGGTAAAGTTGTTGTTAAATTAGAATCAGAAAATGATATAGAAGTTGGCTTTGCTCCACTATAAATTTTACCTTCTGCATCTCCTGTTATTTTTAAAGTTTGAAACTCAGATAACAAACCTGTAATCATTTGACCTTTTTGTAAAATCAAACCGCTTAAATCTGACCCAGTCAAAGTTCCAACTACACTAATATTATCTATAAAAAAGTCAGATCGCCCGCTAATAAATATAGGGCTAGAACTTTCTGCTATAAACGGAGAAGGAGCGGGAAATGTGTAACTTCCATATGATATAGTAGATGCAGCCATTATATGTATAAATAGTTTATAGTTCTGCTAGCGGTTCCGTTTCCTAACTCAAGAGAAATAACATCGGACGTTATACATGTTATATCTCCAGTAACAAACTTATTCAAATCAGAGGTCTTTGTTTCTAAATAATTTTTTGCAGCATACAATCCTATGGATGGATTCATTGTTGTTTGAGCGGTGACTGTTGCAGATCCAACAGTTTGTAAGTCATTAACAACTAATTTTTCATTCAAGTCTGCTAAATCTAATACCACTTGATTTCTTTTTATCTTTTTATTCTTGCTTACATTCACTTTGAATTTTAATACACCATCATCTTGGTTTTGATAAGATGGGTCAGTTGTGAAAGTTACGCTTTCTGTGATGTTCCCTTCAGTTTTATTTAAACTTGAAGATCTATTTTTTTCAAATATAGAAGTAGCTTCAACAAAACAAGTTTGAACTTTTGCTTCATTGTTTGACTTTTGAGAGGTCCAAAGATCTCTAGCATTAGTATATTTTTCTCTATCTGTTTTGCCCTTTGAGTTATAAGTGGTTGAAAGATTATATTCAAAATACGCCCCAGCTTTATTTTTAGATACTGTAAAAAATACTGTATCTCCTTGTCTGTTTTTTGGATTAGTTGAAAAATTAATATTTAAGGTAGCAGAATTACCATCAATCTTGATACCTTTCTCTATTGATACAGGATCACCGAACTGAGTTGCATTAGCCGCAACTGTTTCAGCAATCAAAGTTTTCATAGCAGTCTCTAGTACATTCTGAGAATCTAATCTTAGAGAAGTTAACTCAAAAGAATACCCTTTGTTTAAGAAGCCCTGTTCATCAACAGATATGTTTTGAATTTCTTTTCTTGAAATATTATTAGCATCATCAATAAACGAAGAATTGAAACTTTCATTTAGAGATACTGTTAAATTAATTAAATCGTAATTCTCTGTTAGTAATCCTCTAAAATCTTTATTAAACCTTGCATCTTCTGAAATGCCATCGTTCTGATAACCAAGGTTGGGTCTATTAGCAAAATAGTATTGAGTTAAAAATACTTTTGCGTCTTTGAGAAAGCGATCACCTGCACCTTGCTTATATTTTAAACTTACATCTCTAGAGTAAGAGTAGCTATCTCCAGATCTCGAAAAGTTGTAATTTTCACTGAAGGATTCTATTAAATGAGGATTAGGTAAATACTTTGCAAATACTTTTGAAGAATAGTCTGATAATTTTCTAGATTCAGATATTACTATACTTACAGAATCAGAACCAACTAAAGCTCCTTCAGAGAAATCAACACTTTCTATTCTACCTTTAAGGAATTCATCGCCGCCAATCCTTGCTACTATCTCAGGCTTATTATAAGCCTCTTTGATAGCATTCCTACCTACAATTAGAAAGCCATCTCCATTTTCAAAGGCGATATCTGACAAATCTAAAGTATAGGTTGCCTTTATCTCATAACCAAAAATTTCTTCAGTATCATTATATAAAAATGAAATTTCTGAAGAAGATCCAATTATATTATTTGCTAATATACTCGCCATTTATTATTGTGCTGGTGCTGGATTTTCTGGACTTTGTAAGCCTCCACCTTTCTTCTCTAGGTTCAAGTTCGCTATTTGTTCTTCTATAGTAGCTACTTTCCCCATTAATGTTTTAATATTTCCTGCTGTTTTTGTAATTAGACTAGCAGTCTCTGTAGCCAATCCAACAACACCTTCATTAACTTTATCTATTTGCTTGGTAGCTTCACTTACTTTAGTAACACCCTGTACAGAGTTGTTTAAATCTGTTGATATTGTCTCTACTAAATTAACAACACCTTTTGCTGTATCAGTATTAAATGAAGCTAAGAAGTTTGATAACCCTTGCTTATTCTCTGCTATTGCATTTGAAAGGTCTGCGATTTCTCCTGATAAAGCTTTTGACTGTTCATCAAAATTTGTTCCAGTTGCATCCGCAAACATTTTCTTTATTTCAGCATCAAAACCTCCTCCAGCTCCTGCCGCAGCTTCTTCCATTCTTCTCCCTGCTAAACCTTGTACACTTGAACCTCTATTAAAGAACATTGTTAACATCTTCTCTAACTGCATTCCTTGAACGTTTGCCGCATTTTGGAATTTAGGATCACTTAAAGCTCTACTTATGATATTTCTAGTATCTTGACCTCCTCTACTTTCTTCTATAGCTTTTTGAAGTTTTTCAAAATCTTTTTGGCCAGCAACAGCCCCTACAGTTTCAGAAAATCTACCTATCCTTGAAATACTTGCTTCTCCTCTTTTAGTTACTAAAGCTCTCTCTTCTTTTAGTTTCTCTGTTAATGATTTATTTAATGCAGTTATATTGTTTTTAAATCCAACTGCTCCTGAGATTACATCTTCTCTAAATTTAGCGCCCGCCTCTAATAACTCTTTTTGTAACTCTTTACCTCTATCAGAGTTAGGATCAGTAATGGAAGCTTCAGCTTGCAAAGCTCTTAAAGCTGACAAAGATTGTCCAGCTTGAGAAGTTGCAGATCCAACTCCTATTCTAGCAGCTACTGCTTGAGCATTTGGCCCATCAGCTAAATTTAAACCGCTCATGATACCAGATCTTTCTACTCCTAAACCTGACTTTCTAACACCCTCAGATGCTGAGAACATTAAGGCTTGAGTAGCTCTACCTAAAGCTCTTCTGTATTTGCTAAGTCGTGGGCTTAGTTCGGCTAGTTCTTTATTTATTTCTAAATGTCTTAATCCAACACCTTTTGTAAATCCTGTTGCTTTTTCTAGCTCTGCTATAGCTTTCTTTTCAGCATCGATCATTTGCTGATCAGTAGCCCTTCCTGTTTTTGATAGAGCCGCCGCTTCACTTAAAGCTTTTGAATAATCTAAAATAGCTTTTTGAGCCGCTGCATTATTTTTAAATAATTCATCAAAACTCTTAGCACCTCCAGCCCCTGTCATCCCCATGAACTCATTTTTTATAAACCTTTGTTCGGCAGAGGCAGCTCCACCAAAACCTGTTCGGTTTTCTGTGTTTAACCTTTTAGCTTCTTTTTGTGTTCCTTTTTCAATAATTTTTTCGCCTATTTTTTGTCCTAATTTAGCAGCCAATACGGATGCAACAAATCCTGCTGCGATTATACCACCTACTGGCCCCATTGCGGCGGCTAATTTACCTGCTCCGCCTATAACAGACTTACCTAGAATCCCTCCTCCAGCCTTTGCTGCTAATCCTGCTCTAGCAGCAGTAAAACCTCCTTTTATACCCCTACCAACCTGACCTACTCTAGCTCCAGCTCTTTGCATAAGTCCTGCTTTTTGTGGACCAAATCCAGTAAAAACACTACCAGCTTGTGTAAGGCCCGCTCCCCTACCATGCTTCATACCTCTCATAAATGTTGAACCTTTAACCATTGAACTTAATTTACCTAATCTGCCTTTAGCTCCACCAAACAACCCTTTAAGATCTGAAAGTGCTGACAACGCAGACAAGGAAGTTAAAGCGATCATAGCCATATTAGCCGCTTTACCAAGTGCGTTCATCTCACCTGTGGTTTTGTCTATTCCAATTTGGAATGTATTCATAGCTATATCGAGAGCGAGTAGGCCCGCTAAAGCTCCACCGCCACCAACTCCTCCTTGACTACCCTTCGCATATCTCGGAATGTGACCTCTAGCAGCCATCTTAACCCTTGGGTTGGCAAACCTCTTCGCTTGGCCATCTTGCAATATTTTATGAATAAATGATCTAGCAGCATCTCCTGTAGAAGATCTTTTTGCATCAGCCCTACTTACATTTGCTGGGAATCTAAATCTTCTTTTAAATTTCTTATCTGCTCTTCCACCTTCTTCGAAATCAAATGGAGCTGTCTCGCTAGCGTTTTGATTAAATTTAGCAGCAGCATTCATTCCCGCCAAACCCATTCTTATAGCTGATTCAAAAATACCACCCTCTGTAGAAGAAGAAAATAGTTTTGTACCTTTTTGTTTTTTTAACTTGTTAGTTATATTTGCCTTCTCGTCATTTTTAAAAGTGTCACCAATCATCTTGGAGCCAAAATTAATTAAAGGCCCAGAAAATTCTTTTGTTACAGTTTTAGCAAACTGACCTCTAAAACTAGGTGTGCTATCTCCTATAGATCTTACATTTAAACCACTCAAAACTATTTTTTTTATACCTTTAGGATTAGATATTCCTAAAGCTGAAATAGCATTTTGAGTAGGTCCAGTGATTTTAGATGTACTTACTTGCCCTCCACTATAATCACCCTTTTTAGCGACTAACATTCCATAATTTTGACCTTCCAAAAATAAAGTTCTATTTTTCTTTTTTTGTGAAGCAGCTCCAGCAGCAGAACCAGTACTTTTTGAAGAGCTTTTTGGTTTTCTATATCCAAGAGGATTGCCAGCAGGATACATCGGTATAACCGCAGAATCCCGACCTCCAGCAAAGTTAGGAATCTCCATTTCTTGGTTGTTCATTATGAACCTGCGACCACCTATTGTTCCTTGACCAAAATGTGCCTTAACTCCTCCAGAGGCTCCTAGCCCCATCGCCATAGCTTCCTCTTGCTGAAAACCAGAGGCAAAACCCTTCCCTCTTCTACCTTTAAATTGTCCAGTAGCTCCACTAAAAGAAGCTACACCTTTAGATCTTGCAGCAACTGCAATAGACTGAACTAAAGTAGCTTGTTGTCTTAATAAAGCATTTTCTGCTTTTATCGCATTTATTACAGCTTGTTCTTTTTGAGCTTGTGAAGCAGTAGTACTAGTTATTATTTTTCTTAATGAACTATCTTTTTGCAATAAACCGACTATACCAGCCTCAATATTTTTTATTTTTGTTGATTCTGAACCAATAGCAAAAACAGACTTCAATCCATCTTTTGCGAATTTAGCAACAAGAGCAAATATTTTAATAAATGCTGTTGTAAAGATAACTACAGCAGGGCCACTAAGGAAAGTCCCTATTGTTTTAAATAAACCTTTTATAAATACATTGCCTTTTTCTGGGTCCAACGCCTTATCTAAAAACTCAGTGAATTTAGTTGTTAATCCTATTAAATTTTCTAAAAGTGGACCAAATGTTATAGAACCTATTCTTTCTGCTAGAGAAGTTAACCCAGCTATAAGAGAATTGATTTGGGCTGCTATTGTTTTGTTTAATTCTGCATTCTTTGAAAAGGCTTCATTAGTAGCATCAGAGGCTACTTGTGCTGCTCCTGCAAATATTGATGTTTCTGAACTTAAATCTTTTAATGCGGCACTAACTACGTTTATCTGGAAAACACCACCTGCTAATTCTTTAATTTGAGAAGCGACGGTAGGATCAGAGATATTCTCTAAAGCGGCAGAAAGCGCAGATAATTTTTGTACTCCGTTTTGGCTCGCATCAATTTGAACACCTAGCTCTTTTAGGGATTCTATAGTGTCTCCTCTTGAAAGTCTTGTAAAAATAGATTTAAAGGCGTTACCAATAACAGCACCACCTCTAGCAGTCTTCTGCTCAACTGCTGTGACTAAGCCCAAAAGCTGATCAAAGCTAACACCAGCGTCCTCTGCTGTAGATCCAGCACGGCTAAATGCCTCAGCCAAATCTTGAGCAGATACAGCAAAAGCGGTGTCAACAGCAACTAATTTATTAACAATCTGATTTGCACTAAGTCCAGCAGAAGCAAATCCATTGATAGCAGCGGTAAGAGCTTTTACAGACTTTTCTGCATCTAACCCTGATATTCTAGTTAAAACCAAAGAAGCTTTTAGTCTTTTAGCAGTCTCCTCTGCACTAAGACCCTGCCTTGCAAGTTCCGCAGCACCCTCTGACACCGTGTTAAATGCTTGTCCTGTTTCTTTAGCTACTTGGAATATAGCATTTCTAAATTGATTAAATACCTTTTCATTTGCTTGAAATATAGAGTTTATCTCTACTAATCTTTTTTGTACCTCTATTGTAGTAGATACTAGTTTTTTAAACGCTTGGTTAACTCCATTTAAAACAGCCGTTGTAGCTCCAAATGCAAAAACACGGGCAGTAGAGGCATCAAGCGATTTTTGAAATTCTGATGCTTGACCCGTAATACGACCCAAAGCAAGTTCAATCTTTTTCGCAGAAGCATTTAAGTTTCTGGAATTAAGATTTACATTAGCGGTTACGTCAAATGAGGATGGCATATAGTGTAAATTACACTAATCAAGCCAAAAGGTCTTCAGCTTTAAGTTGTCCACCACGAGCTTGCATTTTTCTTTTTATATCATCAATACCTTCAAACTTCCCTTCCTCTTTATCTTTTGGCTCTTCGTAGTTATAAATCTTTACAGGATCTCCTGCTATTTCACTTGGAATTTGAGTATTTTGCATTTTATTGTACAGACTCTTAGAATATGAAATAAGCCCTTTTTGGAAAATTGTTAAAGTTCTAAAATCAGCTTTAAATAAATCTACAGGATTAGAGGATGCTATAAAAACCTCAAAAAAGTGACTTAAGTATGAGGCTTTTAGTAAATTTTCTTTAGTCGCAAGTTCTGCAAATTTTGCAAAAACTAAAGCTCCTGTTAACACTAAATCTTTTTCTTCTAATCGCTTTTTAAATTCTTTGTCATAGTACAAAGCTTTTTTTAGCATTTTGCCTACTTTTTTTTGTTGTGCTAAAGTTTCTGCACTAAATCCTGATATTTTATTCTTCTCCTCTTCAAGAGCTGCTATTTCAGCCTCCTGTTCGTTTATTTGCCCTTTAAATGCTTTTCTCTGAATAGGGTCTTCTATTTTATTTAAAGCTTTGTAAGAGTGCTTTATGGTCCATTGTAAGCTTTTGAGTTTTTCCTCTTTTTCTTTGGTCCAAGAGCCAATCTTGTAAGCTTCTTCTAAAAGTTTTTGAGAAGTCTTTATACCATTTTTTTGAGCTTTTTTAAACTCTACTTGCTCATACTCCTCTAGCTCAAGCATGCTCTCTATGGAGAAATGCTTAAAATAATAAATATTTTCGTTTATTTCAAAAACGCTATAACCTCTTGATATTTCTAATAAAGCTTGAGATGGAGAAAAATCATTTTTCATTATCGCTGAAAAGATCTTTCATAGCTTTATCTATGCTTTTTTGATCTTCTCCCATTTTATTAAACCAGATAGTAACGACTTTAATTAAAGTTTCATATGACTTATCAAAAATCTCTTTTGATTTTAATAAATCTTCATTTTCTAGTTTGGTGTCTTCATCTGTAACCTTTAGGAAAAAATTCCTCTTGTCATCAAATGTTTCTCCTTGAAATATAGGGAAGTGTTCAATTTTGTCGTCTACTTTATCTTCGTAATACGAAAAATTAAAAACAAACCATTCTATTAGCTTTTGCTCTGCTTTAGCATCAGCGGTTTGAGAGAACTGACTACTCATCGCTGTTTGCCATTCTTGTATTTCTTTCTGAGTAGATACAAATTTTTTCTGAGCATCTTCTAATTTTTTCTTTTGCTCCTCGTCTAAATCTTTAGCTTCTCCATAAAATTCCACAACTCTAGCAGCTTCTACATTCTCAAGTATAACAGTCTGCATTCTATCCTCATCATTTTCAGACATGATGTTGCCCATTTTTTTGCCGAGCATTGCTTTAGTTAAGAATCCAGCATTAATAAATTCATTGAATTTTTGCCCATAGAAAAACTCACCATCTTCAACTTCAGATGCTGAAGGCTTTTTTACACAAACTTTATTTTTTATTGTTTTTTTAGTTTTGCCTGACTTTACTTTTCGGCTTATTGGAAAAGAATATAATATTTTCATACAGTATTATTATATTAAAAATTGATATTAAAATCAATTTAATTAAGCACTTTGGCCAGTAACATGAACCTGAAGGGTAGAGTTATCATATTTTTCAAACTCTATACAGTTGGCAATTTTACTGGTATTAACAGGAACCATATTATTGGCTATCAGAGTGTTATTAAAATAATATTTATATCTCTGATTATCGTAATCATAATGTGTTGTAATATTGATGTATTGGCCACTTCTATAACCTCCAAACATTTGCCCACTATGGTCTACTATGTGGCCTTGCGCTCCAGTAAAACTAAACAAATCATACTTTACGCCAGCACCTGTTTCTGAAACAGTAAAATCAAACCCGCTATAAGGATTATCAATGTATATATCTACATTAATAATTGAATTTTTAAAACCATCTAAAGAACCGCTTACTCTCATTTTTTTACGCAGAATATGTAAGAAAAATTAATTGTGTTGTTTCCATCTAGATCAATAGACTCTGAAACAGATTTTAATGAACATTGATTCATAGTATAAGTCATACTAGTTGTACCATCGTCATTTTTCAAATTTACATTTATTATTCCTGTATCTACAACTAAAGGAGATAAATCAATTCCAGTAACCGCATTTTTCAGAAAACTTATATTCAATGACCCATCAACAGGTAATTCAGGATATCTAAAATTAGGTGTTCTAGATCCAACTCTTGTTACTAATTTTCTACTCAGATCAACACCTACACTAAAATTTTGAATGTTAAATCCATTAGTTCTAGCAGCCCCTGAGTTAATTCCAGCACATGTTATTTCAATATCTTTAGGAATAAATACTGAGAACTCATCATTAGACATATTGCTAAAATTTATTGAATTAGCAGTATTATAAGAAATACTATCTGCTTCATAAGAAACTGACCCTCTAACAAAGTCGCCTACAGACCCTTCAAGACTGTAAGAACTTAAGTAAGCACCCGTGATGGTGTTTTCACCAGCAAAGTCTTTGATGTTAAACCCGAAACTCCCAGTTGATAAAAAACCCTCATCTTGTTGTTGAAAGGTATAAAAGGGATCAAAACCACTTGCCCCAGTTGTTACTAAAATTGAGTAAGAAAGATTAGTTGTTTGATTAGCATTTAGTATTCTTTCTTTATAAGATAATTCCCCTAGAGGTCTCAAATCCGTAGAAGATTTGTCAGTCGAAAATTCTATAGACTGTATAGCAGGTATTCTAACTCCAGTATAGAACAACTGAGTTTCGCTAGAATGTACTCTATCTAATGCCATACTGTATATTACACATAAAAAAGCCCCGCCCGAAGGCGAGGCTGTTTTATTTATATATTTATAATGTTAAGCTATATCGTAAATGTTGGTAGAACCTGTAGCATCTACAACTGGATCAGCTTTACCACTGTAAAACAACCCTTGAGTTGTTGTATTAGGTCCACCGATCTGTGCAGAGAATGTAAGATCTACAGTCTCATTATCGTCAAGCCCTTGACTGAACGCCTGACTATCTAATTGAGCGTTCTTTAGAGTAAATCTACTAATCTCTAAATCTTCTCTATTTGTAATAGAAAGAGTTATATCTGTTTTTTGATCACCTGCTGCTCCAGTAAGAACTAAGTCTAAAGCACCATCATCAAAGTTCTTTAATAATGAGCTAAATGACATAGTTACATCAATTGGAAACTCAAGAGGTTTAGCAACAGCTCTTGCTTTTCCAAGGGCTTCAATGTTACCTCTAGATAAAGGAACATCAATAGATGCACTTTGCACATGCATATCAGCAAAGTTAGTTCCACCCATATCAAAGCTATTAGAGGTAAATGTAATAGTAATATCTTCTGGTCTTAAAACTGATATTGTAGAATCTCCAGTAGAAGGAGCTTTTGGAATAGCTCCAGAGGCAGGAGTAGCAATAAGTGCAACGGTTCCAGATTGTTTTTCACCTACTGAATTTATAGAAGGATTAGCAAATCCGCTATATGTTCCAGTTGTAAATAAAATATTTGAAGCTTCTGCCTCGATATCAACTCGTGGAATATCTCCAACTGCGAAACTTGCAGAATAGTTATTGATAACAACATTTCCAAAGCTGACTGCATCAGAAAGCAACCTGTTTGCTGGCTTTATAATCTCTCCACTATTGAAAGCATCAATACCTTCCTTAGCAGTAAGGACATAAAGATTTTTAACGCTCTTTTTAGAATCTTCAGTGATGATTCCTGATATAAACTGAGATAATGGACCAGTGTTATTAATACCATCATCATTGAAGCCAAGTCTAGCTTCATTTTCTCCGTCAGTAAAATAATACCCGAAAGAAATACTTGGGTTTATGTCTGACATTGTTAAAGAGTCAATTCTTGCTAATTGACC
>CEOU01022017.1_pt1 | contig 16806 bp, 18 predicted proteins | sample 530731 | NCBI WGS metagenome assembly CEOU01 (sample SAMEA2620894, study PRJEB7988) | marine metagenome | isolation source: saline water (ENVO:00002010), including
TCATCTTCATAATCATCATCTACTATAAAATCATCCTTTACGTAACCACTTTTAGTTTTTGGCAAATCATCATCACTTTCATCACTTTCATCACTTTCATCATTTAAACTTTCAAATCCTCCATATAATTTTTCGTAAATACATTTCCATTCTTTCAAATATAGATTATCTACGTTATCATTATTACCATTTACTATGACACAACTACCAAAAAATAATGTATTATCTATAGGTGGTGGAAATTCATATTTATTTTCTGAATTTGCACGACCAACTATTTTTCCATACACATTAATCGTATAGTTTTTATTATTTATCTTTATATTTTTCCATACACAATGTTTTTTAAACTCTGTTGAAGATTTAAACCCTCCTTTTTTATACAATTCATCTTCATTATAATTCTTTATAGTAGATTCTTTTATCGAACCATTCTTATCTATTATCAATATTGAAACTGTAGTCATTATAATTATACATAATCTATTATTTTTATATTTTTATTTAATATAATATTTTCATTTATCGTCAAAATATATAAAATCTTACCTTTTGTTTTATATATTAATAAATGTTTGATAATATTTTCATAGAGTTCTTTTTTAAAATTTTTATTTTTATTTCTATTATATGTGTTATACATTTATTATGGGAACATCTTAAAAATACTTATACTAAACCTAAAGTTAAAGATTTAGTAAATACACAAATTACAAAATATAAGCAAATTGTTGAAGAAATAAACGTAAATAAAGATAGTATAAATAATTCAGAAGAAGAATTTTTTGAAAACAAAGATAATCTACAAGAGATGAATAATGATTTATTGAGTTATATGAATTCACAAACACAACAATTTGTTACAGTAGATTAATTATATTATAAACTAATATAAATATTAATTGTACTAATTATATATCATGATTGACTTAACTAATATACAAGTTGGAAAATTAACTGATAGATTCCCACAATTTGAACTTTCATATGAAACTATTTCACATACGAAAGTTTCTTCTTCATATAATATAGTTACTGCTATTCCTGTTGGTAAAAAAATTTTATTATGGTTTACATTTTATAAAAATAAAGATGTTTGTTATATATTTGAATTAAATAAAGAAAAACGTATTACTAAGGGTAAAGTATTAAATTGTAATTTTGATTCATCTTTATCATTAGGAACTGTATTATATGGGTCTGTTATTAATAATGATTTAAATGAACCGGTATCTATTATTATTGATAATATTATATATTTTAAAGGTTTATATTTACAAAATACAGACAATATTAATAAATTACATTTATTACAAGTTTGTTTTTCTCTCATTTCAAAACAGGATTCATCACTTCCTATGCATATTTCTAACTTTTGGGATGTTAATATTGACAATTCCTTAGAACAATTCCCTAATTCTATTTCTTCCGAAATATTTGATACTATATGCTATCCTATACATCATATTCAATATAGATGCTCTCATGATAAAAAACCTTTTGTTAATATTTTCATTAATAAAAAATTAAATGTTGTAAATCTTCCTTCACAAAATAAGCAACAAAATCTATTTAATTTTAACTATATGCCTATTAAAATGTCATTTCATAAATCACAATACAAATATCCTACTATATTTCTTGTTTCAGCAGATATACAATTTGATGTATACCATCTTTTCGCATATGGTAAAAATAATCAAAAGGTTTATTACAATATCGCCTATATTCCTGATTATAAAACTAGCGTGTTTATGAATAAATTGTTTAGAAATATTAGAGAAAATGATAATCTAGACTATATTGAAGAGAGTGATACTGAAGAAGATTTCCAAAATATGAATGAAGATAAATACGTTGATGTTAATAAAGTTTTATATATGGAATGCTGTTTCAATAGAAAATTTAAAAAATGGGTACCTAATAAAGTTATCCACAGAAGAGAAAAGGTTGCTCATATATCGTTATTATAATTAATTCTTTCTGCATGACGTTCTTTCTGTCTTTCTTTCTCCTCTAAAAACCATTTTATTGTTTCTTTTGGTATTTTATTTTTGTTAATAAGTCGTTCTTTTTGTCTTTCTCTCTCTTCTAAAAACCATTCTATAGTTGTTTCTGATAGATTTGTTTTTTTTTCTAGTTTAATCTCTCTTCTTAATTTATTTTTTATATTACGTTCTTTATTGTTTTTTATTTGTATTTTTTTATTAGTCGAATATAAATTACTTATATAATTCTTCTTTTCCTTTTCTTTTTCTTCATAATAGGTTATCATCTTATTATGTTTTTCCGGTTTATATATTTCTTTATAATTCATTATTTTTAATTCTTGTTTTTTTGATAATACAGGTGGTGTAATTATATTTTGCGATTGTTTTATAGTTTTACGTTTATTATATTCATCAATATGTTCTTTACGATATTTTAATAGTTTATAATATAATTCATTTGAACGATTGCGTGTATATTCATCGTATATTTTATTTTTTTCTTCATCTATATGTTTTACATATTCTAAACGTTCTTCTATTGTTTTTTTACGTAATTCATCCCTTTCATTTTTCCATTCTGATTCATTATTTATATTTTTAAATAATGGGTTTTTCATTAGTGTTGAAATTTGTTCTTTACGAATTTCATATAATCTTTGTTTGTTCTTTTCTTGTAATTTTAATAAATGATTCTCCATATTTATTATTTTTTCATTTCGTTCGTTTTCTTTTTTTGTTAAAAAAATATTCTCTTCTTCATTTTGTTGTTTTAATATTTCATTTTCTCTCTTATCTATGATATCTTTACGTATTTTTAATTTTATTAATCTATCATTTAATTCAGTAAATCGTTTATTTCGTTCTAACTCTTTATTTTTTTCCCAATCTTCTTCATCTATTATATTATTAAATATTTCTAATTTTTTACGCTCTTCTTCTTGAATTTTTCTTCTTTCTGCTTGTCTAACTTCTTTATATTCGTTATATTTTTTTAATTTTTCTACAGTAAACATTTCTATATAATGAGAAAATATGTATTATGTATTATTAATTATTATTTATTCAAAGTCCTAATTCTGATATATTCAATAAACATTGTGTATCTTTTTTTTCATATTCATTATCATACGATTCGCCATTAACACATAGTTCTTTCGGTTCATATACACGATTCCAAGTTTTATCTGTATCCCAATCTAAGTTCATTGTATTATATTTATTACTACTTATTTGTCGAATACGATAATTACATTTTTTATAAAAACGTCGGCGTTGAACCCATTGTTTTTGAAATAAATCATGATTATCTACTATATCTACTACTATTGGATTGTTTCCCTTTACACGTAATATACGACCTACTGACTGTGTTATATCCGTCTTTGGAGTTACCATTACTAATGTTGATAATGTTTTTATATCTAATGCTTCAGCCGCCATCGCATATGTTGCTAATACTATCTGTTTTGTTTCTGTTTCTTGTAAATCATGTTGTTTCATTCCACCTACATAATAGCCTATAGAACCTATATTACGATTACTTATACTTTCAAATAAATATTTTAATAAACTACGGTTATGACCTAATATCATTATCTGTTTTGATTCATTCTCTATTAATAAATCTTGTATTACTTTTATTATAAAATCACTACGAGGACCATAATCACATAATTTTGAAATCATTGTACTATATTTTGGATTTCCACGATAATCATATTCTTCTTCATTAAATTCAATATCATTTGCTATGTAATTTATAGCACGAACATTTACTATATCTTCATCTTTTCTTTCTTCTGTATAAATTTTTTCACCTATAAACATGTATAATACTTTTGTTAATTGATCTTTTCTATCAACTGTTGCTGATATACCTAACATATTTGGAGTTACTATTTTTAATAAAGATTTTGAAAATTGCTCACTTCCTATTCTATGAACCTCATCTATTATTGTTAATCCAAAATCTACAAACGCATTTGAACCAAAATCCTTATCATATAACGTTTGAAGCATACCTATTACTATATCTTTTCCTTCTATATCAAACACTTGCCCCTGAATCTTACCTATTTTTGCTGTTGGTAAGAAATCATTTATTCGTTCTATCCATTGATTCATCAAAAATTCTTTATGAACAATAATTAATGTTTTTTTATTTATTTTTGATATTATATTTAATGCCATTATTGTTTTTCCACGACCACATGGGACTTCTAGTATGCCACCATTACCATGTTCTTTACTTGTTTTACTTATTGGTGTATTTATATAATTCATATAGACATTTACTATTTGTTCTTGATAATCACGTAATACTTGTGTAAATTCTACTTTTATATCTTTTCCTTCTTCTATTTCACTTTCTTTTGGTAATCCATATCTTTTTATACCATAAAACCGTGGTAAATAATATTTCTTATTACTTTCACGAAATATATAAAATGAACCTACATCTGAATTCTGAGGACCTCCAAATGTTACTGGTTTCACATATAATTCTTTACGTATATATTCTTCATCCTCTTTACTTATTAATACTTTAGGTATTGTGTATCCTTTCTTTCCTAGATAAGAATTATTACATATTTTTTCCTTATATTCTTCTGTTAATAATAGTTCGTTAGATTTTGGTTTATACTTATTTTTATAAAATTTTCTAAATGCAGACATTTTATTATATAATAAGATTACTTTAGGATATTTCAATTTTTTCTTTTTTACTAGGTTTTTACCGTGAAAAATATAATACTATTCTATAATATATTATAATTATGAATTTCTTATCTACCATTTCCTCTTCTATTAATTTAGATACTATTGTTCTTGCTATGTCTATCTTTTATATTGTTATGCCTATTGATATGCCCGATTTCATTTCTAAGTTTGTAGATACCAGCGTTGGTATGTTTAGCTTATTTGGTCTTGCTATATATCTTTTCTTCAGCAAACATATTAGTAAATATGCTGCTATTATATTTATTATTGCTGCATATGAACTTATACGCCGTAGTAGTAATATTAACGGCAAAGTTGCTATGGTCAAATATACACCTACACAAGCTAAAAAAGACGAAAAAATGAAAAAAATGAACCCTGTTGCTTCTGTATCTTTAGAAGAAGAGGTTGTAGAACAAATGGCTCCTATTGGTAAAAGTGATATTAGCGTATATACTTCTTCTACTTTTAAACCTGTCGCTAATGACGTTGGTTCTGCTTCTATGTTTTAAGTTTCCAAATAATATAAACACATTATATTGATTTACAATATAATGTCTGAAAAATATGTTGAAATCAAAAATCTTAATTTCAAATATGAAAATAAAACTATATTTAACGATTTATCATTAGAACTGTATAATAACAATTGCTATATACTAGCAGGTCTCAATGGCTGTGGAAAATCTACTTTAATGAAAATTATTAGTGGTAAATGTTTATGTGAATATGATAAAGTAAAAGTATTAAATAAAGACCCATTCCGTGATACTACACTTAATAATGATATCGCATATATTGATAATAATTGGGGAACTCAAACTGTTGCTTTTAGTGGATACAATGTTCCACTACATTCTAGCTTACTTGTTAAAGATATGATGAAAGACCTTAAGAATAAATATCCTGAACGAAATAAAGAATTATTAGAACTTTTATGTATAAATCCAGAATGGAGATTAAATGCTGTGAGTGAAGGGCAACGTAAAAGAGTTCAACTTTATCTTAATTTAATTAAACCTTTTAAAATTTGTTTATTAGATGAAATCACTGTTAATCTTGATTTATTAGTTAAAGATAGATTTATGAATTATTTAAAAAGAGAAACGGCACGTAGAAATTGCTGTATAGTGTATGTTACTCATATTTTTGATGGTCTGGAAGAATGGGGAACTAAACTTATATATATGAAAAATAGTAATGATATTAGTATTACTAATGTTAATACTATACCAAGTATTTATAAATTTTTATTAACTAGTTTTAAACAAGATTTTGTTAATACTATTGAATCTGAAGGAACATTAATTGATATAAATTTGAAAAACGCAGGTGGATATTCTCATGGTGTAATCGGGACTACCAATTAAAATATATAATATGTTGAATATTTTACATATTATATTATGGCTTTTATGCTTATGGCGTTTGTGCTTCTATTTTCTTCTTAAAACCTATTACTATTGCTACTAATACAAATAATCCTCCACCAAATGCTGCTATTATATTACCGGCTGTAGTTCCTGTTATACCACCTGTAAATGCTAATGTTCCTACTATTGCTAATACTACTGTTAATAAAGCTACAAATGCTGATAAATTATCACTACTTATAATTACGGACAATGCTGCTGAAATTGTTGGTATTAATTCATCAAATGCCAATGGATCTATACTTTTTGCATCATTTGAATCTGGATCTGATACCTTTAGTTTTCCTTTTATATTTGTTGTCATAAATTCTGGATCCATCTTTTTGATACGAATTAATCCTACTGATAAAATATAAAAAACAAACATAAATACACCTACTGAAACTAAATGATAATCCCCCGTTGCTGTTCCTGTTGATATTAATGGAACTATTATAAAGAAAAATGTTATTATTGTTAATAATATATCAGACGCTCGAATACGTTCAAAACGTTTTTTTATATTACTATCATATGCTAACGCACTTCCATCTATAATTAAATGCTTATAACATAAGGGAACAGTTACATAAGATATTAATAATGCTAACAAAAACATACCATAATTTACTGTTGTTTTCATTAAATCTGACTCTTGAGTCTGTGATATCATTTTACTGTTTATAGGAACATTATAAAAGTCTACTTCTTCTTCACTTACACCAGTTGGGCTACAATCTATATATATTTCTTCAGCATCACGAATTGAAATATAATTGTTTGGTATTGTAAAATATTTATTAGTTTGAGGAAAACTTGGAAATAATTGTGTTACATTTACGAAATTACTTATTTTCTCTTCTGAATTTCTATTTATAAATATTGGTGTTGTGTAAATACATACTTTATTTGAATCACTTTCATATAGTATTCCTTTTGTATCTGTTGTTGGCGATATACTATTAAAAGTAAAATCTATATTTATAGCATCATTATCTTTAATTGCTAAAATTTTATCAATATCATTTTCGTCATTATTTAATACAGAACTTTTCTTTAATAAATAACAACTATAGAATAATTTATTATCGTCTGATGAGTGTTCTATTATCATTTCACCTATTATATTATCATCATTAGTTGTTATATTTAATATATTATTATGGATTAAACGGGTAATATATATTTTATTATGTCTATAATTTGTTGAAATATTACCTTCTGTTAAAAATATATTATTTTCTGATGAAGAATTTTGATAAAGTAATGTAAAAGGTGACCGTTTATCATTTGGCACTTCTGCTTCATTCTTATTTACGGTAACCCTTGGATAATCTAATACTATTTTTTTATCAAACTTTTGATTTTTATTAGGGTCAAAATCTGTCATATTCTTTATTATATACTATAAAGAATATATATAGTTTTTTTTCAAATTTAATAATCATTTGTCTAAAGGTTAGGAATATATTGAAATAAGTTATTTTCATAAACTGTTACTTTAAATATATCATTATAACCTTCTACATAGACAGTATCTCCATTATTTATATCATCACAACCATATTCTCCAGTACAACTCTTACCATTTACACTTATTGGTAACTTTGTATTCAAATTACCATTATTTGCTATTGTATAATATTGCCATTTATCACGACCAGACATTACACGTCTTCCCATTAAAGGTAATATCTCATTCTCTCCTTGACTTTTTGTATTTGTTAATATTCCTATTTGCTGGTAGCTACTATTTACTGCTCTTGTTTGAATATTTACTGGAAGTCCGGATACTTCTGGTATTCCACGAACATCTGGAATATTTCTTGGATAAAATAAATCATTCGTTTTTAATGGAGGAGCATAAGGATCATTTATTGTATCATTACGTTCTGATATTGGACGTAAAGCATGATGTATTCCATTTGATATAGATATTTCATTCTTATTTTCAGAATTGCTAAAATCCCATACTCTATAATAAATTATATACCATAATACTATTAATATTAAAATTATAAATAATAATGTAATATTCTCTATGCATATTACTCCAGGAGCACACTTCTTTGCCATATTATAATTATATAATATGGAAATATTATTTATTTAAAATGAAAAAGCATTTACTATTTTCGCAAAACCATCAAATATTTTCATTAAACCACCTGTTGATAATGGTATTATATGCTCATTCAAATCATCCGCAAAATCACCTGCCTTACGCACAAACGCTACTGGCTTTAATCTACGACAATTATAACATTTATCTCTTACTGATTTTGAAAAATGAATTACATGAAATCCAAAATGATCTATTGTAAATCTATCTAATTTTTCTAAATAATACCATATATTGTATTCTATTCTACTACCTGCTTTCGCACTTCCAGTTAACCAATCTAGAATTAAAAATACTAACATTGGTATTAAATATAATATTGAACCTATTATCTCTAATAAATAATAAAATGCACATGTTGTAAAATTCTTCATCATTTTCATTCCACAAAAGAAATTTGATATTCCAAATACCCATACTGTTTGAATAAATCTTGATATACTCATCGCACCAATAAACATTCCTTGTGGCAATTCTATAAACTCTTGAGCTACTCCTTCAAATATTTGAAATAATCCTTCTCCTACACCAATTGCTACACCAATTAATGTCATTATTAATGGAAGTAATATTGCGGCTCCAAACATATTTTATTTTATACTATTATATATTTCTTACATATAATAGTAACTAATTATTTACTTTTTTACCATTTTATATTGAGAGTATTTATTCATAAATGCCTCAGCTTTATCTAATATTGGGTCCATTTTACTTATTCCTTCTATTAAATCATCTTGAATTGCCTTAAATTCTGGGTATTCTTCTTTTAATTTTTCAAATTGACGTTTCATTTCATCTTTTGTTTTATCAGATAATTCATTTGAATTTGGTGCGTCATCTAATTCTTCCTCTTCATCATCTTTTTTTGATTTATCTTTCTTTTCATCTTTCTTTTTTTCATCTTTATCATCATGTTCTCCACGTTTTCCCTTTCCTTTAAAACCCTCTAAACCTGCTTTTGACAAACCCATTCCTATCATTTTAGATACTGTTAAGGCTACACACAATATTACTATCATATTTTTACTAAACTTTGATGTTAAAAAACCTACTAAACTTAGAATTATTATTGATAGTATATCATTATTATTTACATGTATTACTAATTGCACTATTGTCATAAATAAAAATAAATATAAAATCAATTGATTTTGGAGTATAGGCTGAAAACTATACTTCATTTTTAATATTTTTCCTGGTGAAGGAATATTTACAGAACTTGGAATTTTCATTAGTATTTTATAAATTATATAACGAAATTAATATTAGATTCCTAAATTATAAATTATCTTCTTTACTATCGTCTTCTGTTTTATACAACGATGGAATATCTCCACCATATATCTCTAATACTTCTTTTACTACTTCTTCTCGTTGTATATCATCTTTTTGAAATTCTATACTTGTTATACTTGATGAACGCTTACCTTTAAATTTATCCAAAAAATCTTCTAGTCCATTATCCTGTGTCGGTCTATCATACTGGTCTAAATCTCCTGTTACTATTAAACGGCTATTCTCGCCTAAACGAGTCATTAACATCTTCATTTGTGCTATTGTCGAATTTTGCATCTCATCTGCTACTATCCAGCAATTTTTAAACGTACGTCCTCTCATATATCCTAATGGTGCTATTTCTATTAACTTATCTTCCATTAATGTTACTACTTCTCGAGGAGTTATAAACATATGTAATATATCATATATTGGTCTTATCCAAGGTGCCATCTTATCTTCTAATGTTCCTGGTAAATAACCTAAGTCTTCATCTACGGATACAGATGGTCTTGTAAATATTAACTTTTCATATACACCTAATAAAAAATTTCGAATACCCCATTCTGTCGCAAATAATGTTTTTCCTGTTCCTGCTGGACCAGTTGCTACTACTATCTTTTTATTTTTATGTTTTAATTGACTGTTATAATATTCTTGACTTGAGTTTTTAGGGGTTGTAAATTTTGAATCAAACTTTTTTTTTTCATTTATTGATAAGTGGTGCATATTTTCGTAATAAGACCTTTGGCGGGTGATTGAAGTTTCATTTTCTATATCAGTATGATATTCTTTTAATATTTCCTTGTCATTTTGCTTTTTTGATTTACGACCACGCTTCTTATGGTCTGGCTTTTCGTCGCCTAGGTAATCATCCATATCAATACATGATTTCTTCATTCACTTCTAATATAATATATTCTTAAATAAATTTTATTTGAACTATTTATTTATGGTCTATCTATTATATATTCTTTTTTTTTGGTATTACACCTAATATCTAGTAATATTAAATATAAAATATTTTATAGGTTTCTTTAATTTAATTTTTGTTATATGTAATATTTTTTTTGTATATAATACATAATTACTATTGTTTTTTTATAATATATATGATTTTTCTTTTTTATGCAATAAATACTTTTTATAAACAAAATAAAAATCTACCGTCTATATTATTTAGACAAGCAAATGTCAGAATCTCCACCTAAGACTAGTAAAATCATGGAATCTTCTTTTACTGAACCATTATTGCAACAAGATGATAATAGATATGTTATGTTTCCTATTCAACATAATGATATATGGGAAATGTATAAACGTTCTATTGATTCTTTTTGGCATACTGGTGAAATATCACTCGCACAGGATTTAAATGATTGGAATAAATTATCTGATGATGAGAAAAATTTTATAAAAATGATATTAGCATTCTTTTCTAGTAGTGACGCTTTGGTTACTGATAATCTTGGATCTCGCTTTATGAATGAAGTTCAGCCTTCAGAAGCTAGAGCATTTTACGCATTTCAAATTGCCATTGAAACTATACACTCTGAAATGTATAGTATATTAATTGATACATATATTAAAGATAACACCGAAAAAGATAAACTATTTAAAGCTACACAAAATTATCCTAGTATTTCTAAAAAATTTAAATGGGCTGAAAAATGGCTTAATGATAAACGAAGTGGATTCGCTACCAGATTAGTCGCATTTGCTATTGTTGAAGGTATTTTCTTTTCATCTTCTTTTGCTGCTATTTATTGGATTAAAAAAAGAGGTCTTATGCCTGGACTTACTTTTTCTAATGAATTAATATCACGCGATGAAGCATTACATACCGAATTTGCTACTTTATTATATTCTAAAATTGTTAGAAGAATTCCTAAAAAAAAACTTTATGAAATTATTAAAGAAGCTGTTGATATTGAAAAGGAATTTATTACTGAATCTATACCATGTAAAATGATTGGTATGAACGCAAAACTTATGACACAATATATTGAATTTGTTGCTGATAGATTATGCTTACAACTTGGTTATGATAAGTTTTATAATTCACCTAATCCTTTTGACTTTATGGAACTTATCAGTGTCGATTCTAAAGTTAATTTCTTTGAACGTACTAATTCAGAATACGCATTAGCTAACAAAACGGTTGATGATAATGTATTTAACATGGATACCGACTTTTAATCGAATCACTTACATTTACTGAGATACAATCTTCTTCATTTTTACAATATTCTAGAGCTGATTTTAACGCACATTCATGAGTTTTCTTATTATTGTAATTATCATGTAATATTATATCTCGTATAAAACCTATCTTACCTAAGTTTGAATGAGTATTTCCTATTCTAATTGATATTGTAGCAACAACTATTTTTGTATTTATATTCTCTAATATTATTACCTTATATTCAAAATTATTTAATAACTCATTTGAGTATAATAATTTTCTATAATTATCTGGTAACATACTCATTATCATATAATAATTATATTTAATATCATCTTCATTTAACATTCTTGGATATAATAATGGATCATTTATTGCTATATTCATTGTACTTTATATATACATAAAATTGAATTTTATAATTAATATTAATTAATATTTAAATATTATTTAATATGGAGTGGTCTTTTAATAGAAAAAGAATGCTTTCAGTTATTGAAACTAACGAAAATCCAAAAATTACTTACTATGTGTGTTGTTGTATTCCTAAGCGAAAAAATAAATATAAAACTAATAGTGATGGAGCACTTGTTGATACTTTAATACAAAATACTACAAATAGTCCTATTCATTAGTAAAACTAATATTACGCAACAATATAGATATATAGTTATTAATATATTTAGTAAAAGTCTTATAATTATCTTATAAATATCTTATAGTAATTATATACATGCCTAAGGTTAAAATTGATTATTCCAATATTATTTTTTATAAAATTTCATGTAAAGATTCTAATATAATAGACACCTATATAGGTCATACTACAAATTTTATACAAAAAAAACATACTCATAAAATTAATTGTGAAAAAGAAAATAACAATTATAAATTATACAATTGCATAAGAGAAAATGGTGGTTGGAATAATTGGAATATGACAATTATTGATTTTCATAATTGTAAAGATATATATGAAACAAAACAAATTCTTACACGCTATATTAAAGAATTTAAATCTACATTAAATAATATTCAACCTCTACCTTTAAAAGAACCAATGTTAAATACTATCGAGTATAATAATAGTGATTCTCATTATGATAAATATAAATTTTATTGTAAAAAATGTAATTATTCATGTGATAAGAAAAGTGATTTTAATAAACATATTAATAGCAAAAAACATAATGCTATAGAATGCTATAAAAATGATAGCATAAATTCTTTAATTTGTAAATGTGGTAAAACTTATAAACATTCATCTAGTTTTTATAGACATACAAAACAATGTAAAAATAAAATTGATATAAACAAAAATTCTTGTATGGAAAATAAAAACGTTGATATAAATTGGAAAGAAATGTTTTTAGAAAAAGAAAAACAACTCATGGAAACACAAGACAGGTTAAATTTAATGATCAAAATGTATCATGATTTAGTTAATAAAGATTTATAATTATATTTACATATTTTACGCAAAAAAGTGCAAAAAGTACAAAAAAGAAATGGTTCAGCGACAAAAAAAAAGGACAAAAATAAATGTCCATTTTTCGTTTTCTGAGAATAGAATTTTTTAAACATTGTTTAAAAATACGCTTCTCTGCAAAATGCATTAAAACATTTTTTTTTATGCATTTTTTGTTATGATAAAAAAAATAAATATTTTACGCTGAAAAGTATTTAGGCGATTTTTATATTTCCATATATATATAAATGGAAATAAATAAAGTCGCCAAAAATCGCCAAAAATTTTATTGTAAAAAATGTAACTATACTTGTAGTAAATTAAGTGATTGGAATAAACATAATTTGACTCGGAAACATAATATGGAAATAAATGGAAAGAATGGAAATAGAAAATCGCCACTTATATTATCGTGTGAAAAATGTAATAAAACCTTTAAAACAAATTCAGGTTTATGGAAGCATAAGAAAAATTGTAAAATAAATAGGGATAATTCTGAAGAATTGTCGGATACAGATACAAATTCTGAAAAAGAAGAAGATGTAAAAGGAGAGGTAGATTCATCATTAGTATTAGAATTACTAAAAGACAATAAAGAGATGAGGATGTTATTAATAGAACAGAATAAACAAATGATGGAATTAGCAAAGAAAGCAGGAACAACAAATAATATAGTAAATAATACAGTAAATAATAATAAATTTAATTTGAATGTATTTTTGAACGAGAAATGTAAAGATGCGATGACGTTAAAAGATTTTGTAAAATCAATAGAAGTAACAGTAAAGGATTTTATAAATACAGGTGAAGTTGGATTTGTAAATGGAATATCTCAAATAATGTTGAATCGAATAAATGATATGGAAATTCAAGATCGTCCATTACATTGTACAGATTTAAAACGAGAAACTATTTATATAAAGGATGATGAAAAATGGGAGAAAGATGAAAATAAACAGAATTTGCGTAAGGCAGTAAAACAAGTAGCGAATAAAAATTATTATACTGCGAATGATTGGATGGATGAAACACCTAATTCTAAAATAATGGGTACAAAGGAATATGAGGACTTTTTTAAATATGCGAATGAATCCACTGGTGGTGTTGGAGAAGAACAGACAAAATCATTTGAAGATAAAATAATGAAAAATGTAATGAAAGAAGTAACAATAGATAAAGAAAAAGCATTAGAATAAGTAATATAAAATATTATCAATATTATATAAACAATGAAACCTATAGATAATATTCCTAATAAAAAAACAGTAATAACAAATATTAATTTAGGAAGTTCTGATAAAACTTTTATTCCCATTGAACCATTTAGTCCTGCGAATGAAAATCATAAATTAGCAAAAATAAATATAAAAAAAGATGTTAATTTCGATATACCAACTATAATTCGTGAGTCAATGAAAAATAATTATGACGTATTAACAAATACGGAAAATGAAAGTGATTATAGTGAAGAAAGTGATGTAAATGAAATTTTTAACCATGAAGAAATAAATACTTATTTTAATCATGTTTTTATAAGTTCATTATCAATCGTAGGGTTATTTATGTTATATAGATTAATACAAAAAACAAAATAATGTAATAATAACAAAATTATTTTATTATTATTTAGATATTTATGCTACATCGCATTGGCATGGGTAACCGTCAGCTGCGTATCCTATACAACATGCCGAATATGCGGTTCCACAATCTCCGCAATTTGAGCCTGATGTTCCAGACCCACCTTCTTGTAGGTGACAATCACATGGGTATCCATCAATAGCAAAACCAATACAACAAGTTTGATAAGCAGTTCCACAAGTTCCACAATCAGGAGAGGATACAGTATATTTATCAAATTTACTATAATCACAATTTTCTTGTGGCATAACAATAGGTTTGTTAATATATTTAATAAATCCCATATTGGTTAAACTTTGTGTTACAATATCACTATACTTATCATAAAATAATTGAACATTTCTAGTAAGAACAAAAAGAGATAATTGTTTATCATCAGAAATAATAGAATACTGGTATTGGTTATCAATTACAGGACCTAATTCAATTACCCAATAAGGAGAAGGCTTAGAAACACCATCTAACATAACAGTCAATTTACCACCAATATCATCGTTTTGATAAAACGCATAACCCTTAATTTGTGAAACTTTACCGTTTGTATTAATTTGACTATTTAAAACACTAATGTTATTATTATTTAAACCATAATCAGCAACCGCACAAGTGCCTTTACCTTGAAAAGCCATATCAAATTTATCTTCATATACTTGATACCATCTTCCATAATACATATTTAAATCTAATGTATCAACTGGAGTAATACTTGAATTAATTTCAATCTGGTCCATTTTATATAGATCAACACCAATTTTAACAGGACCAAATCCATGTTGTTCGGTAGTATAATAAGTATATCCTTTGTCCAAACAAGGGGTATTAGTATCAGCTTTAGTTAGTTGTGGTTCAAATACATGATATTTGTTATAATCTTTCGGGTCGATACAACTTTCACCACATCTATTTTTAGGAAATAGTGGAATACTATAATATTTTTCAGTTCCACTGGGACAACTAGAACAACACATATTATTTTCAAAATATTTATCATGTAATCCCGAAGGACACTTAAGTAAATTGTTTTTTTGACAAATTTGAGGAATAGAAAAACTATCTTTAAATCTTTCTCCTTCATCAGTATTAGGGTCGATACCATGGTAATTTTTAAATTGAACAGCAAACCATTCAGAACCCATTGCTCTACTTTGCCATTGTATTAGTTCAATGCCATTTACACACATTTCACAAGGAAGCGTATATGCTCTCCAATCTTGTGAAAGTTTATCTTTTACAGTCCAAGACCAACTCCATTCATCTGCTTCTATAGTCTTACCAAAATTAGTAACATTAGCATTTCTCCAATAAACATCAACCTTTTTTGTAGGATTAGAATAATGTACGTTTGGAATTTGAAATTGAACTTGATTTCCGTTTTGTTCTTCCCAACAACAATTAACCGCATCGCACCCTAGTAAATATCGTTTAGCATTACTTGTATGTGGAACATAAATTAAACGTTGGCAACCTGTATAATTACTCCACATAGCACTTGGTTTATCATCTGATGGTGTTTCTACAAACATATATGATTCAATACCTTTACCTCCTCCGGGAGCTCCAGGTTCAATTGTTTCGGCAACCCACATAGATGGCAATGTAGGATAATCAGTGGTAACTTCTTGAGATAAAATACCAGCAAAACCTGTGATAATTAACATAGAAAAAAACATTTTCTGAATACTCATTGTATATAATTATTTTATATTTTATGTTTAAGTTATTACATAAAATAATTAAAAAATGTGTTAATTAAATTACTTTACATTTTATGGCTACGTTTATCCTCTTTTCTCATAATAAATAATTCTTGTTTAAGCTTCAACTTGTTTTCCGCTCTTTCTCTTTTAGCCTGTTCTTTCTCTTGAATCTTTTGCAGTTTAGCCTGTTCTTTCTCTTGAATCTTTTGCAGTTTAGCTTGTTCTTTCTCTTGAATCTTTTGCAGTTTAGCCTGTTCTTTAGCCTGAATCTTTTGCTGTTTAGCCTGTTCT
>CEOU01008210.1_pt1 | contig 16451 bp, 12 predicted proteins | sample 530731 | NCBI WGS metagenome assembly CEOU01 (sample SAMEA2620894, study PRJEB7988) | marine metagenome | isolation source: saline water (ENVO:00002010), including
CAGTTTAGGCTTGAAGATGACACTAATAATACAAATTTTTCAGAATCACAAAAATTAGTAGCACTTAATGATGCACAGCGTCAAGCTATATCAATGCTATCAAATGATGCACTTGTTCATTTACAGACATCAAGAAGTATGGGAGGTGCAACATCGGATACAAGTTTAGGAAATTTAATTTTTTTTAGTTTACCTACAAGCTCTGCAATAATAACAGATGTAACAGCGACAGCAGCAGACCCAACAGTATTTACTAAAACTTCGCATGGATTAGTTGATGGGGATGTAGTTAAACTTTATGATTTTACACAAATGACAGAAATTAATGGAATGACAGGAACAGTAAACGAATTAGACTCAAACACATTTGAAGTTAATGGAGTATCAGCAGACCCTGCAGAAACTTCAGTAGGTGACGACCTAGGTGGGACAGTAGAAAAATTAGAAACATCAATGACTAGAGTAGTAAGCGTATATGACGATACTAACGACAGATTTGTAGAACTAACAACAATAGCAGCTATTGGAGACAACACCTCGTATAACTATGGAACTAAAGGAGCATTATTTAACAACAGACTTTACGTTTCATCTTCAGCAGCTACATTAGACTGTACTTTAATATATATAACATCTCCTACAAACATAGTAGCTACAAATACCGAGATAACATATTTAAGTGACTCAGTACAACAGTTAATAGTAGAGCTAGCAGAAGCACTGCTATGGAGACAAGATAATAGACAAAATAGAGCAAGTGCAGCAGCTAATAATGCAGCAGCAATGATGCAAGTAATTAACGCTCAAGGAGTATAATGCCAAGAATTGAAGCAAATTTAGATGCAGGACTAAATACTCAAGATGACCCAAAAAGAGTCGGTTTTAATGGCTTTGTGCAGCTACAAAACATACGCCACGTTAATGGCAAGATAATAAAAAGATTTGGAACAGGTGCTCAGTCTAGTAATATATCAGGGAACGCTGCATCAAATCCTTCTTGTATTATTAATAACGCAGGCATATTTGTACATAGAAAGCTAACAGGTGCTAGAATAGATAATACTAGTAGCAACAATATAACATTTACTGCATCAAATGGAAGGATGAATTTGGCAAGTACAACAGGATTAACTATTCCAGGGCAAACAGCAGACCTTAGAAATATATTTAAAGCAGGTGATGTTATAACTATATCAACATCTGAAGAAAATACTCCTACCAATATTAACAAAGCCTTAACAATAGCATCAGTTGATTCAGCTACTCAAATAACATTTACAACAACACTTGAAGATGATACGTTAAATAATTCAACTGATTGCGTAATAACTTTTGTGTTTGACAGAAATGACGATGGCAATACACCTAATAACCTTCAGATAACTGACGCAAATTCATTTGATGGTAGAGCATTAATAGTAACATACGCAGATGGAGCAAATATGGAAATTGGTATGCTTAATGCAAATGACTATGGAGACTTAGAAACTATTACAACAATAGCAAATGCTTCAGATATGCATATAAGAATGAAAGCATATACAGATGGTGTTAGATTTGCGTGTGGGCTAGACAACTCTCCATTATTATTTAAGTATATTAACAGGCAGCATTTTAATGGTTTGTTAAAAAATGTTTATAATTCTAATGCACACACAATGTACCCTACATGGTTCATGGATACTGCAGTACCTGTAGTAGAAGCAAATACTTATACTCTTAGTACATTTAAAGCAGATGATGTTGGAGGAACAGCAGATAGCATAAGATTTATGAATGGCTCTTTGAATTTAAAAGACAATACATACGATTATAAATTTATTCCTATATACGATGGGAATCAACAAGGATTATTATCAGAGCCTGTAGCTCAAGCTTCTACAGGGACAATTTCTACAATACATGATAAAGAAAATAATAGAAGTGTAGTAGACGCATCAAAATCATGTGCCTTGGCAACAATAACAATAGATATGACAAAATTAAACCCTCGCACAAGTGGAATTAATGTTTATAGAAGCACCAATGGAGGAACTTACTATAAAATAAAAACAATTTACATGGGTGATAACGACCCAAATCAACACAATATAGCAGATATATATAATGAAACTGATAGGGTGTGGTTTTCAGGCTCAAACACATTATCCTCAAGTACTTTAAATGGTAAAATAGTTGTACATGATAGCTTTACTAAAAGTATAGTAAATGGCACAGGTAATAATAATTTTCAATCAACTGGTTACAAATCATTTGAAACCTCATCTATATCAGATACCATAGGTACAGGGACATATTCTAGAGTAGAATATGGAGATAATAGGACTTGCAAATTTAATTTTATTTCAGAAGAGACAGAAAATATCGTAGGTGGAGATGATTCATATTCAGGGGGAAGCCCAAATGGTGGCTGGTATATAGGAGGAGCAGAAAAAGCATTAACAGTAAATGGTGTAGTAAATACTGATGGGGATTTAATTAATGATTTATCTTTTAATGAGGAGCCTGGTTCAGGTACAGATGGAGATATACATGGTAATTGTGCAGGATATAATTTAAATGGTCCTTTTGGAAATTCAGCCTCTGGACATATGGACTTTTTTATATCAAACCCTGGCGATATTTTAAATGACGCAGGTGCGTGTTTTGATATTAGCGATGAAAGCTCATCATTAACAAATGGAACCTATATAATAAGTGGATGGATTAGAGCTGTAGGATTAAATCATCGAGATTCAAGGTGGAATTTTTATGTAACAACTAATAAAGACCAAGAAGAAAATGCTGATTCTGGTGGCTCAGGGCTACAAAGTATAGCAGTGGGAAGAGGCACAGAAAATGCCAATATGCCTTGGACGTATTTTCAATATCAAATAGACATACCATCTGGCTCTGATTTATTTGGGGTTGTATTTATAAATACACCAGATGGATTAACTTCTAGTGCATCAGACTCAGGAGCAAAAATGAGCGTGCAAGTTTGGGGACTTAGGCTAACAGAAACTGTAAGTGGGTACGATTTAAACCAAAGGTTAAGGGGATTTATGGGCAATAATGTTATGGTAAGCTCATCTATAAATAATGAGCAATTCCCTCCAGGTATTCTTAAAGGCAATAGAATACAAGAAGATTCAACAGTATCCTATCCAGTCGATGTAGATGATGACAGAAGTTATATATCAGACAACTATGGTCCATTTATTAAATGTGTAGATAATGTTCCAGGGGTAATAAGTGCAGATGACCATAAAGATAATTTTATGTTTGGAAGCTCAAATTATCAATTTTACTTTGATGGCTCAGATAACACAGTTCAAAATATGAAACTTGATTTTTTTGACCCAGGATTACCAGATGGAGCTAGGCATCCTTATGAAACATCTACATCATCAGATGTTAAATTTAAATACGCCACAATGTTAAATGGTAGGCAGTTTGTAGCAAATGTAAAAATTACAGGTGAAGAGGAAACAGAAGAATACCCTAATTTTGTAATGTACTCTGAGCCTAATTCACCTGATATAATTCCAACGTCTAATTTTATACAATTACAAGACCTTCAAGGTGGAGAGATAGTAGGAATAGAAACCCTAATGAGTGATATAGTTGTGTTTATGACAAAGGGTATATTTAGAATAAATGTACCTAGTGCAGACCCAACTAACTGGAGCTTAGTAGAGGCTCATCCAAACATAGGATGTATAAATGATAAAGGTATAACTAAAGCACCAAATGGAATATTTTTCTTATCAAATGAAGATGTTATATTTTTAGACTCAGGATTTCAAGCAACACCAATAACATATCCGATAAGAGATGATTACCAGTCTACAGTAGCAAGTAGCTCAAGTATAATGAAGACACATTATGATGCAAAATATAATAAGCTATATATAACAAAAAGCGTATCAACAAATACAGAGTTTTACATATATGATATATTCAGACAGGTGTGGTATACAGAAAAACACGCAGGTGTAGAATATGATGAATTTTCTTTTGATAACAACAATAATACGTTATTAATAGAAAGTGCAACGCAAAGCAACATAAGAAAAGCAGTAGACACGTCAGAGTACAGAGACAAAGGGAGTGTTGCAATAGAGATGATAGCACAGACTGGTGAACAGGAGTTAACCTCTTATGACCAAAATGCCTATATAAGAAGAATAAATACCAACACAAATAAAGGCTCTGGCTCAGGAACAGCATTAGACTTACAGGTCGTATCAGGTTCAACCTTTACAGAAAATAATTTTTTAAATGGAGTTCAGTCAACTCGTACCAGCCAAAGAGGGAAAAGTGTACAAGTAAAAATATCAGACGATAGCTCGGCAGAAAATGAAGTAAAAGAAATATCTAGACTTGAGGTAGAGTATGAGTAGTATAGGATATAAGTCAACAGACCCAGAAGTGAATAAATTAATAACACGATTACAGCAGATTATATCTGACTTAGAGGCAAGAATAAAAAAATTAGAACAAGGAAGTTAATATGACATGGGATAAATTAGTAGATAGATGTTTACTTTTTACAGACGCACCAGGTGGTTTGTTAAAGGAACTTTTAAAAGAAGCAGAATCAGAGTTATCAAATAAACTTGAACTGTATGATGCTATATATACAATAGAAGTTCCAAATACCATAAAAGGTTTAGGTGTTTATTCAGCAGATACAGGCTCTGATTCTAGTTATACTAAATTGCCAGCAGATTACTTAAGAGATATTTCTGTAATACATCGTGGCTCAAGATTAAAAAAAGTTTCTGAATTTGAAATGCATAGACAAACAGATGGAACTATGACAGGAGGGAGCCCAACATCATACTCAATATCTGGAGACTTTATAGTATTTAACAGAGAGCCTTCTGCAGGAGAAAAATTTACATTACACTATAAAAGCTCACTGACTGAATATACAACAGATAAGGTATTAAACGTATATCATTATGATGCGATTGCAGGCGATTCAAACGATAGAATATTTTTAGATACTCCTCTAGGAGATAAATTGAACACATATCAAATTTGGTGGGAAATAGCTAATTATACGTTATCAGCAGGGACTACTGTAGGAACAAGCGTTCCTGGCATCCCTGATATTTGGTATGGAAATAAGTCAAAAAATTTATTAAACTCTATAAATTATGGTGAAATAGCTCATTTGTCAAGATATCAGCTAAATAACGATTTTGGGTCAGAGATAGGGACATCGTCAGCTGATTCTGACACTCAAAATTCTATAGGGTCATTAGTAAGAGTAGTAAACTATAGAAATATTGCACCTCTTATACCAGATAGATTTCATACTAGCTTATGCGACTACGCAGTAGCAATAGCAAGTGCTAAATCAGCACCAGATATATATAACACTTATTGGACAAAATGGACGATGAATATGGACAACTTAATTAATGAAGCAATGGATAGAGACCTTATACACAACATTAAGGAGGAAATCTAATGCATTTAGCAAACAAAATAAATAAATGGGCACAAAGTGGACCCTATGCTAATTACGCAGAAATAGACCCAGTAACAGCTTTGGTAACAGCTGGAGCTGCTGCTGCAACCTCAGCAATTAAAGGTTCAATGGCTAGAAAAAAAGCTGTTAAAGAATTAAAAGCAAGAAGGAAAGAGCAACTTAAAGCATTAGACCAAGCCTCACAAATGTCTGCAGAAGAGCAGCAAGCAATGGCTAGAATGCGTAAAGGTGCAGAGCAAGGTACAATGGATGTTGCAAAGTTAAATCAGCAGATGGCACAGCCTTTATATCAGCAAGGAGAAGCACAAGAGGCACAGGCAATGCAAAGAATTACTCAGCAAGGATTAGAGGGCTCAATAGTTGCACAAGAAGTATCTCGTAAAGTGGGTTCAGATGTAAGAGCGTCTATAGCACAGCAAGCACGTCAAATAGCGATGGATAATGAGCGTACTAAAGCTGATGCAGCAAGAAGACTATCAGAGGCACAAATGAAAAGAGGTCAACTGCTTAGAGATATTGCAATAAAACGTGGACAAGTAGAGGCAGAATACAAAGCAGGAAGAGCAGCACAGCCAAGTGATTGGGATTTATATTTTGATAGTCGTGTTGCTGGAATGGAAAGCTTGGCAGGCTCAGCAAGTAGTGGTGCGTTTTCAGAATTTACATCTCCTGGAGCTTCAGGTGGTGGTGGCGTAACAGAATATTAAGTCGTTTAAAAAAGGAACATTTAAATGTCTACAAAAAAAATAAAAAAACATATAAATACAATGGGTTTAAATCCTAATAAGGGTTATAAATATAATGATACTGGCGACTATTTTATTACAGATAAAAACGGAAAATTTCTTAGATTTGCATCAGAGAACGAAGCAAAAAATTATGGTAAATCATTAGAAGAAGAAGCGTTCGAAAAAGCTTTAAAAAAAGAAGAAACTAAAACTATAGAAAATAAAGTAAAAAGAAATAAAGAAGTTGAAAAATATAAAAGTTCTTCTGAAATTCAACGAGAAAAATATGATTCTTCTATGGATGAATACTTTAAAATAGATGCAAAGCTACAAAAAGAAATTGACGCTATTGTTAATAAAAAAGATGCAGCAGGTATACCTGAGAACCAAAATATGGATGTTGCAGATATTATTTCAAATAACCCAAGATTAAAAAACTTGCAAAAAAATAAAATAAAAGCAATGAAAAAGGCGTGGGCACTATCTCAGTCTGGCGATGAAGATTTTAGAGAAGAAGCTTTAGATGCCTTTGGTGCCTTACCTAAACAAGATTTTGGTAAATTTACACCATCAGCATCACCTGGAGTTCGAGAATATTCTGATGCAAAAGAAAAAAGAGAACAACAAATAGATACAAGTATGGATAAAGAAGAAATGATGAGAAAAAATATGGATGTTCAGCCTGGCTCATTTTCAACACCACCTAGAACTAGAGAAGAAGTAGCTAGGACTATACCATCTCAAATGCCAAAAAAGAAAAAATACACAGACGAAGAACTACTAAGGATAATATCAGGTAAATAATGGCTAACCCATTTAAGAATTTATTTAAAAGTAAATATACTACTTTTTACTCAGTAGACGATTTAAACGAAGAACAAAAAAATTACATACGAAATGAGTATGCTAAATATCAAGCAAACCCAGAGCAGTTTGATGAGCAGTATGGAACAGCTATAGTAGAGCTAGAGAATCGCTTACGAACCCCAGACCCACTACTAAGAACATACGAATCTATAGAAGATGATACTACAGGAAGAGGAGCATTCCAACAAAGAAGAACAGTAGGGGATAAAAGACTAAGAGTAGCAGCAGAAGCTAAGGGAAGAAAAAAACTTAAAACATCATACTTGTATGGACAAATAGAAGACTACGAACCTAAAAATTCATTAACAGATGTACAATCAGTTATAGACCAAAAAGAAGACAAGGGTGAAATACAAAAAGCTGTACAAGAAATTGATAATAAAAAAAGAGAATATTATGCAGAAAGATTTGGTTATGATTTATATGAAGACAATGGTAATCAAGCTTGGAAACAATGGATAGAAGCAGTAAGAGATGACCCTTCATTATTAGAAAAAGTTTTACAAAAGTCTCCAAAAATCACAGAAGCTGCACGAGAAAAACCTGGAATTGAAGAGAGTATGCTAAGAAAGAAATGGCAAAATTCTTTACAAAAAGGAACCCTCGAAGAAGATTTTTATGACATAGATATTAAAGATTTACAGCGAGCACAAGAAGAAAGAAATAAAAAAGTTTTTGGAGTAAGTGATGCCATAGCAGATATAAAAAATAATTGGGAAAAATATATCCCAGGTGGTGGATTTATAGAAGCTAAAGAACTACTTGATATATACGATTTATCAAAAAGATTTGATGAAAACCCTTCATCATTATCTGATGAAGAATTTAATCAATTAAAAAATTGGGTAGAATATCAAGATTTTCAAAGCACAGCTACATGGAGTGCACAGCTTGTTCAAATGTTAGCACAAATGCCATCTTTTGGAATTGAAATAGCAGCATCTGGTGGAGCAGTATCAATAGCGAGCAAAGCAGGTAGGGAAGCAACGATTACTGCAATGCAAAAATATTTAAATGAAGGATTAAAAAGAAAAGTAAGAAATGAAGTAAAAGAAAGAACAGCATTAAAAGTTGCAAAAAGTGCAGGAACTAAAGTTGCTATTACTACAGTAGGGACATCATTATCTGGAGACGTAGAAGTAAATAAAATACGAAATTTAATGCCTGGATATGAACAGCTAGATGGGGAGCTTTTTAAAATTTATAATGGCATGGATGAACTATCTGCTGAAAGACAAGCATATTGGGGAACATTTTTAGAGTTTGGTTCAGAGCAAATAGGTGGTGTTCCTGCAAGATTTGCAAAGTATGTAAACAAAACTAAGGTAGGCAAATATACAGGAAAAAAGTTTTCTAAAGCTTGGAATAAATTAAATCTTCCTAACAAAGAATATTTAATGAGCACAGCAGCAATGAGAGCTTTTAAAAATGCAAATCCAAACGCAAGCAATAAAGATATAGAAAAAATATTTAGGACCTTTGGTTATCATGGTGTAATTGAGGAGATGTTTGAAGAAAGAGCATCAGATGCAGGAAGACATATTTTAAATCTTTTATCAACAACGAAAGATGAAAATGGAAAACCATTAATAGAAGGATTTGAAAACAAAAATTGGCAATGGCAAAATCCCACATGGGAACAGCTATCATTAGAATTAGTAGCTTTTTCTGTTCCAGGATTTGCAAAAAGAAAATTATCTCAGACGTACAACAATATATACGAAGCTAAACAAAATAAAAAAATAGAAGATTTTAATAATAGAAATAAAGACTTTGGCGAAAAAATTACAGAGGTAGAGCAAGAAGTAGAGAATAATGAAGTAAGACTTGGAGAGCTATCTAATAAAATTGAAGAGGGTGGCATTGAAAGCTTAGAGCAAGAAGAAATCGTAGAAATAAAAACTATAATGGAGACTAAGCAAAAAAAGAATGTCCTTCAGTTTATGAGAGATTTAATTATAAGAGACCCATCATTAGAAAAAGAAGTTGACCTTGATATAAATTTAGACCAAGAAATGCAAAGAACAAAAGAGCAACTAGAGCAAGAAGGAGTAAGTTTAGAGGGAGAAGGACTATCAGGAGATATTAAGTCTGTAAATGTTTTAGGCTTTACAATGTTTAATAATTTAAAGCTAAAATTTGGATTAAGAAAAGGTGCTGATTTAGATACAGCAATAGAAGAATATTATGGAGCATATTACAGAGGTGGTCTCACAGAAGAACAAAGCGATACTTTTGAGCAGCATTACGATAGGTACGAATCTGATGAAAGTTACAGAATAGAGGTAAACGAATTTATTAATGATATGATGGAAGATATGGGTATGTCAGATAAAAAAATTGCTGATGTATCCCAAACCCTTACAGAGCAAGAATTATTTGAAAAAGAGGGCAAATCATACGAATATAAGAGCACGCAAGAGGAAAGAGGTGGCATAGCTGACAAAACTTTCCAATTTATAAGTAATATGTTTAATAGAGCGTTTAAAAGCGTAAACGTCTCAGCAGGAGTAGCTGATATATATAAGCAGGTACAAAAAAGAAAAGAAAGAATTTCTGCAGAGCGTGCACAAAAATTAGAAGCAAGAAGGGCAAAAAGGCAAGAACGTCAAGAAGAAAAACAGGCGAAGCGTGAAGCTAAAGAAACTGCCAAAAAAGAGAAGCAAGAAGCTAAAGAAACAGAAAAGCAAGAAAAGCGTAAAGCTAAAGAAACTGCTAAAGAAGAGAAGCGTGAAGCTAAACAAGATAGAAAGCGTAAAAGGTTAAGACCTGGAGTTGAGCCTACATTAGATGAAAGATTTGATGACGCACAATATGAAGATTTGCCAGAAACTACCCTTAGTGATTTAGGTCCACCTAGAAGACCAAAAACAAAAATAACTGAAGATGAAAGATTTGATGACGCACAATACGATGAGGTTGCCGAGCCAGAGCTTGAAGACCTACCAGATATAGTACCACCTAAGCCTAAAGAAATTAAGGAAAGAAAAAAACAGGCTAAAAAAATTAAGTCAAAGCCAAAATTATTTAACTTTCTTAATCGTAGAGCTCGTAAGCTTGCTCGTAAAAAAATTGAAACAATATCTCCTGTAGCAATTAGAGAGGTAAAAACAAAGCTAGAGCAACAAGCTCCTAAGCAGGTAATACCAGATGACCCTAGACAGCCACTGGAAATACTAAGAGATATACTTGGTGATGAGCAGTTCCAGGATTTAACTGGTATATATACAGGTCCAATACAACAAATAGAAACTATAGAGCCACGAATAATAGAGACTCTAAAGGAGAAATTTGAACCCCTGCCATATGAATCACTAGACTTCTTTGATGTAATACCAGAAAAGAAACAAGAACAAATACTTAAAGAGGTAGAGAAAAAGGTAGGCAAAGAAACAATCAAACCTATTAGAGACCTTAAGAAGCCTAAAAAGCCAGGAGTAAGAGTAACTGAAGATGAAACATTTGAAGATGCAACTTACGATAATGTGCCAGAAACAATTTTAGAAGAACTTCCAAACTTAGAAAAGCCAAAAAAGAGGAAAGCTAAAAAGAAAGATACAAGCTACCAAATTGTTTCAATAGATAAAGCAGAAAACGAAGGAACATTTATAATAGCTGGAGATGCAGCTAATTTGAATTTAAAAGGTGAACAAGAAGACTTTGGAATTAGGTACCCAAGAACATATAAAGGATGGGCAGTAACAAAAGCACCAGCTACTAAAATAAAAAACCAAGCTGACAAGGGTAACAATATAATAGCAATAACAACCCTTACCGACCCAGCTAATTCTATGAAAAACAATCCTACGTTTATAGAAGCTTTAAAAAGAGCAGCTATAGAAAATGTGGGTGTAAGAAAATTTAATCAACTTTTCAAAAAAAATAAAAATAATATACATAAAACAGCTACAGAAGCTAAGGTAAATATGAAGCAAGTTGGCAGAGAAACTTCTGTCCCAGACTTCAATCAAATAGCAGGAAAAATTGTTGCAGTTGCTGAAGTAGAAGACATTAGAACTGGAGACGACAGAAAAATAAAACATCCAGCTTATGACCACGAAATTAACTTTAAAAGCTATAGAGAATTAAAAGAGCCAATATTATTAAAGGACTATGTCGGAGAGCTAAAAGAGGGTGATAAAAGAATAGATTATCCATTTTTAATGGCAAAGACATACAATTTAGCAATCACAAACAAAGAATCTCCTACTACTAATTTATTTAAAGAATTTTTAGATACAGGGGACAATAGTTTATTTAATGTAAAGACCACAGGTATACAAGTTGCAAGTCCACAAATAAAAGATATAGGTTTAGATGAAGCTGTAAAAGGAATCAAGAGTAAAGACTTGATAAATTTTCATAGATTTGTTGCAGATTTAGAAGTTGAACAAGGATTGAAATCAACAACTAAGTCAAGCCTAGGTGAGTGGGAAACTGGTGCAGAGCCAAGCCTTTACACAGAAATAACATCAGAAATAGATTCTGAACAATTAGAATATATTGCAGCAGCAAAAGGGCTATCAAGACAGCAATTAACTGTGTTAAATTTTAAAGTAGATGAGGCTGGTCCAGATAGTATGTATGAGGTAGAGTTAGATGTCAATACAGCCAATTTAAAAACATATACAAAAATGTTAACAAGGGCTGGGGTAGAATTTAAAACATTGCCTATAACAGGAAATAAATTTAATTTAGTTGTTGTAGATGTGGGTAATGAATTAGTAGATTTATTTAAGGAGGCATCAGATGTCAAAGAAATTAAACAAAGAACTGGCAAGGCGAGCTTTATTGGGTCTTTTGAAAGCAGACAAAAAGCAGACAAAGAGTACCTTAAAATCATCACAGAGTACGAACAAAAATATCCAGAACGATACTCAGCAGTTCTTAGGAACAACATATCAAATCTCAGACCAAGATTTAACAAAAATCTCCTCCCCAAAAAGCAAAAAGCCCCTAAAGTAAGCTACCAGCTTAAACCAACTGGAAAACCACTAGATATATATGATGAAATAACTGGAAAAGAAAAGTTTGGATTAAGACCAAAAGGACCTAGAAAGTTAATTAAATATTGGGAATCTGGAATAATACCAATATCAACACTACTTAAAAGAATAGACCCAAAAATATATTCCTTTCTTTTAAAGCATCAATATAGTGTAGCAATAAGAACCAACCAAGCTAAAGAAGATATTATACTCTTAGATAAAATGATTAAACGAATGTCTAAGAAAGACCAAGTTGCATTTAAGTTAGCTATGTTAAACAGTGATGGTACAACTCTTAGAGACCTAGCACAGAAATACGATAAGAATGAAGATTTTACAAAAGCTTTGTCAAATGTAAGGCAAGTATTAGATGAACTAAGAGACCAATTAATAGAGGTAGGAGAGGAAGTAGGCTTTATAGAAGAGTATTATCCAAGAAAGGTTACAGACTATGATGGATTAATAACAGAATTATATGGGGATAGCGAAGTAAAAGCCTTAATAGAAAAACAAATAGCAGAAAAAGAAAAGAACGAAGAAAGAAAACTATCTGACTCAGAAAAAGCAGACTTAATCAATAAGCTAATTAGAGGCTATTCCTACATAAAATCTAGACCATCTTTTATAAAGACAAGAAAGCTTGATACAATAACACCAAAAATTGCAGAATTTTACGAGGACCCCATTATCCAACTAAATAACCACATGGAAAGAGTTGTAGAAAGGATTGAGAATAAAAAATTTCTTGGAGCAAGCGAAACATCAGATGAGTCATTAGGTGATTTTATACAAAAAATTATTGACTCAGGAATTAGCTTAACAGATGCACAACAAAAAGATTTAATGAGAATATTTGGTGCATACTTTAATTTTGAACCAACTAACAGCACATTAGGAGCAATAAAAACTGGAACATATGGTATTTTACTTGGAAGATTTACAAACACTATTACACAAATGCAAGACATGGTTTATGGAATATATGAAAATAAATGGAATCAAATAAGAACCATAAAAAACCTCGTCAATTATTTTAAAGGAAAGATAGTAGAGACAGAAAGAGTAAAAAGAGCTGATGTTGGTGCAGACATGATAGGACAAGAATTTAAAATAGAAACTAAGTCTGGATTTGAAAAGTTTATGAATGGAAGTACAAACATAATACTTACAGGCTCTGGATTTAAATTAATGGATGGACTCGGCAAATCTGTATTGATTAATAGTGCAATCCAAAAATATAAAACTAAAGCAAAGAAAAACAGGTTATCTAAAAAGGATAAAGACTATTTAAAAACATTATTTGGAAACAGTTACGACCAGGTCATTGAAGAGCTAAAAGAAGACACTAGTCCTAGCGAATATACAGAGAACGAATTGTTCATTGGCTATGCAACCTTGTTAAAATATCAGCCTATAGGAAGAACAGAAGTACCATTAAAATACTTAGAATCAAAAGGTGGTAGAATTTTATATATGCTAAGAACATTCTCTATAAAACAGCTTAATGTTTTAAGAGATGAGAGTATGGATATATTAACAGGAAAGCAAGTAGGAAATGAAAAAATGGCATTATTTAATTTATTTTATCTTGTAGGCTTAATGACTATGGCAGGAGCAGGAGGAGATGAGATTAAAGATTGGATTAAAGGAAAATCATCATCCATATGGGATAACGTACAAGACAATTTGCTTAAAATAATTTTAATAAATAAATATTGGACATCTAAAGTTCAAAGAGAAGCTGCATATAAAGGATATATTAAATCAACTTTTGATAATGTAAAAAATCTTTTAATAAGTGTTCCACCAATAGATGTAACTATAGATTTTATACAAGGAGTTACAGAGTTTATTTTCAAAGAAGAAAACGATAAAAAGAAAAGCAAGCTTACGAGATACATTCCTTGGATAGGAGATGTAGTATATAGTAGAAGAGAATGGTCTGAGTTTACAGGTGTAGGTGGTAGAGGTAAAGATGATTATACATACAGAGAGTTAAACTCACTTTATAAAAAATCTTATACAGAGCAAAAAGAATTAGATAAAAGAGAGTTACGAGTATATACTCAAAGTCTACTTGATGCATTAAATTACCCTCAAACAAAGTTAAGAAAAGGTAAAGAGGTAAGAAAAATTAATATTGAAAAACATTACAATCATTTGAATGGTAAATATAATATACAAATAGGCAAAAATAGTAAAGGCAAATATGAAAAACTCAATTAAAAAAATAATAAGATATGTGCTTAAGGATTTAAATATGTATAGTGAAGATGCAGAGAATCTAGTCTACAGGACTGGTATGTCTGAGAGTAACTATAAACACCTAGAACAAGTTAAAGGTCCAGCACTAGGTTTCTTTCAGGTAGAACCAGATACCATTAATGACACTATCAATAACTACCTTAAGTACAGACCAGAAAAATTAGAGCATCTTGTAAAGCGTGGCTTAGATTTATCGGACCCAGAGAATAGCGTGCTTTGTAGTATATACCTACAGGTAGCTTTTTGCAGATATAAATACTGGAGAAGCCCAAAGCCTATACCAAGTGGTGTAGTGGCACAAGCTAAGTACTGGAAAGAAATATACAATGGTCCAGGTAAAGGCACCATAGAACATTTTGTAGAGAATAATGACTGATTTTAAATGTAGTCAATGTGGCGTTTGCTGTAAACAGGCAGGTAAAATAGGGCTACCAACTAAAGAGGATGGAAGCTGTAAGTTTTTATCTAATGACAATCAGTGTACCATATACGACACTAGACCAGATATATGTAATATTAAAACAATGTATAACAAAAGAAAGGCTAATGGCATGGATATAAGCTACAAAGAGTATTTAAAGATGTCTAGCCAGGCGTGTAATGATATGATGGATGCATACAACATTGATAAAAAATACAGACTTAACCCAGAGGACTACTAGTGGACTTTGTTAATTTAATTGAGACCTTTGGTTTACCAGTGGCTGGCGTCATTGGGCTTGCAATATACGTCTCACGTCAGAATAAATGGATACAGGAGACTCTCATGCAAGAGCTAGAAGAGAGTCAAAATCGTACAGAAGGGATTCTTATCAAGCTTATAGACCAGCAGAAGCGTCTACAAACAGATGAGTTCCCAGACTTACATAAAGAGCTTGCACGATTAGAAGGTAGCTACCATTCAATCGTAAGAATAATAAGCAGTTTAAAACAAAAAAATTCATAGGAGGATAAATGAAAGAAGCAGTAATAGCAGTAGTAGAAAAACCAGTAGTAGGAGCTTGTTGCTCATTTAGTGGAGCACTAATTAATCACATGGAGATGTTAAGTCCATACTTAAACTTCGCATCGGTTTGCGTTGGTTTGCTTGTGGGTCTAATGACACTCAGAAAAATCTGGAAAGGATAAAATAAAATGATAGCTGGACTAATAGTTAATTACCTTAAAGAAAACAAAGAAGAAATAATAGATGAAATCAACAAGAAGGTTAACATACCTCTTATATCAGAAGCAAAAGAAGAGGATATATTAAATTCATTGTTTGATGGACTAATGGAAATACTTGAAGGAATATTAGCTAAGAAAAAATAGTTTGGAATAAATCTACAGCTGTCGTAAATTCCTATAACAATTAACTTAGGAGTAGCGACTATGAGTAAGATAGATTTATCTAAACTAACGCAACCAACACCAGAAGATAGGATTAAACACAGACCTCAAAGAGGTAAGAATGGTAAAGAGTTTTTCATACAATACGTTGATGCACGATACTGCATGGATGTACTTGATGATGTGGTAGGTCCTGAAAACTGGAGTGATGATTACAAAGAAGTAAAGGGTTTGTTGATGTGTGGTGTATCCATCAATGTTAATGGAGTTAAAATAACAAAGTGGGACACTGGAACTGAAGCAAACTTTGAAGGAGAAAAGTCTATAGTTAGCGACTCATTTAAACGAGCGTGTGTTAAATGGGGTATAGCAAGGGATTTATACGATACTAAAAAGGCTGGGGGGAACGCTACTCCGAAACCACAAGGGGTTCCTAATGCCCCAGGTCCCCAGCCAGTCTCTCCAACAGCCAAACAAACAGAATACATACTAGACTTTGGTAAACATAGTGGCAAGTTTATCTCAGATGTTCCTCTTGATTATCTTAAATGGTTTTTAAATCAGAAGGATAATAAGAAGGATGAGAAAAAGTATAATGTATTTCTAAGTGAATACCACAAAAGAAAAACAAATGATTAAGCACGTTGAGGGAACTCGATATGGTAGGTTCTATGACATTGGGGATGGTATATACGTCCCCAGTGTTACTACGGTTACTAGATATGGATGCCCTACACCTAACTACCTTCTAAAGTACATTGTGAACAACTCAAAGGGTGACTATGATAA
>CEOU01072908.1_pt1 | contig 16338 bp, 19 predicted proteins | sample 530731 | NCBI WGS metagenome assembly CEOU01 (sample SAMEA2620894, study PRJEB7988) | marine metagenome | isolation source: saline water (ENVO:00002010), including
CCTCGAAGACCCTGTTCTCCTCTTTCACCCGCTCTACCGTCTTTACCAGCAGCTCCGGTGCTACCTTTAGGACCTATAGAACCCTGAAGACCTCGAAGACCTTGTTCTCCTTTATCACCTCTACCGCCGTCCTTACCAGCAGCTCCGGTGTAACCTCGATCTCCTCGAGCGCCCCTAATGCCCCTATCTCCCTTCTTACCTATAGCACCATCAAGACCTTTTAAACCTCTTTCTCCGTCTCTACCAGCCGATCCGGTAAATCCGCGGTCACCTTTTTCTCCCTTAGGACCCCTAAGTCCTTGAATTCCTTTAGAGGCCTCTGATATAGCTAAAGCCTTTTGAACATTAAGTTGTGCGGGTGTTATTATTCCGGCCTGTTCCTGTTCGTAAGCTAAATTAATAATATTAAACATAATCATTCTGGAGTAGAGTAATGACTGTCTACCAAAAGATGCAACTCTTCTAGCTCTTTCTCCCACACCACAGGATTCGTGATCAAATAATTCACCAGATGGTTTATCACTTTCCTCTATAGTACCTAAGTCTGATAGAACTGATTCCGACTCTGTTGTCAAACCGTGATTTGTCAAACCGCCAGGTGGCTCCTCAATAATTCCCATTCCTTCACCAGAGTTTCGTATAACAGGAACTTCTTCATTTTCTCTCATTTTCAAATTAAATTTTGCGTTATAACCTGTTGTCTTTACACGATTTACTCCGGGTGGGTTTTTCTTGCGAGCATCAGTCTTAGAGGTTGCTCTTATTGTCCATGGACCATCTTTATTTTTAGAAGATACTATATGTGCTTCCTGGTATGAATGCCCGAGATCTGCATATGTAATTACAACCTCTACTTTTCCAGCCCCTTTATTAGCCTCAGATTTTAAATAAGCTATAGGTTGTTTATTGTCTTTCCAGTAATTATGACTATACATATGTATATTTTTGTTAACGTTATGGTTGTCACCAAATTTGGTATTGTAAGGTCCGTAGTGATTACCATAAGTCTTGTTCACCCATGCAGAAGGAAGATTATTAGTAAAATCAGGATGGTCGTTGTGCTTGTTGGTGTCGAGGTCTTTGTTCCAGGTTGCCCCTTTTTGAATAACACCATCTTTTAATATTGTTATTTTCTTAAGCATAACATGGCCTCTATTTTTATAAGGTTTATTAACAGAATCTTTAACGGGTGCTAATCCAAAATATATGTGATCATCATAATCTCCGCCGCCTAATAGTTTATTTTGTTTTTCTTCTTCAATTTGTTCGGCTTCTGTTTTGAGACTTGGATCTTTTACACATACAAACTGATTTATCATTTTTTCATATTCTATAATCGATTCATCTGCATTCTGTTTGGCTATTATTCGTTCTCCAGCGCGTTCTTCTTCCTGATTTTTAAGCCATTCTAAATCAAGTTCTGCATCAAAACTAAAAGTTTCTCCTAAGAATCTTCTACAACCATCTTCGCTTCTGCATATTCTTTTAGAATCATCCGATCTAAAAGCAACATCTAATACATTTTCCAAAGATTCTACGTCTGGATATGGTCTAGCTTCATTTGGTAAAGCTAATACAATTCTAGATTTTAAGCTATTTGAATACTTGTAGATTTCATCATATTCTTCTTCAAGTAATTTATAATTATTTTCAGCGTCGGCTAAAAATTGAATAAAGTAATCTCGTATATTTTTATCTTCCGTTTTAATCTCATCTATAGCGTCTTTAAGATCATTGATGTCTGGATTTGGATTTGAATCAGTTTTTAAATTGTCATTTACATTTTTTTCCAATATCCTAACTTTAACTTTAATTCTATCAATAGTTCTTTTATAATCAGTAATTTTTTGTGAATACTGTGGCATCTCTAACGGAAGAAGGCTAAACGCTGCTTCTCGTGATATGTCAATTACAGCGCCGATATCTAGTTTGTCTTCAGCTGGTGCCATAATAGCATCTAAACGTCTTATGAAACCTTCTGGGTCCTTTAGAGCCTCATCTTTAGCTTTTTGAAGTCTCATCAGGGTAATTCGAGCATCAACTATAAAATTATGATCTGAATGTCTTTCAACACCGTCGTAACCCATACCCATCCCCTTCACTCCTCCGTTGTGTAAATGATTTGCTGCGGCAGAAACCTTCCTTAAGTCATTAAAACCCCATCCATATGCATCGTGTGTAACACACCCCAACGTACCTTTAGCAAGCGCGTACCAATGATCACCCGAGCCTTTTCCATGATGTACACCTTTCGAAACATCTACTGAACCTCTAACTCCGGATGAATATTTTAGGCGAGGGTAGCCCGTGGAGTCATGAAAAGGAGTCTCCCCTCCATCTGGTCTGTCTTTGCCGTGAAGATCATCATTCCTGGGACGAGATTCCTCTCTAATCTCACGGTCTATATTAGTATCACAGGTATGAGCTTGCCTACTACCACTAGATATTGACCTGTGTAGTCCATGCTGCCATTGTCGCCAATCGTTTATAGGAGCAAATCTCCCTGTTATAGTTTCAAAAGCTCTTCCATCATTTCCTGACCCATTCCAAAGTCCAATATCATATTGACTCATGCTCCAATAAGAACCGGCGATAATACCAGGTGTACCGTACCTAGCCATCATAACATCTTTATAAAAAAGGGCGTCTTCTAATTTTTCTAAATCTGGCATAGGATTGTCTTCAGTGGGTAAAGCATCTCTCACGGATACATAAAAAATCTGAGCTAGTTCATATATATTTTCTGTACGTTCTGGTAAATCTTCACGTTTAAGTGTTGGGAAGTCATGGTTATGAGAGCCGCCCAAGTCCCAAGCGCCTTGAGAATCGGTATGGGGGATTCCACCCCAATACAGTCCCGCATCCCTACCCGATTCTTTACCTTCTGTCCAGTGCTTTTCCACACTAGAATCTACATTACAAATTATAATAAACAAAAGAACAATAATTATAAATAGTAGTAAATGTTTATCTATCATTTATAGTTATTAAATATTTTATTAATCGTTTAAAAAACTAAAAACCCACCTTTAGTTACAGTGGCACCACCACCCTTACCCTTCTTTGCAGCCGCCTTTACAGCTTTATCAGCTGCCTTAGTAGCTTTGACTGCAGCATCCTCTGCCGCTAGAGCAGACGCCTCTGCCGCAGCCTCTGCCGCTAGAGCCGCTTCATACGCTTCTACTGTATCATAACCAGCCTCCTGTGCAGCAGCTAATAACTCTGCCGCCCTCTCCGCTTCCTCCGCCGCGAGCCTTGCCGCCTCCTCCGCAGCCGCAGCATCAGCCTGGACATCCCCTACTCCCTCCATAGCCGCAGCTGCCGCAGCTGCCTGACGCTGTGCTTCAGCTGCGGCATCTCTAGCGGCATCCGCTACTTGCCCAACACCTTCCGCTGCCGCAGCATCACGCGCCGCCGCCGCTGCTGCCGCCTCCGCTGCTGCTGCGGCCGCTAGAGCCTCTTCACTTCCTGGTCCTGCAGGACCCGCAGGACCCCGTGGACCCCCAGGACCCGCAGGACCCGCAGGACCCGCTGGACCCGCTGGACCTGGTTCTCCGGGAAGCCCGTCTAAACCCTTTGGACCTCTTTGCCCAGGATCTCCCTTAAGACCGGGGGTTCCTGGTGGACCCTGAGGGCCGGGTGGTGCAGGTTTAACATTGAAATCCCCCAATTCAGAAGCATCTAGAGTTCCCTGTAAAAGTAAAGCCTGTTCATTTGGACTTAATTCGTCATCTAGGAAAGACGGGCACTTGAAAAACAAATTAGAATTTTCTGGACGATCTTTGGATGGTCTTGTACCCGTGAACTTTGGCTGAGGATCAAGGCCATTTGTAAATGGTGTTGCGGCTTTTTGACCACAACGTGTCGAGTGGTTTTGTGAGCATTTTCGCGCGTAACCGTAATACAAACCAGTGTCACTCATATGAATAAAATCCGAGCAAGATTTGCCTTTGGCCCTCTGTTCTACAAGATCAACCCAGAAACAATTTACCTGTGGAACACCGCATCTATCATCTGCATTCATGTTGTATTGACGATATGGATTGAATACAGCCTCTCCTATAACACTTCCACCTGACTTAGCCTGACCTCGTAAAGTGTTTGGATCTAAATTAGCTACTTCTACATTTCTATGTAATATCTCACCGGTGCTCCTGGAAATTAATGCCTGATCTTTCATATCTACTAATCCCAATACATTATCACCGTTTATAACGAGCCATAGATTTTTATTGGTTAATAGATATTCTACCTCGGGCCATTTAACAGGTTCGTTAGATTTTGTGCTAGTTAACTGCCATGGGTCCCACGCAGGATATTCATCCGGATCTATATACTGTGGATTTAACCTAGGTACACCTGAATCTTTACATACTCCATCATTTTCGGGTCCGTAATTTGGATGAGGAAGAGGTAATTCTCTACCCTCTTCGTCAACGGGATAAACATTATTTACATTTACACGTAGGTTGTCCGCTTTGAACGCTGCACATTCTGGGTCATCTGGTTGGGGTATAAGAGGTTCATCTATATTATCTAATTTAGTTCTAGCCTGATAAATGGCTATCATATTATTTCTTCCACCTAACCTTGGAGCCACCTGTTCAACGTTTCCGTTTATCTCTACAGTTATTTTATCTGCATTTTGGGGGCGCTTCCAAGGATTTATTCCATATCTATTTTCTTTTCCGTAACCATCCTGTTCTCCATGCTCATCTACATATCTTCTCCATTCATTGCTACCCTTAGTTATGTTTCCGGGTGGGGAACACAAATCGTCGTCGGCCATTTTTATACCAAGTGGATTATTTGTATCGTCACCCTCCTGCCATGGCTGATCTTTATTATCAATGTAGAGTCTGCATTGACCTAAGTTAACATCATAAGTTCTATATCCTTCAGCCATACCGAAATAAGGATAATTTAGATTACGTGCCATAGTTGCACACTGTTCGAATGTAAGATATGAAAGATCGTATGGAACTACCAAATCTTCTTCAAGGAAAGGTGTTAATCCTTCTACCTTTCTTGTAATACCAGAATCTGAACCGTCACCGCGTTTTAAATTTTCAGTTCTTTTATAACACCCGATGTATCTTTCAGTGGGTACTATTTGACTGTTTAGATTATTAAATGCTGTTAAAGCCTTCTGAGCATATCCTTCTGTAGCTTCTACTTTAACTTTTACTGCATCAGTCTTATAATCTGGTTCTAGATTATTATAAGCAGTTCTAGATTGTCCTGCTAAAGCCTGAGCCTGATCACTAAAAGCTTTAGCTGCACCCCAACCAGTTAAACCATATTTTTCAGCATATTCGGCATTGTCCATAGCACTCTTTACAGCTTCTTCATTACCCATAATAAATTGTACCTGAGCATCGGAAGTTTCTCTAAGTCTATTAAAGAGTAATTTCAAGATACATACTATTGCAGTTAAAACTATAACTCCTATTATAATTGCCAACAAATCTTTAGTTTTCATTTATAATAAGATATATATTTTTTTTTTATTATCAACTAGAAATTGATTAATAAGCGCCAAACCCTTGAAGTTGGAAAGTTTCTTGAGCAGCCTCTACCCAAGGTATCATTAAATCAACTGCTTCAGAGTTTATATCTACATTTTTTTTCATTAAATTTACTTGTTTTTGTAATTTAGATATAGCACTTCTAGAGCCTATTACGAGTATAAGTAATACAATTAACATTATAACAACAGGAGTGCCAATGGCTGCCAATAAAGAAACAGATACCATCTTATATTTATTTAATAATATATATTTTTAATTATTTAAAAATAAACATAAGGAAACATAATATATACAATTAAATGTAATGGATACATTTATTCCAGCGATTTCAGCGGGTATAGTGTCAAGTATAATATGTAATCCATTTGATGTTTTAAGAATAAATAAGCAAATAAATAGACACATTGATGTAACTATTCAAAATTGTTTTAAGGGTATTGGTCCTGGTATTCTCGCTATTACAGGATACTGGGGATTATACTTTCAGTTTTATGAAAATTTTAAGAGTAGAACGCATAATATTCCAATGAGTGCATTTATTTCTACATGCATGGCTAGTACTTTAACAACACCTATGTGGGTTATTAGACAAAAAGCACAGACAGATAAACTACATGACTTGCCTAAAATGACATTCATACAGTTTTACTCGGGATTATTCCCAACATACATGTTAGGTTTAACATTCACGGTTCAGATTCCGTTGTATGAATATCTCAAAAGTAAAACAGATAATTCTACTTTTAATACATTTATAAATACATCCATTTCTAAGACTGTTGCTTCTAGTATATTTTATCCACTTGATACTGTGAGAGTTGTGTTGAGAAATGGGGGAAACTTTTCAGGAATGAAAATACAGAACTATTATAGAGGAATCGGTGTTTATCTTATTAGAAGTATACCTTATCATACGAGTGTTTTTTGTACATTTGAATTTGTAAAAAATTTAATGAATGAAAGTCCTTGTAAATAACAATCGGCTAGATCGTCCTTTTTCTTGTGATTTTCAAAAAACTCTTTGTGAGATTTAATAAGATGTCTAGTGTGAACTATACCTAAATTTTTATTTCTAGTGTATTTGCTTTTAGCTTTATGTTCTATTTGAATATCACAGCATTTTAATTTATATTTAGCAGCATAAAATTGAATTTTAGCATTTCTCTGTTGTTCATGATTAATTCTTAATATAAAATATACATATATGGCTGTAGATATATTTCTCATTTTAGGATTAAATGATGGTTGTTTTTCAAGAAGAATTACGTCAGCTTCTCTAAGGTGTTCAAGTTGATCTAATTCTTCTATAACTCTCAGGGTTTCATTTACCCCCGTACAATCTATTAAATTCCAATCTAAAATAGTACCATCTTCAGAATCTAACATACAATACGCTAAATTTTTAATTCCAATATCAAAGGATAAAATTATCATAATATATTTTATTATTTTGTTTTTTAAATAGATTTTAAATTCAATAAAGGCATTAAGTCATTCATATCTTCTTTCTTTTTTTCCTTTTGACCTCTAATCTTATTAATGTCATTGATATCCCACGATACAAATAATTTATTATTAGCTAAAATAACTGCACAAAAGCCTTCATTAGTAAGTTTAGCATATAAAAAATTAGTCACATCTCTTACATCATATCTAGGATAACCAAAAGTATAACCCGGAACGGTATATATACATCTTAATTCACTATGTTTAGATAAGTGAGAAATTTTTTCAGTTAGTTTAGATAGAATTTCATTTTTAAGAGCATTGTATCTATTTTGTTGTCTTTTTTGCGATTCTATAACATGCTGTAAACTACTCATTATTCTACAATAAATACATTTAAAATTTTATTCTAAAAAAGCGCAGGAGATGTTTGTATTGTTTTTTTAACATCTTCCTCTTCGTCTTCATCGTCTTCGTCGTCTTCGTCTTCGTCTTCTTCGTCAGAAGAATCTTCAATAGACTCGCTATTTTTTAGATTTAAGTTTTCATTTACACTTTCATTTACATTTACACTTTCATTTACATTTACATTTACACCTTCATTTACACTTTGAATTTGTTCTGTAACCGGTGGAGGAACTAATTTAGAAATTTCTCCAATTGGTATATCTTTCTTTAATTCATTTTCATAATTAGATTCTAAGTCTTCATCTACATCCTGATCAAATAATTTGTCATTTAAATTTTCAAAAGATTTTTCAATAGGACTCTCTTCCTCGTCAAACGCTCCAGATAGATATTCATTTAGTATGTATTCAAGTGGAACCTGATTTGATATAGCATCTGTTATTGACGTGGATATTATAATAAATAATTTTTCTTTATCACTGTTTATTATATCTGGGTAATAATAAACCTGTTCAGATGCATTTATTATTATTTTATGTAAGAAATTATTAAGATTTGGAACTTTAATTTTTATAGGTTTATCATCTGCTTTTATTCTTACACAAGCTAATATCTTAACATGACTTACAAATATAGCAGTTATTAAATCCATTAAATAAGGGTATCTACTGTTTATTTTTTGAAGATACTCCTCTAATGTATAACTAGACCATTTAGGAACCTGTTTAAGTTCTTTTTGAAAATTAGAATATGATAGACTTCTTCTTATATTATTTTTTTGTGAGTTTATGAATATATTCTTAATCAATTCATACATTTCTGGTTGAAGAAGTGTTATTAACTGTTTAGTGTATTCTTCTTTAGCCGCAACTATTACGTTAACGTTTAATGTCTCAGACATAATGTATTTACAATACTTATTTTATTTTAAAAACTGAAATTAAACATCAAAATTAAATATAAGTTAATTATAAATATGCCCTGTAAAAGAAGTGAAAAAACTGTAAATTGGGTTTTGTCTAGTGATTTTATCAGTAGAATCAAAGATTCTCTTGATAAAGATAAAGTTGAAATAGCGGGGAAAATATTATTCAAAGACGATGAATATTGCAATAAAGATGTATGTAATAAAAAAAGTACAGAATTTAAAATTAATAGAGGTAATGAAGATTCGGTTGCAACTCCATACGGAATTGTTAATTTTCATACACATCCAAAACAGTGTTACATAGATGCGGATACTATATATGGTTGGCCATCTGGTGAAGATATTCGTCAGTGTATATCATTTGCAAAAAAAGACAATTTAACACATATTGTTTTCAGTCTAGAAGGTGCATACATTATTAAAGTAAACAAAATGATAAATGGTACACAGACTAAGATGGTAGAGACTATATTAAAGCATACACATAGATTTAGAGGTCGTAACCCTAAGAGACAAAATGATGAATTTCATGATATGATAAAAGTTTTGAGACTTCGTAAACAAACAAATCCAGTTAAAACATGGTTAAACCTTGTAAATAATCTGTCTTTGAAAAATATATACATACTATATAACCATAAATTTAAAAAGAATTTATCTATACCCAATGATAATACTAATGTATTTTCAGTGGAGTTAGTTAAATATGGGAAAACTATTAATTTTAAAACTAATTACATTAGCGAAGTGTGTCATAGAGAATCTTTTCGGTAGATTCATCAGTAACACATAGTATTTCTGGTACTTCATAGAAATTAACTAAGATTCCTCTTTCACAGTTTACATTTTTAAGATATTTTTTAAGTTGAACGGTTTCTTTATTTGTTAATCTTGTACTCTGAGACTTTAGTTCAATTATGAGTTTAATATTATGAGGGGCGGTTTTATTATAAATAACTATATCCGCTCTTTCAAACCCAATGTATACACCACTGTAATGTATGGGGATGATAACTTCCGTTCCACAGTAATAACCAAGTCTTTCTAATTCAATTCTCAAAGCGTTTTGATATATATTTTCTTTGTAAAAGTCACCTAGTTCATTTTTTACTTTTTTTATGCAATTTAGTACATCCTGGATTAATTCATCCATTTACTTATTGATTAAATCTGTCTTTAAATTGTATTATTTAAAATTAACGGAATTAAAAGCATGTTGTAGACAATTTACCTTTCTTTTATGAACGCGTTCTTGTGGATTATGTATCATCTTTTTAATTATATTGAGATAATTATTATGATAATCAGTTGTTTGATTTCCATCAAAAACTGTAACATTTCCTAGAAGACCTGGCAATAGCCAATCATCATGATATTGCTCACATTCCTTTAGATATTCCAATGATATACCAGATTCGCTTAGTCTGTTACGTTCTATTACTCTATCATAACAGTTTTCAGCTGAAGTTTTTAGATAAATGAATTTAGGTTTCGGGATATCCTTCATAAAATGATCAAACCACATCCTATAACATGAAAGTTCTATGTCATTGATTTTACAAGCTTTATGCAACATTCTCGTAAAAACATTATAATCAGTGTAAACACATCTTTCTGTGATTATAGCAGTTGCACCTATTTCCTCAGCTTCTTTTATTGCATTTTGTAGTCTTGAAAGACGAGAGATGTATGCAGTCATTTGAAAACAAAATGAATATTCATAAGGATGGTCATAAAACTGTTGCAACAAATTAATTCCGTTAGTGTCCTTGATAGATTCCCATACATCAACGGGTTCTTCGACGAAAATAATGTCGTTTCTACCATACAATTGCGCACGACAGTAATTAAAAAATGTTGATTTTCCTGAGCCTATATTACCCTCAATGGATATGATCATCATTTTATAATTATATATACATTATGTTTTTAAATAAATTAAATCAGAATAAAGATATATTTTTAAGTTTCTCTTTTAATCTATTTTCTATATTAAAATCTTCTATAGATATATTATGTTCTTCAAGATCTCTTATTGAATATTCAATTAAATTTAATTTTTCTTCACAATTTGTTTTTATTTTAAATTGAGATATTTCCCATCTCACATAAAATGCGGTTTTTGTAAATATTATAACACAACATTTTATAATAGCTATACCCAACATTTCATCTGGTAAGTTTGAATGTTCTATAGAATCGTTTTTATTTTCATAAAAATTAGAGTTTTCATCATAAAAACATTTTAATTTTTTATCATCTATACAATCTCTATATAAAGTCTTACAATCATCAAGCGAGATGTTTTTTCCAAACCAGGATTCACTGTTTTTTGAAGTTTCTTTAATAACTTCTTCTCCTATCCAGGCTATGTCTTTTCTTGTTTTGGAGTCAATGTCTAGAAGAGCTTTATTATTAGTTTTGTCCAGTATTACTTTATTTTTCTTCACTTGAATTATAATGTCTTCATCGTTTAATATTACTTTAGAATAAAATACACCATCTTGTATTTTTACAGGATTGTATACATTAAGTATAGGACTCATTGATTATTAATTGTTATTATTTTTTATTAATAATGTAAACGAATATGTATTATATTTATTTTATCATTAAAAGCTGTATAAGTTCATGTCTTCCATTATTAGTTACGAATGAAAAAATTGCTTTACCACCATATTTTATTTTTTCTCTTGTTGTGTTTTTATTGTCAGAATCAAAAATCTGATAATTAATGTCCTTACCTGCGTAAATTAAAATAGAATCATTTGTGTTTAAATTAGATTCTATGTTTTTAAAATTATATAATCTTTCAATGTATCTACTTAAATTGAGAAAAACACAGTGATTTTCTGCATCTCTATTAACAGAGAAATTTAAAAAATCCTCGTTTTCATTTAAAGAAAATAGCATAATAGGACTTTTTATTTCTACAGGAGTTTCTTTGTTTAATAATGTTTTATTGTCATCTATTGTTAATTGAAGCATGTCTATATTTTTATAAGATATCATCTATATTGCTACGATATATTATAAAATGAACATTATAACGAAAATTAAGTGTACATACCATATGGTAAAACAGGTATTTTACCTTCTTTATTATCTATAAATATTTGAATGGCATGTTTAAAATCGTCTATCTGTATAGTATAATTTTTTTCACTTCCAAAATTCTTTCTACAGTTATGTATCATTGCTTTTTCTAATATATTTTTTATGTCTCCTCCATTACCAGTAAATAATTTATGTTTTTGATTTATTATATCAATAATTTCTGATTCATCACAATCCGTTTCCCAATCTTTTTCTTTAATTTCTTTATAAAAAATCTCGGTAAGTTCTTTGGCTGTATAGTTATCTATTGTAAATGTCCAAGGAAAACGTCTTCTAAGACCGGGATTTATACTAAAAAAACATTTATCGAGTTGTTCTCTATATCCAGCTATTATACATACAATTTTATCTGAATTCTCTGTTAGGTATTGGTTTATTGTATCAACACATTCTTTTGCATACATATCCTCGGTTGATGCGCTTCCTATAGAATAAGCTTCGTCTATTAAAACAACTCCATTTTTACATTTATTAAGAGCTTTTGTTGTTTTGATTGTTGTACCTCCTAGATATTCAGATATTAAATCAGATCTTTTTAAAACATTAAATTTAACTTTCTTAAATATACCTATTTTTGCATAAATTTTAGATAAAATACCCGCAACAGTTGTTTTACCCGTACCAGGAGGACCTTCCAAAACGGTATGTAACATTATATTTTCATCAATGTCCTGAATAAAGAACAATATTTGTTCTAAAACTTGAGATTTTAATTTTTTTAACCCGGTCATATTATTAAGTTCTTTTAAATCGTCTATGATATCAGGTAGTAAAATCATTTTGGGTGGATAGTGTTTTCTTAGTCTTTTACTAGGTAATTGTTTTTTATCATAATCGTCAACCATGGTTATTAACGAGTCTAATGTTTTTAAATCATATGATTTTATATCGAATGTTTCATCAGAATGATGACCCAATTTTCTTTTCATGGTTTATTAAATAATATATATTATTTTCTTAAATTTATAATGGACGAAATAGTTCGAAATATAATACATGAAATATCAAAAGAAGAAAATATAAACTTAGAAAAATTTATAAATAAATATTGTAAACAACTGAAAAAATGTTTTAAAGTATATTACAATGTGTATGGGTTAGAAGACTATAAAATGAATAATATAGATTATATGATATTATATAACATATGGAAGACTTTAAAAATGAAGGGATGCATAGAATCTTATTTGATTATAATGTATTCTTATTATAAATTAGAGGATTTTCATTTCCCAATTAATAAATTTAAATCGGGTCTTGATTGTATAAAAATTATAAAAGATACTGATACTATAGCAATAATAGATTCTATGATTAAATTTGATTAAAGCTATATAAAATTATAGTATATATTTAATTAATGAACATTCCTTTAAAATGTTTAAATGTTTATACTACAAAAACACAGGCAGAACAAATAAACAGGATTATATTAAGTTATATTGACACCGAGTGGGCGAAAAAGTCATGTACAATAACAGATGCTACTGCATGTATAGGGGGTAATTCTGTGTTGTTTTGTAAAGATTTTTATAAGGTAATATGTGTTGAAAAAGAAAATGACATTTTTTCTATCCTTAAAACAAACACGAAAAATTATTTAAATTGTCAATGTTATAATGCGAGTTATAATTACGTTAAATTTTTAATTAAACAAAATATTATTTTTATAGATCCACCGTGGGGAGGAAATGATTATAAAAACAAAAAGAATGTGAAATTGTATCTTGACAATATTGATATACAAAAAATAATTAATGAAATGTATAGTTTTACAGATTTGATAGTGTTGAAAGTTCCTATAAATTTTGACAATAACTCTTTGAATAATTTATTTTGGTATCACAGATTTCATAGTATAACAAAATTCAATAGAACCGTTTATAATATAATAGTGTTCTATAAACACACTTAAAGAAATATCTCATAATATAATAGGTACTTGAAATATCTGTACGGTTGCCCGAGTGGTTTAAGGGGGCAGACTTAAGATCTGCTGGCTTCGGCCTCGTGGGTTCGAACCCCACACCGTACAGATATTTCAATAAGTTGATTTAAAGTTTTTTTATATAAATGTATTAATGACAACATTATATCCATATGTAACCGATTTTTATAAAATAGACATAATTATAGTCTTAATTATAGTTTATTTTTTCTATTGCTACAACTAAAGTTTAAATGTTAATTTTTTTCTCTTATTAAACTTAGTTTTAGTTCTTTTTGTTAAAAAATCATGATATCTTTTTGCTAAATTATAATGTCTTTTCTTATTTTTTTTAATAACTCTAAGTCTTACCATAAGAATCATAGCAACCTGTTTAATTCTTTTATGATTGTATTTCCCAGATTTATAAAGTCTTTCTAATTTACGTATCGTTTTTTTGGTATCATCATATGTTTTGTATTTTATAGATATAGTATCTTTTGGATTCTTATCTATATATACATCAAAAGATTTTTTAGGGTTTCTAGGATTAAAAAGAAATTGTTTTTTACCAAAATTAACAATTATAAACATTCTTATTTATAATTAATAAAAAATATTTATTTTACATAAATGAGTGAATTTAGTCATTTCATATTCGATAATTTTTCTTCGGCTAGAGTAATAACAGTTCTTGTTCACACTTACATAGCCACATTGATCTATGAAATAATTAATCCAGTTATATTTACATTTATAGACCCAGATGAAAAATTAAAAAATTACAAAATAAAATTATCCAAGAATAAATCTATAAATGCTGGTAGAGTAGTATCAGATCTTATAACTATAGTATTAATATTCTCCGTATTGTTTTATTTACATAAACAAAAAAAATAATATGTAATGTATAATATATAATGTATGGTTCCTTAAAAAGGAAAAATAAAAGAGTTAATTATTTATCTTACCACCCATTTGGTCCAAATTATGAAAATATTATAAAGGAACAGGATGTAAAAAATATTAATAATGAGGAACCCACGATGGCTTTAGCAGAAGACACCTCTCCGTTAAAATTAGCTGATAATAATCCTCAAACAGACGCGGTTATTAAATCAAATGTTGGGAATGAGAAACCTATCGTATTAAAACCCAAGGTAAATAATAAAGATAGTGAGAATTTACCTAATAAATCTTATAAAAACGATTCTTTATTTTGCATTGAAAACATGTTATTATTATTAATTTTTTCTATGTTCGTTTATTGTTTATATGTATATTTTACTGAATCTAAGGGGAGATCTTCTTTTGGTGCCAGGGAGTGTGCATCATATGATATATCTAGAGCATATGATATGGTAAAATAAAAGTAAAATATTTCTAAAAAATAATCAACTTAAAACACACACTTCATAATAAATTATACATTTAATATGAAGCGACTGTTTTTTCAAGAGGCTTACAACCAGGCTCTTAAGTCTGAAATGAATTTTAATCATGGTGCTGTTTTAATACATCGGGGGAAAATTATAGGACGTGGATATAACACATATTATAACACTAATTCTAATAAGAAACGTTCATTACATGCAGAAGTTAGTGCCATCCTAGACGGGCTTAAAAAAATTAAGGCCGAGGATTTGAAACGTTGTGAACTTGTTATAATTAGGGTTAATTCACAGGGTGAATGTCTAAATTCAAAACCGTGTCAAAATTGTACTAATTTTATCTTAAAACATTCTATTAAGAAGGTATATTACTCTTAAATCAATAAATCAATCAATAAATCAATAAATCAATAAATCAATATACTCCTCCATTCGGGTTCGAACCGAAGACCTCGCGGTTAACAGCCGCACGCTCTAACCAGCTGAGCTATGGAGGAATGTATTAATTAAACTTTTTAGGGATTAAATTTTTATTTAACTGTTTAGGCTGTTTTAATTAGGTGTTCTATTGTTTTAGTTATGTATTTTTAATCTGATTTCTACTCCTGGGTTTCCTCGCCCTCAACCTCTTCTTCATCCTCGGAATCTACGATAGAATATCCAGAAAGCTTATTACTCTTAAAAATCTTTGCCTGTAGAAGCTTAAACCCTACACCAAACTGAGTCTTGCCAACAAACCAAACACCTGTAGACTGAATAAGACAAACAGCCTCCGAACCCCTTGGGATAGAACTTAGATCAATATTTCCATCCTCATCTACAACATTAATAGGATTCTTATTCTCATCATAAACAGCAAACTGAGGAACTCCGTTTACAAATGGAAGCTTTACCTTTAGATTAGATGGCCACTTTGAGTCCTTAGGGAACTTTTCAGCAGACTTATAAAACTCGCCTACAAGTTCTTCACTTAGCTTCTTTCCAAACCAAGTTGTATCTTCCATAGCACAAGTCTTTGCCTTATTGTCAATGGAGCGAATATTCTCAGTAAATTGGCGAAGCTGAGGATTTTGAGTTTCATCATTTGCTAGAGCAATTGAGATGTGATACTTAACTGCTTCTCCGTTTTGCGGCTTAGATTGATCGATTCCAAAAGGGATGCGAACACGAGATGTCTGAAGAATAAACGCCCCACTATTCTGGTCTGTTTCATAATTAATAAGAACACTCTGTCCGCCTAGCTTATTTTGCCTAGGCGCTAGAAACTTAATAGAAGCATCATCAAATTCGCTGGGTAGTACAATCGTATGGGACATGTTTATTAGATAATATAGTATGTATATTCTCTTTAAGTTCATTAAGCGTAAAAATGTTAATTTAAATTATTTTTTAGTATTGTATTCAGATATGATAGCAATTTGGATTTTTTTGAATGTCTTATTTATAGTATTTATAGTAGAATTTTTTACATATGTACGTAAAAATAGACAAGTTAAGAATACAAAAGAAGATAAAACACACAGTAATTATGATCTTAATTTAAATGAATCTAAAGAAATCCTGTTAGATAAATATTCTACAGTAAAAGAT
>CEOU01005701.1_pt1 | contig 16196 bp, 5 predicted proteins | sample 530731 | NCBI WGS metagenome assembly CEOU01 (sample SAMEA2620894, study PRJEB7988) | marine metagenome | isolation source: saline water (ENVO:00002010), including
CCTGAAGCAATAGCAAAACTATCAGCTATTTGTGTAGGTAAAAAACCAAACTCTAATAGTTTACTAATAACGCCTCTTGCACCACCTTGATTAGCCATATTAGCAATATCTGCTTCGTTTACATTTATTCTTAAACCTCTACGTCTATCAACTAAAAACTCAGAGTTCATTAACGTCATAAAATCAGACCAAAACTGTTTTTGATTAGCATATACTTTACCGGCTTTAAATATATTATTATCTGTAAAATTTATAAAGTTTACAGCAGATATAGTTTGTAGTAATGCTGATCTAGTATTAAAAAACATAATAGTACCAATACTGTTTGTTAACCAGTCGGTAACTTTACCTGTTATGCTATCGCCTGTAAAAGCTCTATTTCTACCAATCTTCATACGCTGCAACATACTTTCTAACGCAACTCTATATGCTTTACCGTATGCAGCTTCTAGTTTATTTAAATTCTTTTCAGAAAATATTACGTCAACATTTTGTTGCCACTTTTGTAAGTGTTTAGCTCTTTTAGTAGTACCTAAACCTCTCATTATATCAGTAGTTATAGTACCAGCTAACCAGCTAGATGTAGGCTCAGTGTAACCTTCAGCTTTATTTATAGCTATTAATTGATCGCTAAATACTTTTAAATCAGCGTTGTTTTCAATATAATCAGTTAACTCTTTTAAATCAGCTTTACTTAAACCAGGTACAGTCATACCTTGCTTGTTCCATATATAAACTCTTACAGCTTGCTCGTTAGTAAAGTTCTCACCAGGTATTTTTTTACGCAAGTTTTTAGGCACAACGTTTAACTGTTTTTTAAGTGCTTTGTAATCATCCATTAAAGCTATACGCTCTCTTGATATTGCAGCCATAGCACTAGCATATGGGTCAATTAAATTCTTTTTATACCAAGCCATTTGGCTATCACCTAATTTACCTTTTGACAGTGTTTTGTATAATAAACCTACAAAGTCTTCAGCAGATGGTGGTATAAAAAATGTAAACTTACCCTTATTAGCACCTACTACTTCGGCTTTAGCTCTACCATATTCTTTTTCTGCAGCAATACCTGTTTTAGCCTCTATTATATCATTAAAATCTTTATCAAGTTTTTTATTTGTTTTACTATATACTAATCTAGTTTTTGATTTAACATCTAAAACTTCTAATGCGTCTTGCACCGCTTTAACATTTTTATATACGTCATCAGTAAAATAAAAATCATTATAACCCTCACTAGCTTTACCTATAACCCAGTTTGCTTTTGCTTGTGGTGCGCCGTCTTCTAAGCCAGTTATATTTTCTAATGGTACTTCTAAACCAATACCTTTTAAAAAGTCAAATATAGCTTGTGCAGATGCTTGTGGTCTCGCTGTTAAAACAAATACATCTTTGTTTCCAAACTTATCAATAGCTTTTTTAAGTTTAGCAACTAATGGACCAGGCTTGCCATCAATAACTTCGTTAAATTGACTAAAATCAAAAGTAGCACCTTCATTTTGCAATGACTCATGTTGTTTTGCAAATTCAGCAGGCGTTATTTCTTTTACATTACCATCAGGCATGTTTACAATTACTTTACTGTCAGTAGTAGCTAGAGTATCGTCAAAATCAAATATACTAATACCTTTTTTAGGTGCGTTTAAATCTCTAGCATTACGCAAGGCTTTATCATAATTGTTTAAATCATTTAATATTTTACCGCTATTTGTTCTGCTAAATTTTATAATACCAGGTAAATTATGTTTTACTTTATTTTTTTCGCTTTCAATAGTTGCGTTACTGCTAGATCCTGAAGCATCTATACTATATAACTCAGCAAAAGTTTTACCATCTAAATCTACTAAATTATCTGGATTTATACCACCATCAATAGAAGCTACTGTTTCATTAAAATATCTTTCCCACCAATTATTATCAAAAATATTCCAAGTTCCATCAGCACTCATTTTATCTTTAAAACCTGAAACATCTAACTTGTTATTATCTTGTCTAGATACACCTAGTAGTTTATAGTTATTTTTTAAAGCATTTAATGTTTCTATAAACTGTTGCTTGTTTTGTTGTGCTGCGGCTTTTATTAACTGCCTGTAAGCGTTAGCATTTTGTAGCGCATGCTCAAAATATAATCTACCAGTTACAGTTTTATCACCACCAATATATTCAGCGCCTAATCTATGTGGATGAGTACCTTCGTTTATAGAGTTTCTAAACCAATGCAACCATGTTGGTATTGTAGATTTATCATTTTGTATAGACTCGTAAACCTGCATCCACATGTATGTAAAGTTATCTACATTTCTTTTATTTAACTCTTTTATTTGATTAGCGTTTTTTGATCTTATTAAATTAGTGTCAAATTTAGTTTTAGCGTATTTTTTATTTCTTTTAGCTAGTTTTTTATTTCGTGCTTTTAATTGATTTCTAGTATAATCTCTTAATTGTTTATCAGCTATTGATGCAGAGTTTACAGATATTGTTGAGTTTAAAAATCCATCTTCAAAAGCAGGTACAATAATTTTTTCAAAATTAGCTATATATTGATCTACACCTTTTTTATCGTCTAATTTATAAAATTTTTGATTCAACTCTTTTGTCAAACTAGCATCTGATTTACTAAACTTAATATTAGGATCAACAATTAATTTAGCAGATACTTTAGCTATATCTTCTTGAACTATATCAGCTCTGTTCATTACACCTGGAACTATATCTCTAAATAAACCAAATGATATAGCGTTTACTAAACCATCTTTTCTAGTTCCTTTTGTACTAGCTCCTACATTAAAGAAAAAGTTTTTAACTTGCTCTATAGTAGGTTTTTTTCTAGGATATTTTGATGGCCCTTGCTTTTCATTTTCAACATAAAAATCTCCTTCATCAATAGCTTTATCTATTTGTGCTTGCGTAGTTAATCTAGTAGGCTCACCTGTAAATATTCTATTAGCAGCAGGTGTTCTACGCTCCATAGCTACTAATGTAGCAATAGGTAAGTTATTACTGCCAAATAAAACATCTATATTATCTTCTAAAAACTTATCAAAGTTTTTTAATTTGTTTTTAACAGATTTAAATGATTTTTGTTGCGCAGCATCTTTTACAAATGTTTTAAAATCTTTGTCATTAGTCTCAGGTGTTACGCCTTCAACTATTTCAATAGTGTTAGCTTCTATTTCGTCTTCTAGTTTTTGATCAACAAACTGCTGGCCATCAACTGTTAAACCTTGTTTTAACTCTGATCTTGGAGCTTGTGCTACAGCTGTGTCAGCTTGCGCTTCAACATCTACATCAGCTACAGGCGCTTGCACAGCACCTACTTCGCCAGCTTGTATGTCTAGTCCACCAGCTTGCTCTCTTCTATATCTATTAACTACATCACCTATTCTAAACTGTTGTAGTTCACTAACAACAAAACCACCTAAATCATTATTAGTTTCAGGATTAAATCTAGTTAAACTTCTTTCAAACAATTGCTGTTTAACATCTTCTACAAAATTATTTATAGGTTTACCAAACACATTATCACCAGTAACACCAAATCTATTTAATTGACCTCTAATTACACCGTTTAATCTATCACCAACTACTAAATCATTATACACATCACCAATAACTTTAGTGTCGTACTCTTGCTTTGTGGTACCTTGAGGCACTAACGCTTTTATTTGATCACCTATAGTTTTAGAAAGTTTTATACTTGTTACAGCGCCTTCACCTTTTGTTCCTTTTATAATACCACTAGATAAAGCGCCTTTGTGTATGCTTCTATTATAATCTTTTAAAAAGTTATACATACCCTTAGCATCTATGTCGTCAAAATTTACTTTTACAACACCTAAATCTTGAAATAATCTCCTTACAATATCTGTTACTTTAGTAAATATACTATCGTTAAATTTAATATCACCTGTTTCTATAGCATCGGAAAATATAGTAAAATATTCATCTAAATTAGCTTTCATATACTCAGGTGAATAATTTTTATTTATTCTATCTTGTATAACAGCTCTGTTATTCTCACCTATAATATTTAAAAAATCAGTTATTAAGTTTTGTTTTATATTTATACCGCTAGATTTTAATATGCCATGTAGTAGTTCGTGATTAGCTACATTAGCACCTTCAATACCAGTTGTTCTAGCAACTTCAGTATTTATTATTATTTCTTTACCTTTAATAAATCCATTGCTATCAGCTGCTTCTTTACCGTATTTTTCTAAAATTTCTTGTCTAGTTAATTTATCATTTACTTTTAAGTTATATATAGCGCTGTGTTTTTTTGCAAAAGCTAGTCCAGCTTTAAAAATTTTATCAGCTACTGCTTCTCTTACTTCTAATGCTGATTTTTTTCTTGCTCTAACATCTCTAGTTCTAGCGTCTACATCAGAATATTTATCTATTATAGCATTTATTTGATTATTTATAACTTCTAATCTTTGTTCAGATCCAGGTATTTTTTGTATACCTGTTTTTTTTGAGTCAGCTTCAGCTTTTATTCTTTGTTTTTCAAGAGATACTAATTGCTTTCTATCATTTATATCAGAAACTTTTTCGTTTATTTGAGTTTCTAAAATAGCATCATTTTGTTTTTGATTAACAAAATTATTAAAGTTTTTATCGTTTGTTATACTAAATTTTATTTTAGCTAATTCATCTGCTTTAATGTTCTTGCTTTCAATTATATCTCTTATTTCTTGTTTAGTTCTTTTTTCTCCATTAATACTGTATTCACTTTTATTTAAAGATCTAAGCACTATATCAGAAACGTTAGCTACACCTTTTAACTCTGCAACAGCTTCTAATGTTACTTCTCCAAAATCAACTGCTCCAGTTATATCTCTAGTTGCTATTTGACCACCAAGCTCTCCAACACCACCACCAGTTGCTTCCGTAACACTTGTTAAACCAGCTATTCTACTACCACTTGCTCCTGATTTTAAAAGACCAGTCGCAAGACCTCTAGACAAACCAGTTGTTAATCCTTCTACAGCACCTATAGTTAAACCTCTTTTTAATGAAGCGTTTTTAATTCTTTCTACAGCATCAGCATCTTGCAATATTTCTCTTATATTTTCTTTATTAAACTCTTTACCATCAAGCTCTTTTTTTAATAAATCAGTCAAAGTTAAACCAGTTTCCATAGCACCTACTAAACCACCAACAGCGCCGCTAAAAGCACCTGTTATAGCGCCACCAGCTTGTGTTAACGCGCCAAAAGGTCCAAAACTATAACCTAATGATCCTATTTTAAATCCAGCTGCAGTACCAATACCAGCTGAAGCTAAACTAACACCAGCTACATCGCCAGAATCAACAAATGATGAGGCCATTGTTGCTAAAGAACTAACTATTAATTGAGGAAAAAATCCAAAATTTTCATTTAAAGCTGCTAAAGTTCCATACATTCCACCACCATATTTTTGCTGCGCTTTTTGAAACTCATACTGCTCGTTTGTAGGTCCTATTTCCTCCATTTTAGCAGCAGCTTGTATATATGCTTCTAATTTTTGATCTGTAATATTACCGCCGTATCTATAAACATCAAGCGCTTCGCTAACACTAGATCCAGTTGTACCACCTATTTCAGCTTGCGTTACTAAATCTTCAAAAAATTCTTTATCTTCTGGAGCTTTTACAAAACCTCTTTTTTCTTTTTCAAGTGCAGCTAAATACTCTGCGTTTTGTATTCTTTGACCTAAATTTCTATTCAAATCTACACCAAAAAGTTCTTGCCTACCTTCTTTAGAAACCAACTGATCTCTGTATTTTCTTTCAAGTTGTTGATCAACACTTGATGCAGAAATACCTTTATTTTCTAAATACTGTCTAGCTTCTTCTACACTCATTTCAGGTTTAATTTCAACTTCAACTTGTTTTAAACCTTTAACTTCCATTGCTTTTAAATAATCATCAATACTCATATTGTATTTAACAGCTTGTTGTTTAAGTTGATCAAGAGTAAATTTTACACCTTGTATTTCGTACATGTTATTACTGATTTTGATTTGGATTTAATAAGTCTTCAATATTAAGAAATTTAGGCCTATTTTTTTTAATAGCCCTTTTAACATTAGCTCCGTATATTGTATTAGGAAATAATTGATCTATCAAATTACTAAACTGTATTTCATCAGTTAAATCAATAGAAGTAGTAGCATCAACGCCTTTTTGACCAGATTTATATTCTAAATCTATAACAAATCTACCTTCTTGAGGACCTACACTAAAACCTATTATTTCTTTACCATCATATTCTTTACCTTTAAAGAAGTTTTCTAAATCTTTAATATTATTAGTTTGAGTATATTTGTCTAAACTATCATTTAATTGTTTTATAAACAAATTAGCATCAGCATTTGCAGATTGAGCAGAATCAGAGCCTTTATCTTGTTTATCTACAGTAGTACTTCTTTGGAATAAATCTTTATTTTCAGCTGTTTTAGGTATTGCATGACCTTTTGGAAAGCCAGCTGCAACTTGTTTTTCTGTACCTGTAGATCTAATATATGCTTCAGGAGAAGTTCTTATTTTATATTCTTCAGCTAAATACTCTTGCATTTTTTGTAAATCATTAGCTTCATCGGTTAAAATAGAAACAAAATCACCACTTCTAATAGCTTGATTATACTGCCTTTGTGCTGAAGGAAACATTTCAGAATAATTAGAGTTTGTATTAAATACTTCGTTAACAGCTCTTGTAGCTTCAAAATTATCTGCAGCTATACTATCAGGTGACACATATGTAGCACCATCTGCAGCTTGTATCAATGATGTTTTACGATTACCTTTATATTTTTTAACAAGATTATCAATTATACCAGCTTGATTGTAGCTTTGTTTTAAATTAGAAATTAAATAATCTTCGTTTATAGATGTACCGCTTAAAAATACTTTACCACTACCTGTTTGTACTTCATAACCGTAGTGTGTTATACCGTTTTTGTTTTGTTTTTTAGCGACTGTTAAAGCGTTTGCATTACCTGATAATATTTTACCAAGCTCACCAGCGCTTATATTTGTTGCATTACCGTTTTCATCAGGAAAAAAGAACTGTAAGTTAGAGTCAAACTCTTCTACATTTTCTAATGCTTCAAAAGCAGCGCCAAACTTATTAACATCATTATAACCAAGCATATCTTTTTGTATTTCAGCTTGTGCTTTTTTATCACCATGTGCTCTTTGAAACTCATCTCTTTGCGTGTTAATAACATCTACAAATCTTTCATTAGCTAAAAGAAAAGCATCTTCATTAATATCGTATTTAACGCCATCTACTTCATAAAAAGCATTTCTTTCTATAGGATCAAAAGCTTGTAAATCAACTTCTTTAAACTCAGCTCTTTTAGCTGGTCTAAATGTAGACGCCACGCCTCTTGCAAAAGCGCCAAAATCTTGTTGTACTACACCTGGATTTGTATAAAAATTTCTTCTTGCCATTTTATATATATTATCTCATTAAAAATCCTCCTGCAGCAGCGAGATCTTTTCTTTGTTGATCAGTTAAAGCGTATGCACTTAAAGCATCTGTAAAAGCTCCTGTAGTTTGATTGTTAAAGTTTTGATTTAAATTAGTTGCTGCTTGCATAAAAACGTCAGTTTGTTGTGGTGTTGCTGGTTGCACAGGTGTTGGTGTAGTCGAAGACGAACTACTACTACCACCAAATAAATTTTTAAAACCACCTTCATCAGCAAAAGTTCCAATAGCTCCTACAGCAGCACCTATAGCTTGGGTTTGAGCAGCTCTTGCTGCAGATTCTTGTTGTTGTGCTGCAAAACCTAAACCAGCTTGTCTTTGTATTTCCATGTCATCTCTTGCTTCTTGTGCTCTAAACTGTGCTATTTGACCTGTTTGTCTCATTTGTGCAGCTTGCATCTCCCCTTGTGCTCTTAACTGCGCGTTTCTAGCCTCTTGTTTTTCAATACTAGCAGAGACACCTCTTTTACTTTGTGCTGCAGCTCTAGCAAGTGCAGTTGCACCACCTGCGCCAGCGCCTGTAGCTCTTAATGTATCAAGCGAGCTAGCTAATGCAATATCTGCTTGTTCTGCTTGCATTTCAGCTCCTTGTGTAGCTACTTGCAGGTTGGCATATGGATTAGCCATATCTGATTGAAAACTCGGTATTTCTTGTCTGTTTGCTTCTGCAACCATTTGTCTACCTGCAGCTCTTCTAGCTTCTCTTCTAGCTCTTCTTCTAGCTCTACGAGCTCCAAAAAAGCTTGATATTGCGCTACCTACTGCTAATAATGTTCCTACTGACATAATTTATTTATTTTGATGAATATACAGCTTCGCTACCAACTGAATAAAGTTCTGCTTTATCAACAGATGAAGCTATTGATTCAGATGGTTTCCAGTACTGCATTTTTATTTTATTATAATAACCTTTTATTCCTGATAATTGTACACCTACTATTTCACCTGACGATGTTTGTGATGTATTATTTCTTATGTGTCCGTAATATTTGTTTTCTTTTCTTACAAAATTTACAGGTATAACGCTTGATGAATAACTTACATCGCTTTCTATAATAGGAAATGCTTGATGCATATCTGTAGCAGATGATGTCATTTTCCAGCCACTAGTCCCTTCGTAAGCTATTGTATGAAAGTTTTTAACTGTGCTTGGCTCATCGTTTAAAACAAGTTCTACGATAGCTGGATCACTTTGTGTTGTTGAGTAAAAATTACACCTTTTAACATCTTCTCTATAATGTTCCCATAAATTAGCTTTATTGTAAGTATAAAACTTATTACTTAAACTAAAGCCAAATGAAGGCTTATATGTATAAAAACTAACCCAACCTTTTGAGCTTTCGTCATAAGATAGTGTATTATAATCATCTCGCGTGCTTGATGTAGATGTAAGAGTACTACCATATTTAGATGTAAAACCTTTTGATAAGCTTTTTCTATCTGCGCGTGCTTGTAGTGATATTACGTATTTATTTTTTTGCTCGTCATACATACCATATATACGATCTGCGTTATTTAGAGTGTCTCTAAAAAAGCTACGCATACCAGCGTCAGATATTGGTGTTAAACCATCTTGCGATAATCGTAATATAACACCTCTATTTTTATCAGAAAAATATTTTCTACCACCATATACTGCAAAACTCTCAGGATTTTTACTAATACCGTATTTACCTGCATATGCACCAACTTGCCCTATGACAAGTCTTGTTGATGTTGTTAATGGCTGTCCTTCAGCTGTAAATATAGCGTCTTTATCAATTAAAGCCGCACTAACTTTATTTTCTTGAAATATAAGTAGGTTTGTATCTTCTGCATAAAGCTTTTGTATGCTACCATTTATTATATCTACAGCTTTAGTTATTGGCTCACCTATAGAAAACTGATTTGTTTCGTTTACTTTTGTTTTAGCGTTAAATATACCTGAGTGTATAAGCGCATTACCTCTAGTTCTTTGTGCATATTCATCATCTATAACATGTGCTCTAACACCGAAGTCTACAGATTTACCGTTGAACTCACCTTTTATTCTAGACTCTTCTACATGATAACTACCAGGCTTGTTTACTGGAACTGTTCTAGTAAAAGTTCTAGGTCTTCCAAAAAGATCATCTCTTGTTATTGTCACCGTGTCCTCACCACTACCACCAGCTAATATAAAGGTATTAAAATATGCTATTTCTATATTTGCTCCCATTATTCATTTTGTGTTATAAAACTACATTCACTAATTGTTCCTACAATACCATTTTCATCTGTATTAAAATGCTTAAACCTTGCTCTTATCTCTCCTTGTGCATCTAATTCATATTTGTGGAAAAATTTAAAAGTCTTATTAGCAGCAAAACTATTATCGTTTGTCCAAAGAAATACTTTATTACCTTCATGTATATTACCACCTATTATATTCTGTGTAGATACGAAAACGTCAGATGTAAATGTATTAGATATTTCATTATTGTTAATAATTACTTGCTGTATAGTTTCAGGGTTTTGAGCTTGATTGTTTCCTAAAGCTACATAAATGTTTTTATTGTAATCAAAAGGCTTATCGCATATCTCTGAATCAGTATTTTCATTAGTTAATTCCATAACTTGAAAAGCTACTCTTGATACATATGCACCGCTAGCTGAAACTTGAGGCTCGTATTGTTTTTCTATTTGCGCTGTATTACCACCAGCATCAATAATTCTTACACCTAATTCAAGTACTTTTCTATTAGTTTCACCTTGAGTACCTGCTATATTATCAAAAACCCAACCAAAATTAAGAACTCCACCTAAAGAAACTGTACCTACTTCGTTTTCAACGCCTAAATACTTAACTTCAAACTCATTAGGAGTGTCTTCATAAATTATTTCAAATAAATCAGCTCCATTTGGGCCAACTAAATTTTGTTCAACGTTGTTTGAAGGACTAAAAATTTCAATAAAAACATCTTTAAAATTTAAATTATTGTTAATGCTTCCGTTGAAAAAACTTCCTTTAGCTAAAACAGTTCCAGGCGAAAGATTAGCTGGCACTGTGTTATTATCAGGCGGATACGTTTCATCGTCAAAAGATATAATTGGATCGCTGTTAGCTAATGTTAAGTTAGCAGTAGCAGAAGAATATTCATTAGAAACAGTATCTCTTGCTTTGTAATTTATTATAAAATCATTTGCATCTTCATTTGCATTTATAAAATTGTAATCAACACCGTTTACATTAACAACACTTGTTTTTGGCTTAAAATGAAAACCACTTAATAAATTAAGACTGTTGTTAACTATTTCAAAACTACTTGTTACGTCTTCATTAGGCTTTCTTATAACACTTTCTAGCTCAAACTCTATACTACCATTACTTGTAGTTGCTTCTGCGCTTAAACCACCTATAACAGATCCAACAGCATGAGTTTCAGTAAAAGTATCTTCAAGCGCAAACTGTAGATTTATAGGATAACCAGTTGACACAGATGTTGTTGTTAATTCATTTAAATCACTTATTAAACCACTAGTAGATGTTTCATAAAATATATCTAATCTAGACTTAACAGGATCTGTTTCAAACACACTTAAACCAGTGTTTACAGCTATTGGCTCTTCTTCTAAATTTTGTATCACTAACTGATCACCTGCTTCTAAAGCTAAATCATGAGAAAGTTTTATTCTTTGATAAACTTTATTTCCTTCTGTAACTGTTTCAATAGATCTTATTGTTAACGGGTCAAATAAAGCGCATTGTTGATCGCAGTTACCAGTATTTAAATTTAACGCGCCGCCAAAAACACTTCTATCAAAATGTAATACTGTTTTACTAGAGTTTTCATTCATTTGTGCTTTCTGCAGTATAGGTCTTCTCACTGTAAAATCAGTATCATTAAGGCCTTCAAAAACTTTAGTAGCAGTAGTATTATTTTCATCTAAAAAAGAATCTTCAACCGTATCACTATTACTACCACCAATTTTTCTAAATTGAAATTCAGTCCCTATAGGCGCTGTTGCAGCTAAATTAGCAGATAAAGTAAATGTATAAACATTACTCTGTGGATTTGTATTAGCATTGACACTTCCAGTTGCAAGAGCTATTGATGCGCTAGTTATAAAATAATCTACACCTGTTTGAAATGTTCCTTGGGCTGCTACACTTTCAAAAACTTGTATTAAATTATCTGAACCTAAAGGATGATTACTATCATTAAAATTACTAATAAAAGTTGCGAGAGGATCAAAAGTATTATTTAAAAAATCAAATATAAGTTTTCCTTGTAAACCTGTTATTTGTATGTTTGCTTGGCTAGCAGATGCTTCTGCTGATATATTACCTCTTATTATTTCATCTGTTTCACCTTCTCTAAATTCTATAAATTGACCAACACGCATCATAGCGCTGTCACCTCTACTACTACTTATTTCAGCGCCATTTGTTAAAACGGTTTTAGAAGTAAGTGAAGATATTATAGGCTCTTCTTGATTACGGTTGTATATAGTAATATTAATAATTTTTTTACCAACGTTAGAAGTATGTAAAAGTACTTCTTCGCCTTGATATATACTACCTACTTTTAAAGTAACTTCTTGGCCAACACGTATATACGGGTTTATAGTATTACCATCACCTATATGAAAATAAGTTTTATCATCAGAGTTATCTCTATCAACTAAAACATCTATATGGTATTTAACTCTATTATTTGTCTGTAAATCTTTTAACTGTGCTAATAAAGGATTACGTTTAGCCATAACAAAGTCATGAACTCTATCTTTGTCTCTATCATCTTGAGTTAATATACCTTGCTCTCTAGCTGTACCAATAGTCATTACTTCTGTAGAGTCTTCACTTGTTCCAAATGTAGAGCTATTATTTATATCTGTATATTCTCCTGTAGTAGTTTCTTTTTTAATTACTTTTGGAAATAATCTTGTATCAGATCCAGCCACACCTTCTCTTACTTCGTCAACTTCGCTAACATCTCTAGTAACTTTGTTTATGTTATCACCATATAAGCTAACCCAAGAATAACCTAAAACATCATCATGCGCGTTAGATTCATTATTCCAGTTATCAGCTGGGTGATTTGTATATATATTATAATATTCTTGCTCTTGTTGTTTTACAACTATCTTATAACTATACCAACCATATGGATTATAATCTCTACTGTTTATATCTCCGTTATAAATATCTGAAGCATCTACTATTCTATTATCTTTAAAATTTATACTTAAACTTTTACCTATTGCTTCTTGTTGATTAGACCAACTATATGCGTTATTATAATTTTCAGATAAATCTTCAGCTACATTTGGTATAGTTATTGTATCAGCCATATTATCTTCATCACCTTCGTTAGTTGAAAGTATAACCGGTGATTGTCTACCAAATTTATCAGCAAGTACAACACCTACTTGATATGTTCTTCTTTGTTTTAACGAATGGTATTTATATGTATTAACAGAATAATCATTTAAACCAACACCGCTATTTATATTTGAAAGCTCATCATTACCTTTGTTAATATTATTAATTACATAATTTATACCAGTTTTACCACTTTCATCTTTCGGTAAATCATAGTTTTCTGTAAAGTTAGCATATATAACTCTATTGCCAGATATTTCTTGCGCTTTTGCTCTAAGCGGTACTTGGTCAAAAACTCTAGTTATTTGTTTATCTTCTAGTATTTTGTATGGCTCTTCTGATCTATAAGTAAACTTATACGCGTATCTATAATAATTTTCACCACTAGGTCTAACCGTATATGATTCTACATTGTTTGAAAAAGAGCTCAAAGTGTTGCCTGCATCATTTGATACGTCTATTTCTTTAATAACTTTTACTACGTCTTCGTCTGACTCTTTTATTAATATCTCTATTTTAGATATTCTTAAATCATTTTGCCAGCCACTAGTAGATAAAGCTTGCTCGTCACCAGGTAGTGGTATTCTTAAATCTATTTTATTATAGTCGTTTTTCATAATATCGACTATAGTTTTAGAATAAATATCTTGCTCGTCAGATTTATTACTGTCTGTAGTTAAAATGCCCTCTATCGTAGCATTTGAAAGAGGTTTAAATACTATTTGCGTAAAAGGAGCCATAGTAGTATACTCACCGTCTTCATATTTATATCTATAAGAAAACCTAACAAACTTATCTTTTAAATAATCTGAAGTTACATCAGCATCTTTAGTTAAAGTTATACCATCACTTTGTCCTGCATTATTATGTAATATAGGCGCTAAATATGGTGATACTTTAGCTACAGATATTTGCTCTTCTTTTGTGTAGTAGTTTTCATTTTTTTCTGCTCTAGTAATATTTATTTTTCTAGGTTGATTATAATCGTCTGTAAAAAACAATAAATCATCTATTAAATTAACGCCAGTTATTAAGTGTCTTTTACTAAAATTTAAAAAAGCACCTTTTACAAGCGTTTTAATATTATCAGGTCGGTTAATATTAGCCATTAATATTCTAATATTTTCACCTGAAGAAGGCCTAGCCATGTTTCTTACAGTAGAGCTTAATGATCCATTAAAATCAGTTACAAACCAAAAAACTCTTTTACTAGAAACATCGACATAATAACCAATAGTTTCAGTATCACGAGATAATGATAATTCGTTTTTTGCTAGAGCATTACCTAAAATGTTTTCAATAGCGCCTACATCAGAGTTTTCTGACTGCGTAATTAATATATTTTGTGCTTCTAAGTACTCACCTTTTGGCACTAGCCTTTCATCGAAGTCTTTATTCATACGACCTCTTAAAAAGCTATTTTGAATCTTGGGCATATATTAATTTTTAATTCGTTTACTTTGTCCTCTTAATACTTGTGATATTTCTGCTAAATTTATTTTAGATAATCTAAGTTTAGCTGTACGCATTGCTGCTCTTCTTTCTTTTTTAAATCTTTGTACTATATATTCAGGCATACCTCTTTTAGCAGCTATTATATTAAACGCTATATGCTTGTATAACGCTTCTTCTGCAAACTTATGTATCTTCATTTCAGAATCACTGCCTAAACTATCAGATATGTATTCTACTACTATTAATTTACCTGATAAATCGCTACTAAAGTTAAAACTACCTGTTCTTTCGTTAATAGTAAAATAACCATTTACTTGTTGATGCTCTGGTTCAATACCATATCTTCTACCAAAATTAGTTCTTGAATAATCATCTCTGTGCACAAAATAATCTTCATCACTGTCAACAAAGCCAGTTATATTATCTGTATTAAAAGACTGCCATCTGTCTTCTGTAATAGGATCTAATTTTAATAATTTACCATCACTATTAAATATATAACCATAATCTGTATCTTGAGCAGGTGCTTCTGTAGGATTAGTAGTTAATGTTGTTGGGTATATTATTTTCTTTATACCATTTTCATCAATGTAACATATTTTAACATAGCTTACATAATCTTGCGGCATAGGTATTGATAATGATGGGCCAAGTTCTACTTCTTGAGATTTTACAGTTTTTAAAACATCAAAACTAAATTCTTGTAAACCTCTTCTAGCGTGAAATAAAACATCTGATTTATTAGCATAGTTTATTATTTTATCTTCGCCAACATAGCCAAACATAAAGTTTGATACAACATCTGCTAAAGAAGTATGTCTATATCCACCAAAAGCGTGATCAATTATTTCAACTCTTACAACACCTTCTGCGTTTAATTCACTTAAACTTTGAAAAGCAAGTGCAGCATCGCCTGTTGTACTTAAACGTAAGTTACTAGAAGTTACAGTAAAATCTAATACTTCAATATCAGTAAAATCTTCGTCACCAGACTCTACATAAACTCTTATATCGTTTGCTCTAATTTTACTACCAAATTCAAACTCTAAATTAGTTATATTAAACTCATTGTTTGAGCTACTTAATAAAGCTGGTGCTTGGTAAAAAACTTGGCTACCGCCAGTGTAGTATATATCTTGTCTTTTATTATCTAGTAGTCCCATTTATTATGCGTTTTCTTGTTGTATTTTTTGTGTTGCTTCTGCTGATATAGCTTGTATCACGCTAGGATCTTTTATTACTACGCCAGCATATCTTAATATACCTAGTATTAAATCAACTTCACTAGAAGAGTGTAGTGTAAAATCTACTGAACCGCTAGAGCTATAAGTAAGCGCGCCGTTTTCATCAGCTGTAGAGTTCCACACTGGATTACTAGGTACTGCTATGTAATCTATATCAACACTTGATAAAGTGTTTGGATTAACATTAATGTTTTCACCTGTTATATAATATATTGGAAATGTTTCTGATGGAGCCGTTATTGGTGAAGATAGTAAATAACTTAACTTAGATTTTTCTACTCTATCAACTTCTGTTATGTTTAGTGAGTTATTACTTTGTGTTGTTACACGAACAATATTATACACGCTTGATCTAGTATAACTGTCTACTGTAGTAGTTGGTAAACTACCTACGCCAGTACTTAAAGTAATACTACTAGTTTCATAAAAAGGATCAATACGGTTTTTAATTTTATTAGGTATATTAGAATAACCTAAACCGCCTCTACCTAAATTTTGTTTTGCAATAGCTCTGTTGTAGTCATGAAAAGCTTTATCTAGTAAATCAAGTTGTACTATAGAAGCTATTTTACTAAACTCATCAGGTGTTAAAAACCCTCTTGATTCTTTGTTAAGTATTGATAATACTTTTTTATATACTTTATCTACTGATATTGCCATTTTATATTTTATTATAATC
>CEOU01005488.1_pt1 | contig 15867 bp, 9 predicted proteins | sample 530731 | NCBI WGS metagenome assembly CEOU01 (sample SAMEA2620894, study PRJEB7988) | marine metagenome | isolation source: saline water (ENVO:00002010), including
TTCCCATTATCCAAGATCCATTCTTGTAGCGGATCATAACCGTATGGCTCCGCTAGTCGGTGTACAGCTCCTATACTAAAAGCAAGGTCTTTTGTTCTTTTATATCTATATCTTTCTGATAATTCAAAATATTCTACATCTGCAAAACCATCTTTTAAATATTCTATCTTTGCTGCAAAATGATCTATACAATAAGGCCCGTCACAATCATCATCAGAACTATATCTAATAAAATGATGCTGATCTATATATTCAACTCCTTGCTGTCTAGCATAATCTACTTCAAATAAATACTCAAACCCTTGCACTTTACCTACAGTAGCAGCATCTGTATAATTAGATTCTGTACCATCATAAAAAGTTTGAGCTTTATTTTCATATCCAAATCTTGCAATTTTTCTTATACCCATAGTTAAAGAGTAATCATAAGGAGTAGATACAGTTGAGGTTTCTAACCCATTAAGTATAGAGAAAGTTTTTACATCAGACATAGAAGTACCTCCATTTACTGCAGCATATACTGTAGAAAATTTAAGTTGTTTTTGTAAAACTTCTTGAATATCTAGTTGTGCACAACACTTTTTAGGTAAAGCACAAGAAGATATAATAAATAATAATATAAAAAATATACTACGCATTAAGCCTCTAATATTAAATATTCTAATTCACATTGTGCAGTTTCTGAATCTGCATAAAATAAAGGTGCTCCTGCTGCAGGCATATATAAATGCTCTCCTGGTCCTAATCTTGCAATTAAGTGGTAAGTATCAGCACCTCCTGAAAATGCAGTACCTGTAACCTGAGCTACATCAATAAACGTACCTGTTATAGATGTATTACCACCTGTCCCAGAATCATCTTTTGTTTGTCTTATTTTACCAATTTTTTCATCAAAATCAATTTCCATAACAAAAGGTCTTTTTTCTCTATCAGCTTTATTGTCTAATGTTTCTAAAGTGTCTGATAGATTTTCTAATGTTTCTTCCATTGTTGTTGCAATAACATAGTCTGCAGTAGTATCACCTGTTCTTGTATTTGCTGTATCAGCTCCTGGAGCTACACTAGTCAAAGTATAAGTAATATTATTAGCAGATACTAATATAATAGTTTTACCTACATCTCCATCTATATTTGGAGTACTTGTTAAATCGTTTGAACTACAAGATATTCTACCTTCTACAGGAACAGTTGCTTCTCTAGTATATAAATTAACAGTACCAGTCTTAGATAAGTTAACTGCATAAAAATATGATTTACTATATACAGAATCTACTCTTGTAGCAGATAACGCTTGAGGAACTCCTGCTCCTGAAAAAACAGTAGTAGTTGCTTCTGAGCCTCTAATAGCGGATCCTTGAATTGCTATAGATGCGTCTGCTTTATAAGGACCAGTCATAGTAAGTGTTATTACAGCACCATCAATACTTGGACTCATTTTTATTTTTCCTTCAGTAAACGCTAATAAAATAGTATTATATAAAGATAAGGCATGTGCATTTACAGTATCTGCATTACCAGCTAATCCTGCATAGGAAGATGTATAACCTATACCACCTTTTGTAAAATCAGTGTTTGTAGTTGTAGCTCCTTCAGATGTTCCTGTAATAGTAGTATTACCTCCCGTACCAGCAACAGTTTGATCTAAATTAAGTATACTATCATTAGTTGGGCTATTGCTAGCTTTTATAGAAATTAAACCATCTTTTCTTACTTGTTCTATTGCTTTAGTTATTTGATCTCTAAAGTGTTTATTTGTTGTATATCCGCTTACTCCTACAGTATATGCTATAGCTGTACTACTTGTTGATGTTTTTACAATTGTAGTTACAGAATCTTCAAAAGTTAAAGTTAAAGTTCTTACAGTTGCTGCATTATCTACTAGTATTAAAGTTTTACCGTCCCAAGTACCTGGAGTTGCATTAGTTATTGTTAACGCTCCTTCAGACCCTTTACCAGACTGTAAATTAGAATATGTAGTACTGTAAGTAATTACATGTCTATTATTATGAGAATCTATTAATATAATTTCATCTCCATTTAAATTTGAAGCTGTTGCTTCTGCTTGAGTTATTGTAGCTGTTGCTCTAACGCCTAAAGCAACTTTGTCTGTACCATAAACTCGATCATCGCCTGTAGTAGATACAGAATTTTGTGTATCAATGTTCAACCTTTTGCTAAAAAAGTCTCCACTTGATAATGTTGTTTTAGTTGTTAATATTGCCATTTTTCTTATTTTTAATTATTAAAATTTATTTGCTAAATATGCGTTTACGTCTATACACTCTTGGTCTGTTAAATATCTATTAAACATTACTAGTTCTTGCATACTTCCTGTTAAAACTAATGCGTTTCCATTTTTACCTCCTGCCTGATCAAGTATTAAATCATAACCATTATTAGGAAAACTAGGAGAACTAGCTTGTTTAGTACCGTCAATAAACATATTTAAGTTTCCACCAGTTGTACAAGAAATAATTACATTATAGATCTGACCATTAGTTAAAGATGAGTCAGTACCAATACCTTTAGTAGAAGCTGAAGATCCATTATGTGCTTTTACAGAAAGTTGATCAGGAGAAGTATGTCTTATAAAAGTATCATTACTATCATCATTTCCAATAATAGCATCAGAAACATTAAAATCTGTTGCTGTATATCTAGCCATCATACACCATCCTGTAGCACTAGTATCAAAAGTATGGTTATTTCCAGACTCTAACCAATCTCCTCCGTCAAAATTATATTTTACTCCGTCATCTGTAGGTCTTCTATTTACATTAGAATTAGTATACACATCACTATAATCTGCAGCGTTGTACCAATTTTGAACTTTCAATGTCCCTGACTGATAGTCTCTAAATCCAGGATCCATCTTTAGCCAGATCTTAGCATCTTCTGCATAAGGTAAATTATATGTATATGAATTTATTATCATTATGGTGTTTGGTATCCTAATAAAGTTACTTTAAGTCCTTTTGCTCCTGTGCCCGCCCCATCTATATCAAATGTTAATAATGAATTTGCCGCTATAGATGTATCAGATATAACAGGTGCTGTAGCTGCTGTAGTTGATGTATTCTCATCTTGATCAATAGTTATTTTTGTAGATAGTATTGTAGCACCTGTGTTAAATGTAGTATTACTAGCACCTGTTAAAGGCTTTTCATTTATATCTACTGTAATTGCCCCACTAGTACTAACTGTTGTTACATAAGCTACTACTGTTTCTAAAGTAAAAGCATAAGGCATTAAAAATGTTGCTTTGTTTGTTCCTGCAGATAATACTGAAACTTCGTCTGATAAGGCTATAGTAAAGTTTTCTCGCCTCATACTTTCTATTGAAGCAGCTGCTGACCCATTAAGTTTAAACTGTATATGACTAACAGCGTCAAGAGTAAAATCTCCATCTGCTTTTATTAAAATATCAGCTCCAGTACTTGCTGCGTCAATAGTTTCAAAAGTTGCTTGACCATGATCTCCTATAGTAAGTCTTAGACTATCATCAAAATTAGAAGCTTTATAAAAACGATGAATACCTGAACTAGGGTTATGTTTCATATCTCCATCTGGTTTAAATGAAATATGACCATTTGAAGCTGCTGCATCTATTGTACTAATTGAAGTAGCACCATTTGCTCCTGTAGATATAGTAAACACATCTGTAGGAGAAACTGATGCTGGATCCCATAATCTAAAATCACTTGTAGCAGCATCAACATGACTAAAAGTTGCAACTAATGCTGAGCTGTGACTTGATGTACCACTAGTAGTAGGCCTTGTAGCATATATTTTAGCCCCTCCACTAGCTCCAGTCCCTGTACCAGAAGCCCCTCTTAAATTTACATGTCCTCCTTCAGCATTAGTCGGACCTCCACTAATAGCAGCTTCTCCATAAATATCTAAATCTGATGCAGCACTTGTTGTATTAGTATTAGCATATATTCTAGGTACATACAAAGCCTGAGAACCATCATGAGCATTAAATTTAAAAACCTCATCTGTTTTAGGTAATAATGTTCCTGAAGCATCTTCATATAACGCAACCCAACACGTAGTATCGTCTGTGTCTGCAACTGGTGCAGCTCCTGTTATTGTTACTGTAACATCATTACCAGACGCAGTTGCAGTTACACCAGCTCCTACAAAATCTATAGAAGCTGTAGTACTTGTTAAACTACTACCCTCATCTAAACTTTGTAAGTTAGGTAAAAAAGTACTATAAGCACGTTTTTCAACACCACCTGATGTTTCTACCAAAACACTTGAAGAAGTAGTGGTTTGTAAATTAGTTATAGTTAAATTTTGCAGAAAAGAAGCGCCCCATGTTTTAGCGGCTGTTCCTATCCCTCCTTCATTATTTGCTCTTGGTACTAATTTTTTTGTTGCCATATTTTATTTTTTAAACATCTTCAGGCATTATATCGCCATTACTATCTATTTGGAAATGTCCTGAAGCTGATGGATAAACTTCAGGCATTATATCTCCGTTAGTATCTAAATCAAAAGTTTCACAAAAATCAACTATGTTTTGTTGAGGCATAAGCTCTGACGCTGCAACTGCAGGATTAGGCTCAAAAAAACAACCTACATAATTAACTCCACCAGAATTATATTGTAAAACGGCTTGAATTGGCCCTCTTACTATATTTGATCCTAGTATATTTTGTAATCCCATTTATTTTCTATAGCATATTAGTTTTGGAACATCTGGTGCACCTGAAACTAGAATTAACCCTACAGAAGAAAAATCACCATATAAAGGTAATCCAACAGGTAAGACCATATCTGTACCTGATTGATCCCATAAACGATTGTCAGAATCCATACCCCAATTTACTCTTGTTCTGCTTGCGTCTAGTTTTACATCATCTGCTAACGCTACAATACAGTAAAAAGATCCTTCATGTGTAATGTTAGGTTCATATAAAACAAGCGCTCCTTGTTGACCGTATGGAGCCATTAAAAGTTGCTCCATATTGGTATTTAGGTTAGCTAGTTGTTTGACTAGTTGTTCGTTACTATTTGCCATAATTTTATTTTATTATAAGTTCAATTGAAGCAAGTTGTTTACCAGTTATTTCAGAAGGTAAATCTTTTTCAGCTACTTTTGCTAAAGCTAATTCAATATCTTCTTTTAATAACACATTTACTTCATCTAATTGTTTTTTACGCTCTTCAATTAATTTTGCATTTTCAGGCTTAGCTTCTTCTTCTTTAACTTTTTCAATATCTTTTTCCATATCAAAAGTTCTCATATGATCTGCTAGTTTCATAAAATCTTCACTAGGTATTGCTTTTTCTTCAATATCTTGTAAAGCACTTCCTATAATCTTATAGTTTCTTTGTATAGCTATTGCTAATTTTACTCCTTTAAGATTTTCTACTGCTTGTAGAGATTGTAGTAAATTTACTAATTCCTGTTTTACATAATTTTGTTTTTTTGCCATTTGTCTAATTTTTAGTTTTTATTTATATTAATTTTTGCAAAGATATAAAAAATATTTTTATGAGAATGGTGTAGCACAAGATCCTGATGTAACAGCTGTTCCTTCTACTAACCAAATAGCATCTGTTATTGCCGTATATTTTAATCTCGTACCAAGCATTCTACCCTTTGTATCTGCATCAGCTATATACTGATGATCAGCTGCTGCCGGTCCTGCAATCATAGTTGTAGCTCCTGCATTAGTAGCTGTACCAGTTAAACTAGGTCCCATTGTAATTATACCTTGTAATGTGTCAGCAGAGCTAGCAGCATTAATTGTAAGTGTTCCTGTAAATGTTGTGCCTATATGAAACTCATATGTATAACCTGCTACTGCCGCAGGTAAAGTTACTGTCATACCAGCTGCTCTATTTAAAGTAAAAATAGCTCCTGACTGTTGTGCACTTGGCTCTATAGCCGCTGATGTTGCGTTTATAATTTTTCTTTTATAATATGTAGCATAGCTTCCTTGTGGTTCAAGATCTCCATCTCCATTTACAGATAATACATCAGTACCACCTGTAGTTTGTAATTTACTAATTCTTGTGGCTAAAGCTAAAGTATTAGAACCTGTTGTAAATAATACTGTACTATCTGATGAAGTTACAGAAGCAAAAGCTGGGTCTCCAGATCCTCCAATAAGTAGTTGACCGTTTGTACCTTTAGCTATAGATGTTACAGCTGCAGTTCCTGATCCTACCATTACACAATTATCTGTTAAAGCTGTTGCTCCAGTACCACCATTAGCTACAGGTAAAGTACCGTTAACATGTGTAGTTAATCCTATTTTTCCATAACTAGGAGCACTTCCTACACCTCCTGATATTAAAGCATTTCCTGTAGCTACACCTGCTAAACCTGCTAGCGTATCTGTTGCTGATGCATATAATACATCTCCAATTACATATGCACTACTTTTATTAGTTCCTCCATTTGCAGTAGGTAATACTGTTGCTCCTACATTGCTAGTAAGATTAACTGTCTTTAAAAAAGCTGAAGTAGTGTTACTACATTTAGATAAATCTATATTTGCAAGATTTACTGCTACAGTTAAATTAGAACCAGTGTCTGAAACAGTTATAGTATTATCTCCTGCGGCTAAACTTTTAAAAGAATAATCATAGATACTATTTGTAACAATAAAAGAATTACCACTACCAATTGATCTAACTTTTAAATATAAATCTGATAATTTAATTTTATTGTCTACTCCTGTTGAAACATTAGTTAGATATAGATACTCGTTATTAGTATCACTTGATTGTGTTAAAGTTTTGTTTGATAAATTTTTTACTTGTATTGCCATAATTATATATTATTAAAAGTCAAAGTTTGAATTATTTGTATTAAATATTTGAGTAACTACTGCTTCCATTTGTGCTGGAGTAAGATTTTCACCTACTTCACATGTAGGACAAACTTCATCTAAATATCCAGTAAATGAATCTTGTATATCTTGCAGTGAAAAACATATATTTAAATTTTGTAACATATGCTTAATCATTATAGTTAACCAAATTTGTCTTATGTCTAGAACATTAGAAGCTAATGCTCCGTGTATTTTTGCTAATGCTTCATTAGCTAAGCTTCCAGGACATTCTACTAAATCAGCTAAAGCAGAATCGTCACTTACCCATTCATTATTAAGTAGTACACCATTAGCATCTGTAGCTGATGTACAAGGTCCTTTTTTAGTATAAGTAGGAGCAGGATTACCATCAGAATCATAACAATTACCACAATCTAGTGGAACCTCACAAGGAGCTGTTACATCTGACTGGCAGAACATAGTTCCTGACGCCACTTGAACAGTAGTTCCTGCAGTACTACAACTATATCCTACTGTAGTTGTTCCTAATTGTATTTCTTTATTAATAAACGAAGAACTACTTAAATCATCTCCATTTGCATCTTGTAGTATATTTGATGTTAAATCTGATATTACAAATCCTGGATCATTAACTGCTGTTACAAAATAAGCTCCTGCAAATTGTCCAAATGCCATTTTATTTGGATAGATTTCAAATGCTAAATATGCATCAGTGCTAGCAGTATTAATTACTTCAAAAGCAACACTGTGTAAACCTGCTGGTAAAATTAAAGGAAATAAATGTACATAATCAGTATTATCTGCAATAGTTGTAGCATTTCCTGAAGTTGCGTCTAAATGTATATATTCTGCACCATCAATAAACATTTTTATTTCTTCTGATGCTGATAAAGCTACAATAGATTCAGTAGGCGCTGCAAAATTTATTTCTGTAATACATCCTATAAATTCATTTTGAGGTGCTACTGGCAATTGATTAACAGTACCATCATTTCTCCAAATAGCTATTTGAGATAATCTATTATACCAAACAGCAGAAGTAGAATTAAAAGCACTAATATCTGCTCCAATTACTGGACCTGATAAATCATCCATAACTAATAGATTTGTACCAGCTGTAGATAAATCTTTTACAAAAGGTAATGCTAGTATATTAACAGATAAAGATGCTCCGTAACTAACAACACCTCCACTGTAAGGTCCATAAAGAATAGCCCCATTAGAACCAATATTTACAGGTAATATACTTTGTGTATATAAATCTTTTGCTGCTCCCCAAAACTCTAATGTTGAAGCATTTGCTACAATAGGCGCTATTTGAGTACTAATACATTCTCCATTTGTAGGACTTCCAACTACTTGATCTAACTCATATCCTGGAGGACAAACACAATCACAGTTTTGAGCTCCGTATACAGATATTATACCAAATAATCCATTATCAACTCCTACTTTTGCTTGTTGGAAACAATCATGAGAATCTTTAACAAGGAATGTATATTCAGCACCTAAGTAAGATGGTCCTAAATCTAAAGACACACTAACATTTTCTATAATAAGAGATGTTGCATTTGTTGTATACGAAGTAGCTACTGGCTGTGAGAAACTGCTAAATGTAGCACCTCCATCTTCAGATATTGTCCAAATACTATTATTTAAACTATTTAAATTATTTGCCATACTACCTCCTGATAATGTACATGGATCTACTCCAGGCGATAAAGGACCTATACCCATACAAGGTATTAATCCTGTATTAGGACTATAAACAGGACCTGCAGTAGCTTGTGCTGTTATTTCATATGGAGGAGTACCTCCTACTATATTTAAAGTAATACTTGCTGACGTATCTCCTGGGAATTGATTATGACTAGTTACACATGCATTTAAATCAGTTAAAGTTGAATTAGGCTCTAGTTTTATTTTTGTACAAGATGGCTCTGTATAAGCAGTAGCAGTACTTGTACCTGAAGTTAAACTATTTTGAGCCGGAGTATACTGTGATGTTTGTGGCGAACTATGATTATAAGTTGTTAAACATGGAACTGCATCCGCATGCCCGTGCGCGCTATATGTAGATAATATAGAACTATCATCTGGATCTGCAAAATATTCTGTAACACATCCTGAATTATCTCTAATCCATACACTATAGATTCCTGCACAAAGACCTGTTAAGGTATATGTATTTTGAATAGATGAACCTATTTGAGTCCAAGTAGTACCATTATCAACAGATACTTCTAATGTTTTTGCTTGAGATCCAGAACATGCTGCAATGTATAATTCACCATCACAACAATCTGCACATAGAGGAGCAATACCGTATAAATCAGTAATGTAGTTTACAGGATCTTCTAAGGTTATAGTGTCTGTAGCTACGCCTCCGCACTCATCTGTAACTGTATAAGTATAAAGTCCAGGCCATTGTGCTGATATATCTTGACTTGTTTGATTAGTCCACTGTGTATTAAAATTAACCGCAGTTCCTGCACCACAATATTCTGAATTTGCTGCATATGTCCATAAATATGTATATGCTTGATCTCCTACATGATTTTCATACGAGCCTCTTGAAGGAGTTAAGTCAATAGCTCCATCACAAGTATTTATAGTTGAAGCTCCGTAAGAACTACATGAGCAAGAAGAAGGTTGAGTAATTGCCTCACTAGCTATTACAGTTTGATAATCTGAAGCTAATATTGTTGTAGTTACAACTGATTCACAAGCTCCTCCTCCATTTTCTATTAATTTAACATCCCAAGAACTACCAGCTGTAAATGCTAACAAAGAACCACCAGCTTTATGATCATTACCTTTAATTTCAAAATAAGTATTAGAAGCTAAATTACATGGATCAAAAGCAGCACCTGTAGAACCTAAAAAGCCTGTACTTGTATTATAAGAATCAACTGATGTTATACTTAAATTTACACCAGCATTATTTGTAACTTGCTGATAAGATCCAGATCCTGCAGGTCTAATAAATACATCATAAGGGAATGTACCTGTAGGCGTAGAACTATCTAACATTATTCTAATTGTACCATCTTGACTATTAGGACAAGTTGGACCTCCATATAACCCATATAAAAGATCATCACAAGATGTTCCTGTTACAGAATCATTATAAACTTGATTATATTCATATTGATTAACATCTACAAAAGTTTCAGCAGATCCTAAATTTGTTATGCTAAAAGTTTGAGTTGCAGTACATCCAGCATTATCTGTTACTACTACTGTATAAGTTCCTACACCTAAACTTGTAATATTTTGAGTTGTAGCAGTAGAACTACCAGACCATTGCCAACTATAAGGAGCGGAACCTCCACTAGGATTAGTTGTAATAGATCCAGAACCTCCGCCACATCCTATTGAAGATGCAACTCCATTTATTGCAATAGGAGCATTAGCTGTTACAGATACTGGCCCTAAAGTAATTGAAGAACATCCACTTTGATCTGTAATAACACAAGTATAATCTGCTGCATTTGCAGTTGCAACTATAGTGCTTGATGTACTTGCAGTTGCACTTGAAGAAGGTGGCACAAAAGTACCATCTGTACTTGTCCATGTATATGTATAAGGAGCAGTTCCTGAACTTACTGTAGCTACTACAGTAGATGAACTACTGTTACAAGAAGATTGATTTACAGTTATACCTGCAGTAAATGATCCCCCTGCCCCAACAGTGTATGGACCATAAACTTGTGCGCATCCACAAGGGCTACTCTGCATTACTAAATAGTAAATTCCTGGAGCTAATGACGTAAAGTTAGAATTAGCTTGAGAGTTATTAAAAATACTATTACCAGCTAAATCAAATATATCAAATTGATTATTTGTATCATCCCAAACAAGAGGAGTAGGATTATCTGTAATATACCAATGTTGTATATTAGCATCACATGCCTCATCATTTTCACTAACAGCTAAATTTATAATAGCACCATCATTACCTCCACAACTAGCATCTAACACTGTTGCAGATGTAACTTCATATATTGCATCTGGGTCATTTATATTTGTAGTAGCAGTATCACTAGGATTTGAATTAGTATAAGCAGTATTATCGTTATAAACATTTATTGTATATGCACCTGGCGCTATTGTAAAGAAATTAATAGAACTAATGCTACTTGTAAGTGTCAGTGGACTGCCTGGAATACTAGAACCACTAGCATCAAGTATTTCAACTACATTTCCTACAATATTATCTTGAAGTTGTATATGAATAGCTCCTAATTGACTAGCAAGTAAACCAGTATTAGGATGTACACCGTTTGGATCCATGAAAGAACTTGCGGCATTATTAAATCCTAACTCTAAATCATCTTCATGACAATTAGGATTAGTGGTTGTTACAGAATCTATTGTTACATCATTACATTGAGTAGTAAAGTTTAAAACCTCTGCACATAAAGGATTAGCAGCTGCTGCATAATTAGTAGAATAGCTATTTCCAACAGCACCAAATGCGCTAGGCTCTCTGCTTAATATTACCATATATTGTGTCGGAGTAGTTAAGTATTTAATATTAGGACACATAAAAAATACATTATTACATTGAGCTCCTGGTGTTTCAAGATCTGGATGACCTGTCTGCATACTTCCTGTTGCGTGTGATCCTACTACAGGAACAGAATTTGTATTTTGCCATGGAACCCCTGCGTCTATACATTGATATTGCGGTGGAGATCCTTGTAATTCATATAATCCCCAACAAATATTTCCTGAAGTTGGGTCAGTAGTAGTCATATTATTCCAAGCAGAGAATTTTACATCTACCTCTAAGTTTGTATCTCCACAAGATGCACTACTAAGGTTTATACTAGTAGAATGTAATTGTATAGAATAATCATTATCATTAGCTATTGTTGCTGTTTCTAATATTGTACAGCCTCCATTTAAATAAGATGTTTGAGCGCTAAAAGTTAAAACACTACCTACAGGTAAATTTGTAATTGTATAAGTTTGACCAATAGTAAAGTTTTCACTAATTAATGCATCAGGATCAAAATTATTTACTTGTAACGTAGTAGAGACATTTTGATTTTCATCATATTCAAAAACTTGACTAGGTGCAGAAGAAGTTTGAGTTGCAGGCATAGGACCTGAAGGAATAGGATGGTTTGGTTCAGAAATAGTAATTTGTAATGAAGACCAAACAGCAGCTACAGAACCATTTACTGTAAATGTAACGCTTCCTGTTTCGTTTGCACAGATAGGATTAGTTTGTGTTATGTTTATAGAATACGGACAGGTTTGCAGATAGTTAGAATTATAAATCATTCCATTACCTGTTTGTATTGCCCAATTATTAAGATCATGATCTTCAGATGTAGTTTGTATTACTTTCATCCCTGACTCTGGTGCCCATACAAATTCTTCTCCGTTTAAATTTGGATCATTCCATACTACCTCTCCAGTTTTATGATTAACATGCTTGCAATATCTTAAAACTTCTGGAAATCTTTTATCTAAAGCAGTCCCATAATTAAACACACTAGGATCAGATTGTACAGTTCCTCTTGATTTTGTTTTCCAAACTCCTAAAAATCTAATATGAGCTGTGTCATCTCTAAGTCCTGCACCATCACTAGATGAATTAAATAGACAATTTATTTGAGGATTAAGTAGATCAGATGTGCTAGGATTAGCATTAGAATTATAACTATAACCACTAACAGCACTATGAGGAGTATACAAACTCCATTGTCCAGTAGCTTCATCATCTACAAACTTCATAGCATGTCTATTATTTGTAGTATAGTTTGCATGACCTGCAGCATTTAAATACATAGCTCTATAAGCTCTTGGTACATTTTCCCATCTTTCCCATGAATTATGAGTGTATCCTCCAGCTGTTACCGCTGCAGTTAAAGAGGCAGATCCAAAGTCTACCCGTCCATCAAATTCATAAAATACTCCTTGCTGCCTTCCTGTTTTCTGTGTCCAAGAATTATTAAAATCAGCATCAGCAGGATCAAAACTACCATAAGAAGGTGCCCCAGAAGTATGAGTACCTGCATTATAATTATCATTAGCATCTAATAATGTTGTGTTAAATCCTATAAATTGTGTAGGCAATACTTCAACTAGATCAAGGTTTTGAACTCCAGGTATTGTTGGATCATAATTATCTTGCCAATTTTTTATAGGAACTCCTCCTAACGTACAAGTTCCATATATATCATTATTATACCCTACACCTGCGCCATCTATATCTCCACCTCCTTGCCATTCAAAAGGATAAGTAGTACTTGGTAAATTTGGGAATCCTGTATAAGTTGTATCATAATCAGCCCATCCCATAGCAACAGATCGTATTTCACATCCGTCATCCTGAAAACCAGTAGCAACATCTCTAAACATTACTGTGTTAGTTCCGCCAGTAACAGGACCTGTAACATGTAAATTAAAATAAGGATTATCTTGTCTCCAATCTATAGTATGAAAACACCCTTCACTTAATAATCTCCAATGAGGAGCACAAGCTGGAGTTTTAACTACAAGAATAGTTTTATCTCTATCTTGATAGTTAGGAGTTAATTCGTCTGGATAACCTTTATATGCTACTTCCCTAATGATGTGCTTTTGCATTTCATTAAGTATTTGTATACCCCAAGGATTTCTTAATGATGAAGTAGTACCAAATCCTGACGGAGTTTTATTATTGTCTGCGTCTGCATCCCACCAAGCACTATCTAGAGGTACAAATTCTCCATCAAGTATACCTCCAAATGCTTGCATAGCATAATCATGCTGTAGATGTAAATCAGCACTATTACTTGTAGTACTATATACTCTGTCTTCATATGCTTGTGTTAATTGGTGTTGAATACCTGTATTAGATTGAGCTAATGGTTGATATTGACCTCCTATTGCATCATATAGTGCCCAAAATGAACTGCTAGTTGCAGGAGAATTATTTAAATAAGCACTTCCTTGTATACCAGAATAATTTGTACCGTTGCCTAAATGACCTCCTGTACTATTATATTGATAATTACTTCCTAATACTTTTTGCCAAGCTACAGACATTATATCTAAATGTAATTTAAAATCTAAATTAGCATATTCTGACGCAGCAGATGCTTTTTGCTCTGTAGTAGTAGGTAATAGTACTATAGCATAATAAGACATTGCATTAGTTCCTCCTTCTCTTTGTACATTCCATTGATCATTAACATAAGAAGGAAAGTTAGCTCTATAATCTGCAGGGTTTGGAAATATAGTATTAGAATTAAAGCTTGAAAAACTATTTGCTAAATTAACAAAACTAAGTCCGTCTGCAGTAACATCTGACGGATAGTTCATACCATAATCAAATTCATCATTAATTCCTCCTGTCCCAGTAAAAGCATAGTAATGGCTAGGTGTTTTAAATCCTGCAAAAGCTCCACTAAATGGATAACTACCATCGTATTGATCATAATAAATTAAATCAGCCATTGCGTGGCCAACCATATAAAACGAAGCATTATGATAGCCAAGACTAGTATATATTGTATTATAAGTGTTTTCTGACCAAGCCTCTGTTGTTTGTAAATTATGATAATATAAAGTATCATTATAAGGCCCTTTACCTTGATGTGCTACTTCAACACTCCAAGATGCACCAGATGAATAAAACCATGAAAATCCTGGAGAAGCATAAAAATTATTATAATAATTATAACTACCTTGTTGAGTTCCTGAACAATCACAATATTTATTAGGAGTACATAAATTACAATGAAGAGCAGGTACATTATCACCCACATCGTTTATAGAGTCAACATTAGGCGGTCCTCCAAAATCATCTGAACCTGTAGTACAAGCTAGCATACTTTTCCATCCCCACTGTATGTACGGACTAGTAGCCATAGTAGCGTTACCACTAGAACCTTGACCTTGCGGAGAATGCTTTGTTCCTCTAAATGATGGTAAATAAGTTAAGTTAGGCACACAAGCTGCAGATACATCATCTGTAAGAGCAGAAGAAAGGCCTCTAGGACACCCATTAGTTCCACTTGCAGGTTGATAATTACCATCAAAATATGTAGTACTACAAGGGTCTCCTGATGTAGCTAAACCACTAATACCCCATCCATGATTAGCTTGTCCTATTACAGTATTTTGAGCAGATCCTTTATATTTAGCTGTAACCGTACTTACTGATGTATTTGAAAGATGCGGGCACATATAACTTTGCCTTTCTAGTTGTAAAGTATGATTATCTAATTTAACTAGAGCAAATCTTAAAGATCCATGAGTTAAAACAAAAGGAAAATAATCAGTTTGTATAGACGATTTATAATTATTCCCTGAATCATGTATTGGAGGTAAATAAGGATTCCAAAATAGTGGCATATTATATTAAATTTTTATAGTTAACAGTTACAAACACAATTCTCAGCTCCACATATAGATTTAGCTTTTAAATATTCGTCTATAGATTTTTCATAAAGAGTATTTGTTTGTACACAGCCTGCAACATTTACTTTTGCTCCATTAAGGAGTAAATATATTTTTGTTATATCTGAAAGTATTTTAGTACATTCTTTACATTCTGTACATTTACATTTCAATAATTCTTTTGTTTTTTTACCTAAACAACAATTTATATCACACATACCTACTGCTCCTAACTCATATACAGTATCTGCTGCTCCTTGTGCCCCTGGAACAGTTACTACAATTTTAAAAATACCATTAAAATGTGTATATGTAGTTGTAGAATCTCCACTACCATCTACAAAATTATCTACAGTTAGTGTAAGGTCTCCTGCAGCTGAAAGAGTAGTTATAGGAGTGTATGGACTAGTAGTTTCTCTAGGTATAGAAACTTCAGATACACTATTCCAATATAAATCTATTTGCGCTCCTGAATAATCTGTTCCACCTACAATTGTTATACTTGAACAATCTGGAGCTATAGTTGCTGTTAAGGCCATATTTTTTTATTTTTTTAATTTTACAAAAATATAAAAACTAGGGGAGTTTCACCCCTAATTTCTATATTAAATTACATCTTATGATCCTGCGTCATAAAGAACGTGTGTAG